>ENA-UOOR01001099-UOOR01001099.1-fermentation-metagenome-genome-assembly--contig:-NODE-1099-length-33701-cov-4.205641_pt1 | contig 33701 bp, 28 predicted proteins | sample MGYA00245780_ERZ724029 | MGnify/ENA primary metagenome ERZ724029 (study PRJEB28704, sample SAMN03018315) | fermentation metagenome | biome: anthropogenic terrestrial biome; feature: soil; material... | reverse complement strand
GCAGTGGCAAAATTGATGGTTACCGGTTCCGGCTTAGGCTCTGGCGTTGGCTGAGCAGACTGGGAATTTCCCGAAGAAGCGGCCGGTGGTGGTGTTTGTACGGTTTGCGAGGATTGTCCGCAAGACACAGCAGTCAGCATAAAAATGATGCAGCAAAGAATAGCGGCTACACGTCTCCTTGATTTAGTCATTTTTCTCTCCCCTTTTCATTCAATTTTATATAATCCGGCTATTTAGGCCGAATTATATGCCTTAATCAGAAGTCCCCCGCAAAATCAATTTTGTCCCTACGGTTATGATTCTCTCTTCGGGCACCTTTCCGTTTATCATCTTCATTAGCTGCTCTACCGTCAGCCTTCCCATTTCGTTTTTGTCCGTATCCACAGAAGTCAGCTCCGGCTCGGTCACCATGCATAAATCGCTGTTATCATATCCGATGATGGATAGATCCCGGGGAATACTGAGCCCTGCACGGATGGCCGCTTTCAACGCGCCGACGGCAATGGAGTCATTGGTGCACAATAACGCAGTTGGACGGTTCTCGCTCATGAGCATTTCGTGAACAAGGTCATATGCATCCCTGATGGTGGGCTCGACATCTTGCACAAACCTGTAATCGGGCTGAAGTCCGTGCTTTGCCATAGCGTCTATATAAGCTTTATGACGCCTTGAATAGATAAAAGGCGTAAACTTCCCCGATAATAACCCGATATTTTTATGGCCCCGGCCGGCGAGATATTCAACCGCCGAGAAAACACCGCCGTAATCATCCGACAATATACAGTAAAGGTCATCCAGATCCATATGATAATTCAGCAGGACCACAGGTATGCCCTTTTTCCTGAAACTTAAAATGGTGCCGGTATCGGTCTGGCTCGCAATAATAACACCGTCCACCTGTTTTCTGAGCATGGTTTCACCGGAAGGCAATCTGATGTCGGTATCGGAAGCGATAAATAAGCTATAATCCCTTTCACCTGTTGCCTGTACAATGGAGGCCAGTATGGGGGCATAAAAAGGATTGGAGATGACCGGCTTCTGTCTTTCATAAATAATAAAGCCTATATTTTCTGTTCTTTTTGTAATCATTGCCCTGGCGACGGCGTTTGGGGTATAATCAAGCTTTTTGGCAGCCCACAGTATTTTTTCAAGAGTATAGGGCTTTACCGTTTCCGGCTCGGTAAAAGCCCTCGAAATTGTTGATTTCGAAAAACCTGATACTTTTGCAACATCCAGTATTGTCGCAGGCATAGGATACCTCCTCAATACCAACTTAATACAGCTCGGGAACGTTCCCAGAAAGCAGTATGATCAACTAATTTATTATTCCTTGAAAAATTTTTTATGCCTGTTTGGTTGCAGCTCTTGTTGTTAAACATTTGCAGCAGAGAATTTTCAAAAAATCAGCCGGCAATCCAGGAAGTATATTGAATTGTTACCATAGAAATTAAAAATGAAATAACAAAGGGAGAATCCGTAAACGTTTTCGAGTATAGTATATTCATTGCCCTGCATGATGTCAATCCCATAAATGAAATTATTTTTTTACACTCGCTAAACAGCAAATTATCAGGCTGTCGAACAATATTTTAATTGACAGGGAAACCCAGTTGCTATACAATTTACGATATTGATATTTTATTAACAGGAGCCTGGTTTTAATGAAAAATATCACCATCAAGGATATAGCAAAAATCGCAAACGTTTCCTACGCTACCGTATCCCGTGCTCTTTCGGGGGTGCCCGGAGTAAGCGATGAGACGCGCAGCCGTATTTTGAAAATTTGCGAAGAAATAGGTTATACCCCTGATTACATGGCGCGCTCCATGGTAACCAAATCCACCAAATTAATTGGTTTAATCGTTCCTGATATTTCAAACCCATTTATGTCGGAAATGGCGTTCAATATTGAGCAATTTGCGGGTGAATCAGGCTACCACATTATGCTGTGCAATTCGGTCAGCAGCCTGGAACAGGAACAGAATGTGTTCAAGCTGCTAATGGGCCGTAAGGTGGATGGCATATTGATTTTCCCCACAGGCGCCCAGTCCCATAAATTACTGGAAAAGTATCTGGACAAGATTCCTGTGGTTTTCGTCAGCGAAAATCTGGGAAGCTTTCATGCCAGCTATGTCACTGTCGATAATTTTCAGGGGACGAGTATCGGCACGGAATATCTATATTCACTGGGCCATCGGAACATTTTATATTTTGGAAGGCGCGCCAGCCATAAACTTCGCTACGAAGGCTATGAAGCCATATGCAAAAAATACGGACTCGAACCTCATTTTTACGAAAGTCCCTATCATACCGATTCCATAAAGCATGGATATGATATGGCAATGGACTTATTCAAAGCCAACAGCAGTCTGCCCTACACCGCAATCTTTGCTTCCACCGACTCTAATGCGTTAGGACTGCTAAAGGCCTGTGAAGAGGTTGGAATCCGTATTCCTGAAGATATCTCGATGCTTGGATTTGATAATATCCCATACAGCGGTCTGCCGAAAATCATGCTCTCGACAATTGAACAGCCTTATAAGCTGATGGCAACGGCAGCCGTCAGCATGCTCATCGACAAGATCGATAATCCCGAATTTGGCTATTCACACAAAATCCTTTCACCCAAGCTTGTCGTTCGCAGTTCCTGCCAAAAACTGGATTGAATCAACTTTTAACGATGTTCATCATACTTGCTGCAAAGTTTTCTTTTACATAATCCACGGAGGGTATGGACAATGTCTCCAGGGCATAGGCGCCCTGATAGCCGGTTTTTTGGATGGCTTCATAAATGCTGCTGAAATTAATGGTTCCTGAACCGGGAAGCCCTCTGGTGGAATCGGCAAAATGAACATTGGTAATACGCCCGGCAGCCGCCTGAATGGCTTCGATCATTCTACCATCCTCCAGATTGGAATGATAGGTATCATATAACAGGCCTACATTTTCCGGATCACCCATTTCTTTTAAAAAGTCCAATCCGTCGTAGGTACTGTTAATGATAGAGGTCTCTGCCTTGCAGATGGGTTCCAGCTGCAAAACAACATTGCGTTTATAGGCATATTCCACACATTTTAAAAGGGCACTTTTTAAATTTCCCAGCAATATAGATTTCCCATCCTTCTCCAGCTTGCCCCGTATAAGGCCGATGGTAACAGGCGGATTCCCCAGTACTGTCGAAAGGTCTATATGGCCTTTGACAATCTGGATGGCGCGGTTGGAAACCTCTTTATCTGAAGATGACAAAAAAAGCCCCTCCAGACCGTATATTTGGCCTGTCGACAGGGAGGTCACCGCCAGCCGGTAGGGCGCAAGCTGTTTTAAAAGCTTGGAATCATCCACCTGCCCGGGATACGCGACCGCAAGCTCCACACCGGTGAAACCCTTCTCCGCTAAAAATTCGATGGCAACTTCAAACTCACTGGTCTTAAACGGCGAAAATGTCGTATCGTACTGGTAAGGGACCGTCTGCGATATTCTATTCATAATATACTCCTATATAAGCAGGCTGCAGAGAAATACTGCAGCCTGCTTTTTTGAATGAACTAATTATAATTTTGTGAATGGACCTCTGATAGGCAGTTCATAAATACTCTTCCAGCCCTCGGAGAACGGTTCCTTAAGATAGGGTTCCATTTCCTTTGCTGTGCGAAGGGTGGTCTTCTCGACGGGAGGAACAGTTCCCGGCGGGAAGGTGTCAAGGATCTGGTCATTGACAAGGGTCAGGTATTTAAGAATCGCAACGATAGGACGTTTTGCCTTGCGGGGATCAGAAATTGTAGGAGTTCCGACAACACCCTCACGGTTTGTAGCCATCTCAATGGAGCTCTGGCCCTCGCCTTCGCTCCAGCGGTGCGGGCGGCGATAGGGTTCGATGGACTTGTCAAAATGTCCGTCGGGTAAATAGCTTTCTCCCCATTTATCCTGTGCGGCACTCATCTCAATCATATCCTTGAACAGCAACAGGGCAACCGATGTCTCACATTCGTCTGCATGAATAAAGGTAGTATCCAGGCTGTCGGGCTTGTTGTTGGGAACAAAGAATTCACGAACGGCACGATGCCATTCCAGGGTTCTGAAAATACCCGGCAGCTGGAATCTCTTGCAGAATTCCTGAATAGCGCTCTCCAGCATCCACAGGTGACCATGGTTGTTAATAAGAATAATCTTGCGGAAGCCATCATTCCAAAGTCCGAACATGGCATAAATCAAGGTTTCTACAACAACCTCATGGGGCATATTGACTGTTCCCGGCATACCGATGTGGTGATAGGGGTGTCCGCCGTAGTTAAGGGGCGGAAATGCAATATTGATTTCTCTGCCCTTCTTGGCGGTATATCTGCGGACTCCTTCCAGAATCTGAGTGACCATGAACGTATCCAGACCTGTATTTGCATGCAAACCATGGTTTTCTGTACATCCAATGGGAACAAACACAATATCATTCTTGCGTCTTTTTTCAATGACCTTGCAGCGGGGAGTATTCTGAATGTAGCAGCCTGCTTTTCCCAGCTCGGATTCAGCGGGAATGCCATATTCTTTCAGAACCGCGTCAAGCTGCTGCTCAGTCATATCCCATACTTCTTTTTTAAGCCGGCCTACTTCATTATCCTCAAAAAGGATTTCCGGCATATCGGTTGTTATCCAATTCGTTTTTTGCTTTGCCATCATTAAACCTCCTTAGTCATCCATTAAACAGGTGATCTTGCAATTTCTGCGGTCTGTCTGCAGGGCGATTATATTCTCAGGAACCTTGTCGAGAGTAATCTTCTTGGTGATCAACGGGGTCATATCCATTCCTGCGGCCATGCTTTCGATAACACGCGGGAATGTTCCGTGTCCTGAATGGCCCTGAGCGCCAATAATACGAGCACGACGAACCTGCAGCACTTCGCCTGTGACAGGCATCTTAGCCTCGGCACGAGCGACCACCACAACGGTGGAATTAAGGGTTCTGCCTTCCCAGATTGCCTTTTCAATTCCGGGATATACGATTGTAGGAAGACCGGTGGCTTCCAGATACAGACTCGCGCCCATACCATTTGTCAATCTCAGAACTTCTTCTGCAAAATCAACCTTGGTCGGATCAATGACATAATCAGCGCCTAATTTGCGGCCCAGTTCAGCACGATCAGGCTGGGGCTCGGAAAGGATCAGTCTGGCAGCGCCCATACGCTTAAGGATCGCACAGGCTGCAAGTCCAACAGGTCCGCCGCCGCAGATGACAACATTATCGCCGGGTCTGATGCCGCCGCCGCGCTCGACAACAGCATTGTAAGCAACAGAAGTGGGTTCTACCAGGGAACCGGCAAGGAATATGTCTTTTTCGTCCTTATACCGTCTCCGAAGGGGCTCAAGACTCCACAGGCAGCGATCGGGCAGAACAATGTATTCGCTGAATGCGCCATTGACATTAAAGCCTATTTCATCAAGTCTTTCGCAATGGTTTGGCCAGCCATCGGCACAGGGCTTACAGGAGCCGCACCACAGCATTTCTTCGGCACATACTAGCTCGCCGCCTTTATAAGGCTTATTGGTATCCTTATCCTTGGCTCCGGGGCCTCCCTTTACAACAATACCGGAAAGCTCATGGCCCAAAATGCACGGAAAACCTGTGAGTCCGGGATAGAATATGTATCCATCCTCTTTCGACTGGGCCATATGTACGTCACTGCCGCATATACCGCAGGCCCTGATCTTAATAAGAACCTGCCCCGGTCCGGGTTCCGGGATATCATAGTCACGAATTTCCAGCTTGGGATCTTTCCATACCAGGCTTCCCAAATAGGTTTGGACACCTTCAATGTCCTTTGAGCCCAACTTAAATTCAGGCTTGGGTGCCCATGTTGCATCCAGGGTTACGCCTCTCATTTTCTTCATAAGACACACTCCTCTTCCTTAAAATTTTTAATTATATTATTTGCGGTTTAAACCGAACAGCGGTCAGAATTTACAGCTCACTTAAAAGCGTCTCCAGATGCCTCCCAATATGCGCCTCAAGCCTCTCGGCATAGGTTTCTCTGTTCTCATCCATGATTCGGAAGAACTCATCTTTGAATACATAGCTGCCATCCGGGTTCTTTTCGTTGAGAATCAGCCCGTAGGTAATATGGATCAACTGGCGCGCGTCATTTTGCTCAAACAGCAAGGGAAGCTCCCCGTCGGGCAGCGCATCCACATTGGGTATTTTAGAAAGGTCCGTTGTCACATGATAATATTTTTTGGCTTCATCAAATACTTGAAGGGCAAATTTATGTACCTTGCGATAGAATCCAGCGTTTTTCATAGCTACGACGCGCATGGCCTCCAGCCAGTTGGTACCGGCAGTTTTCACGTGGAAGACGCCCCGCGTCAGGCGCCCTATAATGGGAAACACCGAGAATTTATCCGATCCGGAATGAATGCTCAGTTTGTACCCGAAATACCGGGCAATAGCAGCATGTTCCCCGAATTCACGCTCAAACTGTGCGATATCTCCGATGTAATCCACACCTTTCTGGAATTCACCGCAAAAACGTGGAGCCAGTGTAGCAAAATTAACGCCTCTTCGTAAAAGCTCGTTGGCTACAAAATAATGCTGCAAAGGGGTAGTGGGTGTTGAGGTTTCATCGATTGAAATTTCAAAATCAGCATCGTTTTTGCCATGTGCAAAGAATGCATCATATATGCGGCAAATAAAATCAATGGCTTTTCCGTATATCAGCATGATGCGTTTCAGCTCAGGCAGAGTAAAGTGAAGCTGCTTTCCCTCGCCGATCTTAAAGGTTCTTCCTGAATAGTATTCCTCCGTTTGAGTATCCGGAACGTATTCATTGTCGATCTCTTCGTCGCTCATGCTATTAATATCATTTCTTATGTAATCACTGCAGTCCAGCGTGATCATGGTATATCCGCAGGAAAGAGCGTACTGTACTTCTTCAGGTGTTTTCAGATGATCCCCGTCCGCGCCGAACCCCCGGGTATATCCATGCTTGAATACAGCAAAGGTGACGGCATCCAGCACATCCTCGTAAGTGCGCCCGGTGAGCTTCAGCTCGCGGATGCTCTGTTGGGCGAATACCGGAAATACATCGCCGGCTTTTTCAAACACGCGGATATGCCCTTCAGTCGCTATGCCAAGCCGATCCCCCACACCCATGGTGCGGTTCTGGCCCAGCACCCTGACCGGAGCAGTAAATGGAAAAAGTTTTCTCATGATGCAGGCATTCTCATGATTCAGCTCGGCTTTTATTTTCTTTTCCCCTGAAACGATAAAAGGCTCACCGATAAATCCTGCACGTTCATCAGCTATCAGTACATCTTTTCCATCTACTCTGCTAATGTAAACGTTTGCTTCTGCAGCACCGGTTTCAGAAAGCGACAATCCATATTTCATAATGATTTTCCTTTCATCCTTTTTCAGTTTTATCATTTTTCTTTCTGTTAAAAATCTTGGAGAAACTAAAGAAGAAAATCCACAATCGATAAGCAGCAATCTATTTGGTAAACGTTTACGTTATTATTATAATGCAGGGCCTCTTTCATTGTCAAGACTATTTTGTTGATTTTTTCGGGTACAACCGTGTAATATAAAGAAATCGGGCAAACTGTAGTGAAACGCTATAGATAAAATCGTTAGCCTTATATTCGTGCCAAAGAAGGCATTTTTTATCGCAAACGTTTACACTTAGTATTCTAATAGAAGGCCGGAAAATTGTCAAGAAGAACTTTGAACCAATCTCTATTTGAATTCCAAAAATGGTTTCTAAGCCTAAAAATTTAAAAAATGTTCCAAATTAGCATAAGGAGCCTGCGGAAATATGTCCAGAAGCTCTATTAATTTTTCAACCACAGCATCTGGACGATTTTCATCGGAGAAGGTTTTCTTTAAGGGTTTATCGGGATAGGATACTGCAATATTTAATCCATATCCGGCCAATTTGCCGCCTACGATATCACGTGAAATATTGTCTCCTACGCAGGCACACTTTTCCGGCTCTACACCGGCTTCCCGGGAAGCCATTAAATAAATGGCGGGATCCGGCTTGCGAAGGCCAGTCACAGAAGATAATACTACGGATTTAAAATAGGGAGTGAGCTCATCCTCTTCAAGCCAATCCTGTACCTCATGGCAGCCAATCAGGTTGCTTATGATACCCAACGTATAGCCCCTACGGTATAATTCCTTGATGACGTCATACCCGCCTTCAACAACTTTTCTGACCCCTTTTGCCTGACGGTATTGATAGGTCAGCTCTGAGGCATTGGCGGCAATCCGTTCTTTCGGATATTCCGGTGTCAGCCATCTAGTCCAGAGTTCGGCTTCAGGAGCTTCCCGCATGGTTAAAAGAGCCCATTTCCGGTATTCTTCATACCGCTGATCCAATAATTTGTGGAACTCTATGGGATCCGCATCTGTTCCTACAAGCTCTGCAATTCTTCGCTTCGCCTGGTTTTGATAGTCTTCGTCCTTATGTACAATACGAAAGGTTCCGCCCAGATCAAAAAAAATACCCTTACATTCTTTATTCATAGTTATCCTTCCTTTATTTTTATTGCGAATACAACACCACTCTGCCACTTTTGGAAAACTGCACTTTGTTCTTATAATGTTGAGAGCCTAGGGTGTTGTTTTCTCTGCACGCAAGCAGCCATGCGCCCTCGGGAAAATATTCAGCAGATCAGAGATTTTATCAATTGTATAATCGGGCTCATATACTATATGTTCGGTCTCATTCGCGACTGTGTTGGGTTCATTAATTAATATCACCGATCCAAACTCTGATTTTCGTGCACCCTCCACATCCCGTACAGGATTATCTCCTATATAAGCACATTCTGATGGCTCCACCCCGAGAATTCTTGCTGCGAGGAGATAAATAGACGGATCAGGCTTCCGAATTCGAACCTTTGAGGAAAGAATGACCGGATAAAAGCAGGAAACCAAACCATCGTCAATAATCCAATCCGGAATCTCAGTTTCGGTAATTGTGTTTGCGATAATACCCAGGTTAAAACCTCGTTTGACTAATTCAACAATTGTATCCTTGACATCTGGCCGTGGGTTGCGGCGTCCATCGCGATCCCGCCATAATCTCGTCAATTTTCCTGAAACTGCTGCAATGGATTCCGCTGGATATTCGGGCAGCATCCAACGAGTCCAGAGCTCCATTTCAGAGGCCTCAACAAGTGTTTTCTTGGATTGTTCTCTGTATAGGTCCCAGCGTTTATTCAGTTTTTCGAAAAAAACTTCCTTTTCTTCTGTCACGCCGATGAGTTCCGTAAGCTGATTTTCTGCCTGCTCCTGGAACTTAGGTTCCTTGGTCAGGACGCGCAGCGTATTTCCAATATCAAAAAAAATGGCTTTAATATTAAGTTTCATAATACCCTCTCCTTGGTTTTATATTTTCAGCAGAAATGACTAATAACAATCAAGGGATGGTCAATCTGACCGATTGGTGATATTCAGGGTTTATGCCGGGAACAGAAACAGCGTCGGTAAAAAGAACATGCTTTGAGTACCGCTGCAGAAGCCTAATGGCAGACAATGACGGTCGGTCGTCAGTACGGTCGTTTGAAACGGTAACAACAGAATATTCCGGCTGAAGAGTTGAAATGAGCTTTTCAGATACGAAGCTCCGGGAAGCGTGATGTGGCACTTTTAGTATGTAGCATGGCTGATCCTCCTCATCCTCCCAAAAAGCAGAAGATACATCAGCGGGAAGTATAATATTACGTCCGTGGTAGAAAAGTTTCAAACGAATACCTGAAATATTAAAATACTCCCCGATAAAATCCAAATCATCCCCTCTGGTTAATCCGGTCAGTGCATTATCCAATACATTTTTTTGAAAAGCATATAGGTACGGATGGTAGCAATCAATGTTTACAGAAAGGTTTTCAGTCATTTTTAAGCTTCTGTGGCTATGGTTCACTTGCCTTAGTATGCAATCCCTTCCTGACAATATCTCCAGCCCGTCCATCAACATATTTAATGTTCTCGTTACACCCTTGGCCCGTTTGGAATAGGTTTTATCAATTTTCGCACGTTTATGAAGACGTGACGGCTCAGGAAGATAAACGCTCCATAGTTCCGAGAGTGTCACATGTTTTAAGAGCTTTGCCAGCCCTCCGATATGGTCACGATGAAGATGGGTAAGCACCACTAAGTCCAAATGTTCTATTCTTTCTTTATTCAGGAAATCCGAAACGTCAATCCTCTTTGAATTTTTATCTTCCGTTGATCCAATGGTTGTATTACCGCAGTCAACCAACATTGAAAATAAAACTTTCGAATCCTTTTCACGAATAAGGATTCCATCACCATACCCCACATTGATAAAATCGATTAAAAGCATTTTAGCATTCCTTTTCTGCCTCAATACCGACGAATAGGCCAGTCATCTTTGACGGCATCAATCATTATTATTCCAAAAATTCCTCTTGCGAAGTATATGTAAAAATGCGCAAAACAAACTTCCGATTATAAGGGGCGCCACTATAACCATTCTATAGAGGCTGAGAAAAATGGGAACAGCATCTGATTGAAGTCCTTTCCTGATGCCCACAAATAGAACAAATCCATAGAGAAAAACCCATAGATAGGCAAAAGGAACAATTCTTTTATCATTACATAGAAAATCAAAAGAGCAGCATATTGCAGAGCCTATCAAAGCTGGCACTATGCTTTCAAAAAAAGACACTGTTTTTGGACTTATATGCCCTGATACCAACGAATTTATGGGATCAATAAGCAGCAAATAAGCTGAAACATAAACGGCTATAAACAGCAAACTGACTGAAAATGAGTTAATAAGTAAGGTACTTTTCAGTTTGCCATTTTTGGTTGGCAAGAACATTCCCCAAAACTTATCCGCTTTTGATTCAGGCTTCATATTTAAAAGATTATCATTTTCCATAGTGTCCTCCCACTTTTAAGTCAGGCGGGCAGCATAAGCACTGCCCGCTCTGTGTCACTTTACATGTTGGGATTTTGATTCAGCCAATAAACCCAGAAATCCTGAACGTCTAAGAAGATATCGTAAACGCCTTTCATATTACTTGGAACTGCTCCGCTTTCTTCAACACTGAAAGGGTTGTTTGGGTTGGTATAATCGTCCCGGATAGACCAGTTTCCTTGCTTGGTAAAAGGTTCAAACCCTTTTCCCTGCCCGTCGGCCTCCCCAATCAGGTAACGGATAAACAGACGTGCACCGGCCGGATTATCACAACCGGTTACAACATATAAATAGTTGCAATTTTGCACATTGGGGTAAGGAAGCAAATCCTTGATCCATTCAATGGTGTAGCCATTTTCTTCACGATTGGTGATTTTTCCGGCGGAACAGAATCCAAGCCTTGGGCTCTTTTTATCGGAAGCATTTACAGCTTCAACGATCTCGTCACCATCTCCTATAAAGGTAAGCTTTAATTGGGACAGGCGATAGAGAAATTCGTAACCGGCATTCCTTTCCGGAATATTGGGTGTTTTGCCGGCATTATAGGTGTACTCAATAGGTTTACCATATTTGGCCTTATAAGCTTCCTCCATCTTGTCGGCATTCAAGATCATATTTGCATAAAAGGTAAGGTAGGTAGGGTCTGCGCTAAGATCCTCACACACGATTTCATACTTCTGCTTCCCGTTTTCGCCAAGCTCGATAATGTCCCACCAATTTGAAACAGGAGCACCGTCTGGAAAGGTCTTCGTATTGTAATACCAATAGTTCATGCTTGCATAGAACGGCATACCATATTTTTGCAAATCCTGGTCAATATGTTTGCAGATGTCGGTAGGGTAATAAGTTTCTAGGTATCCAAGGGGATAAAAGTCATAGTAAATTTCACCGTTGCCGTCTTTGCACTGAAGCACATCTGCGTTGATATTTTTTGATTGTGCTTCAATTTCTATTTTGCTGACAGCTTCCCCCTGATCCAAATCAATAGCCTGAGCTTTCAATTCCGGGTATTCCTCAATAAATGCATCACAAGTCTTTTGCATACGGCTGGATATGGTGTAAACAGTGATGGTTCCTCCTTCTTTTTTGGCAAGCTCGTATAGTTCGTCCTTTGACATGTCGTTCCAAGATTCATCATTTACTACATTGGAATCCTGTTGGGCTGAGCCGGTTGCTGTAGATGAGGGTGTTGAATCGACTGGCTGGGAGTTTGTCTCGGCTGCGGGTTTAGAAGAGTTCGCACAGCCTCCAAGTGTAAATGCGCAGATCATTAGCAGGATAAGTAAATGACTAAGATGTTTCTTCATGACCATTCTCCTTTCTGATCGCCATTATTAAATATAGACGGCTTTTATACCGCATATTTTAAAAGGTATTTACTGGACTTGTCATAAATATTAAGCTTATTTGGATCAATGATGAGATATACTGTTTGATTGATATTGTAATCTGCTATACCAATTTGTTTGGACAGGAATTCATGGCCGCCAACAGTCAGACTGACAAGTGTTTCAGATCCGGCAGGCTGACTGGCATAAATTTTGGCTTCAATGGCTCCCTCGACGGCTTCAGTCTCAATGTGGATCTGTTCAGGGCGAAGGCCAACCACACAGGGAAATTCACCGGAAGGCACAGGGTTATCGGACATATCCTTTTTAGCGTAGCGGAAAGTGCCTATCCCACAGGAAACCGAAAGCTCCTTGCCATCAAAGCTGCCTTTACCGGCAAGAAAGTTGATGCGTGGATTTCCAATAAAATCTGCAGATGCCAAAGTCATCGGGTTATTGTAGAGATCCATAGGCGTAGCAACTTGTGTCAGCACACCCTGTGAAAACAGCGCAATTTTTGTTGACATGGTCAAAGCTTCCACCTGATCATGGGTTACATATATAATTGTTGTTCTCATTTCTTTATGTAATCGCTTCAGTTCCGAACGCATGTCGACGCGCAGCTTGGCATCAAGGTTGGACAAAGGTTCATCAAGAAGCAGCAGTTTCGGATCGGAGGCGACGGCTCTGGCAATGGCCACACGCTGCTGCTGCCCTCCCGACAATTCATTGGGATAGCGCTTGCTGAGTTCAGCAATACGCATCAATTCAAGCGCGTTTGTTACTTTTGAATTAATTGCATCACGGGGAAGCTTCTTAATTTCAAGGCCGAATGCAACATTCTGGAACACTGTCATATGGGGCCAAAGTGCATAGCTTTGGAACACAAGGTTCAGTTCCCGCTTGCTTGGCTCCTCAAAATAAGCCTCGTCGCAATTGATAACTTCGCGGCCATCAATAATGACTTTACCGTTTTGGGGCTTTTCCAGGCCGGCAATAACCCGCAGTGTAGTCGTCTTTCCGCAGCCGGAAGGTCCAAGAAGGGTCATAAAATCCCCATCCTCGATGACAAGATTCAAATCTTTAAGAACGTGATTATCACCGAAAAATTTATCAATATGCTGCAATTCAATTTTACTCATATTTTTTCCCTCTCCATCCTGTATTAACCATGACCAGCTGAATCAGATTAACCCCAGCTCTTGCTGATGTCCGCATTACCAAACTTATTAGCCAGCCAATACGCTGCCAGTACAAACAACAGAACACATACCGAAATTGCGTCAGCCATCTGAGCAAGCGCTTCCCGCGAATATTGAAAAGCGATGTATGATAAAGTCCGGTTATCCGGTGTCATTAATAGAATAATTAAATCCAATTCCTTTGCAATACTGATAAATACCAGCATAAATCCGGACATAAACCCTTGCTTTGCAAGAGGCATAACGATCCTTCCCATTCTTTTCCAAAAGCTGGCACCGGAAATATCGGCGGATTCTTCCAACTCAACACCAATTTGCAACATATTGGCAGTACCGGCACGGCTGGCAAAAGGAAAGTGTTTGACAACACTTGCAAGGACCAGCAGAGTGAAGGTTCCGTATAGGGAAGGAATAATCCCGTGGGGTATGCTCCACATCGCAAGGTAGATGGCTGAAAATGCAATAGAAGGTATGAGATATGGTACAAACACCAGTTGTTCAGTCAGACTGCCATACCATTTACCACGGCCTCTGGAACTGATATAGCCCAAAAACTGACCGCTGACAGCGGTTATGATGGCAGAAACCGCTGTTAACCTGATGGTATTCCACAGCCCTTTTGTAAACTCGGGATTTCTGAATATGCCTGGATAATGGCTGGTGGTACTTGTAAAATTTGATTCGCCAATCCAATTGTACAATGTCAGGTTCCCTATTCCATACCCTCCGCCGGTACTTTTTTGGAAGGTTTCCATAACGAGCACGAATATGGGCATGAACATAGCAACAAACAGGAATAGCCAAATAAAAGCGAGAATATACGGCTTTGCCTTTCCTAGAGGAATTGGAGTGCGCCTTGTTCCCTTTCCCCCGAGGGTCTCATAAGATTTACGGGTGCCCAGCAAACGCTGGTTGGCAAAAATGGTGCCTGAGGCAATGACTATCAGCAGCAGAGCCATGGCATAGCCCAGACCTGCCTGGCGTCCATTGATACATTCATGCATTTTGGTGGCCAGGGTGAAGTAGCCGATACGAAGGCCAAGATTGGCCGGAACACCAAAGGATCCGACAGACTTTGACAAGGTCATAATTGTAGCCGACAGCACTGCCGGAGCCACAAGGGGCATCGTTATCTTTTTTAATATGTGTGCCTTTGAAGCACCCTGGATTTCGCCCATTTCTTCCAGTTCACTATTGATTGAACGCAAAGAACTGGAAACCATAATATAGGAAAATGCATAATAGTGCAGCACCATCACTAGTATGATGGCCACAGGCCCATAGGCAAGCCAATCAGGTATGGCAATACCCAGCCCTTCAAAAAAACCTGGAGCACCACTCCTCTTATTGCGGAACATGGATAGCCATGCCATTGCTTTGCACCATGATGGAATCATATAAGGAATCACTATACCCATGGATAAGAGCTTTTTACCCGGGATATCGCTGCGGACCATGAGCCACGCAAGAATTGAACCAAGGGGAACGGAAATCAGCGCTACAAAAAAACCGATTGTCAGCGAATGTAAAAGCGGTTCCCAGAGGACTGCTAGAGATAAATTACTAGCAAATAGGTACTTCCAGTAATAAAGAGTGAAATCGCCTACTTTACCATCTACCCTCCGAAGTTCACTGGCAGCTAGAGTGAATGTTGTCTTAACCATCTGCATGAGTGGAATCACAATTAAAACTACAAGGATGATCAGTGTGCATAAAACGACCATATTGTACGGATTCCCAACAACATTCATAATTTGATTTTTAAGTTTTTTTTGGGTAAGCGGTTTATGAAATTCTTGCCTTTTCAAATAAACACCCCTTTCTCATTTTGGCGTTAAAATTCTGGATATTGATCTATGATGCGGGTTAATTTATATTGACTCTGGTACATTCTATAATAAGATCCTTTTCTTTCTAAAAGCGACCTGTGAGTTCCAATTTCCTCTACTTTTCCATCATTTATAACCATGATGACATCGGCATTCTGTACGGTGGAAAGCCGATGGGCTATGAAGAAAGTGGTACGCCCTTTCATTAAATGTTCCATGGCCTCTTTTATATGAAACTCGGTTCTTGTATCCACGGAGCTTGTAGCCTCGTCTAGAATAAGAATGGCCGCCTTACGAAGTACAGCCCGGGCAATGGAAATAAGTTGCCTCTGCCCCTCACTAAGAATATCTGAATTGCCTGATAAAATGGTATCATACCCCTTGGGCATGCTCATGATAAAACCATGGGCGTTGGCGGTGACCGCTGCCTGGCGGACTTCTTCATCGGTGGCGTCTGGTTTGGAATATCTAATATTATCCCGGACCGTACCGGTAAATAGATGGGTATCCTGCAGTACTACAGAAAAGCAGTCTCGGAGACTACTTCTGGTATATTTCCGAATATCCTTATTGTCTACTAAAACCTGGCCCTCATTCACATCGTAAAAGCGGGTCAACAGATTAACAATCGTGGTTTTTCCTGCACCTGTGGCACCCACCAGTGCCACCTTCTGTCCGCTATGAACCAGAAAGCTGATGTTCTTCAGAACCTTTTTATCGTTCCTGTAGGAAAAAGAAACATTTCTAAATTCAACATCCCCTCTAGGCTCTGATAGGGGTACTGCATCAGGGGAATCTGCAGGTTCCGGCATCTCATCTATCACATCAAAAACACGCTCTGCCCCTGCGATTGCAGTTTGTAACGAATTAAATACGCCTGCAATATCATTTATAGGTCTTACCATTTGGCGTGTATAGCTGATGAAACTGGTGACTATGCCTACCGTAGCCATACCGTTTACCACTAGTACCCCGCCGACACAGGCAATACCGGCAAAGCCTACATTGGTTATCACATTGGCAAAGGGCATTAGAAAGCCTGCCCAAATCTGCGCCTTGGTGGAAGTCAAACGGAGAGAATCATTCATTTGATTAAAATGGTCTTTTACATTCTGTTGTCTATTAAAAGCTTTTACCATTTTATACCCGTAGATGGTTTCCTCGATAAGGCCATCCAGCTGCCCCAGTTCCTCCTGTTGCCGCCTGAAATAACGCCTGGTGCGTTTTGTGACGAATTTGGTAAGAATGGCCACCATGGGAACCGTTATAACCGAAGCCAATGTCAAAACTACATTCATGCCAAGCATTGCAGCAAGAGAGCCTGCAACGATAATTCCTGCTGTGGCGAATTGGGTCGTCGCCTGGGATATAATGGTGCTGACGGTATCGGTATCATTAGTAAGCCTGCTCATAATATCACCGTGCGGATGCGTGTCAAAAAATTTTAACGGCAGCTGTTGAAGCCTCATAAATAGTTTTTTTCTCATGGAGGCAACCATGCGCTGGGATACCCGTGCGAGGATAAAACCCTGTGTAATATTTAGCCCAGCACAAAACAGATGAGTTCCAAGCAGCATTATCAGCAATATGGACAGCAGATTATGGTGTACCTCGCCTGTATTTAAGTCAAATGCGTCTACTGCCTTGCCTAAAAGATAGGGCGAAACCAATGAGAAAAAAGCCGAAACAATAATACAAGCCACCGCTATAAAGAGACTTCTGCCTTCTTCAAAATAAAGCTTCAGAATTCGCCGGACGGTTTTTTTAGGATTTATCGCCCTTTCTGTGAGAGCAAATCTTGCCTCTTTACCCGGCCTGCCAAACAAGCGGGGCATTTTAACTTCTGAAGTGAATTTACTATTCAACCAATTCACCGCCCCTACCCATTTGTGAATAATAGATATCTCTATAAATTTCACAGCCTGCCATCAGCTCTTTATGTGTCCCCTCACCCGCCGCACACCCATTGTCCATCACAAGGATTTTATCCCCTCTTATAGCGGTAGCAAGGCGTTGAGTAACAATCACTTTCGTTACATGAGGAAATTCTTTTTTTAAGTGAAGTAAAACTTGTTCTTCTGTTAAAACGTCCAAAGCGCTTGTACAATCGTCAAAAATAAGGATCTGTGGTTTTTTTATAACAGCTCTTGCAATGGAAAGTCTTTGTTTCTGTCCCCCGGACAAGTTTGCTGCTCCCTGTGCGATATAGCTATAATAAGCTTTGGGCATGAAGTCAATAAATTCGTCGGCTCCTGCAGTTCTGGCAGCCCATCCCAGCTCTGAATCAGAGGCCTCCTGCTTTCCCCAACGAATATTTTCAGAAACTGTGCCGGAAAATAGCATGCTCCTTTGAGGGACAATTCCTATCATATCCCTCAATTTATACAGAGGGATATTTCTTAGTTCTTTATTCCCTATTAAAATTTTTCCCTGATAATCCGTGTAAAAGCCTAAAAGAAGTGCCACTATAGTTGTCTTTCCAGAACCCGTCGCACCGAGTATTGAAAGGGTGTCCCCTGATTCACATGTCAGGGATACATTTTTAAGAGCTGCTTCTTCACTGGATCCGGGGTAAGAAAAGGTAACATTTTCAAAAACAATCCCGCTGTCTGTGATTTTAGGAAGCTCCTTAATCAAATCCGGCTCCTCGTTTTCATGGAGAATTTCACTAATTCGTTCTGTAGAGGCTCTTGTGCGCACAAATTTATTAAACGCATTGGAAATGGAGACGATGGATTGAAGTATCTGCGCCATATAGGTTGTAAAAGCCATAATGATTCCGATTTCTGTATAGTCCCGTGAAACCATAACTCCAGCCAGATAAAAGACACAAACCGTGCCAAGTTGAATAGATAGTGTTATAAAAGGAGTCAGGATAGAAAGAGCCCCGTTGGCCGAAACCGAAGCCTTCTCAAGTTCAGTATTTACAGAAGAAAACCTTTTTTCTTCATAATCGGTTACGCCGAATGCCTTTACCAGACGAATTCCCTGAAGATATTCCTGAGTCAGAGTAGCTACCCTGTCAATAGCCTTTTGTACTGCATAAAACCTTGCATATCCAATCTTTAGACACACATATATCAGCAGACATGCAGCGATAACTGAAGAAATCACCGGCATGGACAGGCTCGGACTTAAAATAAAAGCCATAAAAATACTGCCGATACAAACCACCGGCGCCTTTACCGCCATTCGCATAATGGAATTGATAAAATGGATTATTTGATCTACGTCGTTGGTCATGCGTGTAATCAATGAGCCCTGCCCAATATGGTCTATGGACGACGCAGACATCTTCAGCATCTTAGTAAAGAGATCTTCACGCAGATTGGCTCCAAAACCTCTTGATACGATACTTGCTGCAATATTTCTTCCCGCCGCAAACATTGCACCCAGAAAAGCAACCGCCAGCATCATACCGCTTAATTCAAGTATATAGGCCATGCTGCCAGAACGGATACCCTTATTAACCATGGAAGCGAGTAGAGCGGGGCCTGCAAGATCGCAGATTCCTTCCATGATTACACAGAAAATGCCTGCACAAAAGCCGGGATAATAAGACTTTATATATTTAGAATAGTTCATTACAAAAATCACCGGCTTTCTTATACCAGAGTTATTATTTAAAGATTCTGTAACCCATTTTTGGCAAGCTTTAAATTAACTTTTTCCAAAATATCAAAAATATCGAAGAGGTTATTCACCACATAGTCCGCGTCGGGGGTACCTGCATCCAAATTGTAATCCGAGCTTTCGGTCATTTCAGAATCTATTCGTATACTTAGGGCTAATCCTGCATTTCTTGCACCCATCACATCTCTCGAGACAGTATCTCCCACATAAACAGTCTCGGAGGGCAAAGCGTTTATTTCGGCAAGGGTCACCTCAAAAAGAACAGGACTGGGCTTTTTGTATCCACACATGCAAGAAAGTGTAATGACTTCAAAATAGTCTTTGATTCCATATTCATCCAACACTTTATATACCTGAGTCAGCGACGAGGTATTACTGATGACACCCAACCGATATCCGCTTGCCCGGAGGGTTTCAAGGAGTTTTTTTGCATCAGGTCTTAGTTTTCTCTGGTAATAGGTAATCTCCCATATGTAAGAAATTTTTTCACTGATTGCCCTTAGCTTGCGCTGGTCAAGATCCAATCCTTTCAGTTTCCATTCAGACCATATTTCATAGGGCATTAATTCCCGTAAAGTCCGGTCAGCCCAGCTTTTATACTGCCTATGCCCCTGATCTGCAGCCTGAATAAATACATCGGGTGACATATTTAAGTCCATGCCCTGTTTTCTCAGATATCTTAAGATCCTCGTTCCGCACTCTAACTCGCTTTCCCTGGAATGTCCAATATCTTCGAGGGTCCCTCCCATATCAAAAAGCACTGTATTAATCACCTTGATCTCTCCTCATTTCTACTCGTCGTAATTCTAGTGAATTCCCGCTTTTAACTTCGAAGTAAATAGTTTTCTAGGGATGCATCATAGTGACATATGTCTTCATAGGGCATTCCCACACCAAGTACCATGCATTCATAGGCTTTTTTTATTTTTTCATAGTTCCCATCCCTATCCAAAGCCAGTCCTCTTCCGATGCCGCTTACAATCTGGCATTTGACCTCCAGCTCCTGTATCCTTTCATCCAACTCCTCCAATAGTCTTGGTGCGCTTCCTGGTTCAGTGCTGCGGCCGTCAAAGATTATATGTATATATATTTCGGGTAGATCTTTAGCCATTTTCAGCAACGCCAGCGGGTAATCAATGGAACCATGGGATGATTTCTTGGTTAGCAGAACAATTAAATGTAGTGCTCTATGGTTTTCTTTCACCCATTTAATAGTCTGAAGAAAAATCTCATTGCTCTCGAAGGAACCGTCCTTAATAGCTTGATCCAACCGGACATCATCCTGCAATACAACGCGGCCTGAACCCATGTTGATATGCCCTGCCTCTGAATTACCCGCCTTGCCTTTCTGCAAGCCAACCGCTTCGCCGGCGGCACAAAGTCTTGCGTACGGGTATCTTTCTGTAAGATCGTCCCAGACAGGGGTATTTCCAAGAAAAATCGGATTGGTATGATCACTTTTTCCAATGCCCCAGCCATCTAAAATTATAAGCAGCATCTTCCGGTCTATACCGAATATATAAAGGGGCGCCAGACTCGTTCCCGTTATTTCAGCAGGCTGATCAAGACCCAATACTTGAAGAATAGTTGGCGCAATATCACAGAGCTTACCATCGCATAGATTGAACGCCCGGTCATTGGATCCGTCTATCAAAATAAACGGTGCAGGATTTGAAGTATGGGCGACATGTGGTTTCCCCTCATCGGTCAACATTACCTCAAGATTGCCATGGTCGGCGGTAATTCCAATGACATACCCCTGCTTTCTGGCGGCTTCAATGACACGACCGAGGTGGAAGTCCACATTACTGGCACAGGTTATCTTTGCTTCGCAATTATCCGTATGCCCTAATACATCACCATTGGCAAAATTGGTTACAATAAACTCATATTCCTCATGAATCCCTTGAATTACTTCATCTGCAACTTTCGGCAAACTAAGGGCGGGTATCTGGTCAAAGGGTACGCCTTTAGGAGAAGGAATGCACCTGTCGATTTCGCCGGGAAATGGTTGGTTACCGCCGTTAAAGAAATATGTCACATGGGCAAATTTCTCAGATTCCGCACAGTGGAGCTGTTTGAACCCCGCTTTGCTGATGGTTTCTGCAAGCGAGCATTGAATTTTAGCAGGCGCAAAGGCTACAGGAAGATTTTTAAATTTTTCATGATATAGTGTCAATATGACAAAGTTAATACTTTTTAAGAACTTGCGTTCAAAATGGGAAAATTCAGGGTCGGTGAAAGCCTCGGTCAGCTCTATTTCGCGTTCACCACGACGACAGCAGAAAATTACTGAGTCCCCATCACGAATTAGGCCCATGGGCTTTCCGTCCTTACCAATACGTACTAAGGGCTCCATTGAATAATCTGAGATCCCTTCTCTATAAGCAGCTCTTACAGCCTCAGCAAGAAGCTTGCCACCATGTTGGTATGTACCCATTAAAACCTCCAATCCATATCCAATCTAATAAAATAATGGTTCGCCCAGAATCCCTTGCTGCCCTTCTATGCTCTATGCTACCCCGCTAAAGACCAAGCATAAATTTTCTCGTCCGGATTAATTCAGCGTAAGAAAAAGAATCTTCCGGCAGAGTCTCCGTATATATTCCTGATGTGCCGATATCTTCCGGTCGGTGACAATCTGATCCAGCCAGCATCAAAAGATTATTTTTTCTTGCAAATTCTACCGCTTTCTCGTTGTAGTTATTGTGACGAACATTCATGTTGTATGCCTCGACACCATCTAAACAAGAGGGGTCTGCCGGAAAACATCCCGTTCGGTAAGGATGGGCCTGAATGATGAGCGCCCCCATTTCCTTAGCAATTACAGAGAATTCGCAGATCCCCATTTTAAAGATGTTGTCCGTATCATTTAAAAACTCTTTTTCAAATCCCAGGAGTAAATAGTCATTGTTATTTTCATCGAAGCGTAGTTCTGCGCCATAATATACTTTTATTCCTGCTTTTTCTCCTGCCTCCAGTACGGCATTGTATCCGCGGAAGAATTCAGCGGACACATCAGTGCCCTTGTCCAAAGCAATGCTGGCCGTCCCAAGCCAAGTGCGGTGAAAATGGTCGGTAACGGTAATGGCACCATAGCCTCTTTTTTTGTATTCCGCCACAATGGTATCGGGCGTCAGCCAGCCACATGCACTGACAAGCTTTGTGTGCAAATGAGTTTCGATTTTGTACATTATGTTCCTCCAGTTCATATCAGCTGTTGAGCTCGACTTTGCTGCATTTATATAAGGGGAAGGCCAAAACATAAACCATAACTCTCCCCATAATTTTTTATGCCTCAGCGGCGGATACCAAATAATTTTTTAATGTGAGTTACAATCTCCAACTGTAAACGTTTAATACGGACAAAGCCCTATTTAATAAATAATTGCTAAGGCTGAACGGAAAGCCAGTAATCCCGGACATCCTGTATATTCTCATACACAAATTCCAAATCTGTTTCAAACAAAGGTATGTCATTGAACGGGATATTGCCTTCAGCCAAGGGCACATTACTTCTTGCCGACCAGCCGCCCAGCGTGTTAAAGGGCTCAAAGCCTTTGCCCTTTCCGTCGGCCTCTCCCATTAAGAATCTGATCAGAAGTTTGGCTGCATTTGGGTGAGGTGCTTCATTGACGATGGAGAGCGTATTTAGGCCATATATACCGATTGCCGGACTAAAATTGACGGGATCACTATCGATAACATAACCTTGATCCTCTCTTTCTCTGAGTTTAGAGGATGCCGCATACCCAACGGGGGCCGTCGTTTGACCGGGAGTTCCCACATTTTTTACAATTCCGCCCGATGAGCTTTCATAAATAGGGTTGTTTTGTGCAAAGCGCTTAATAAAGGCATAACCTGCATTGGGCTCGTCGGGAGCAAGTTCAATATCTTTTCCGAAAACCTTTTTATAGTCTTCAGCCATTAGATCGTCATTCTGAACCATTGTTGTCAGGAGTGCCATATATCCACTATTCTCCATGGGATCAGTAAAAAGAAACTTTCCCTTCCACTCTGGTTTGGTTAAGTCCCACCAGCTATTGACTGGGCAGCCGTTGGGATTCACTTCTGTGTTATAGAACCACCAGGACATCTCAAAATAAAGCGGTGTAACATATTTATATTTGTCATCAATGGTATTGAATATGTCTTCCGGTTGATAATTATGGAATATGCCTTTTTCAATATATTCTTTTAATATTTGTCCGGTCTGTTCTTTGATGTGAACGATGTCTGCTGTTCGAATGCCGGCTGTATATTCCCGTGTAATCTTTTCAAGAAGTTCATCGGTTGAAATGTCATAAGGAACCAGTTTGACGCCGGGGTATGCTGCTTCAAACTCGGGGAGCACTTTTTCCATACGGCTGGAAATGGAGTAAATAACAACTTCCCCTTCCTTTTTTGCTGCCTCGTATAGTTCATCTACGGTTTCTGTTTTGTTAAGTCCGTTATCCTCTGCCCACTGTTGCTCCGGACTTAATGTTGGTGCTGAGGAACTGGCTGAATTTGAAGCTGACGCTGAGGAACCGGCCGAAGTTGGGGCTGGTGAATTCGATACCGTTGGTGCACTTTTAGTGCATGCAACTGCAGATAGAAGCAGGCACATTGCAAGTAACAAAGCAATGGCGGTTTTGACCTTTTTCATTTTCTGTTCCTCCATTCAAAATATTCTGTTTTAGAAATCCCTGGTGAAGTAATCTATGTTCAGAGGCTTATATGAACACCTCTAACCATACGAGGCAGATGGTCTATTCCAGCTCGGCAAACTTTATTAATTTACCGGTTTCCTTATCAAAAACATTAATCTTCTTCGAATTGATTTCCAGCCATACCTCCTGATCTGCTTCATATTTCGCTAAGCCAATTTCTTTTGCCAAAAGACTTTCTTTTCCCACTGTAAGCTGAACCAAGGTTTCCGACCCTGCAGGCATTCCTGAATACACCTTAGCGGGGATACCGTCTTTAACAGCTTCTTTTTGAATCAAAATCTGTTCAGGTCTCAATCCCAAAACACAACCAATTTGCCCTGAGTCAGGAATGTATTCGGTAAAATCCTCCCTTGGGAAGGACATTGTTCCAAGCTCTGAAGTAACAATAAGAGTATCTCCCCTTACTTCACCTTTTCCGTCAATGAAATTAATTCTGGGATTTCCGATAAAATCAGCCACTTTAAGAGATATTGGATTTTGGTATACACCCATAGGGTCATCTACCTGTTCTAATACGCCATCAAAAAAAATAGCTATTCTGGTTGACATGGTGAGTGCTTCCACCTGATCATGAGTGACATAGATGACCGTTGTTCCCAATTCTCTATGGAGCCTCTTCAGTTCGGACCGCATTTCAATGCGAAGCTTTGCATCAAGATTTGATAAGGGCTCATCCAGCAGAAGCACCTTTGGTTCCGAAACAATGGCCCGGGCTATTGCAACACGCTGCTGCTGGCCGCCCGAGAGCTCTGAAGGATATCTGCCCACATACTCCATGATGCGCAATCTCTCAAGGGCATTATGAACTTTTAATTTTATCTCTTCTTTTGGCAATTTCTTAATGGTTAGCCCAAAAGCTACATTATCAAAAACCGTCATATGCGGCCATAGGGCGTAGCTTTGAAAAACCAGATTTAATCCCCTCTTAGAGGGTGATTCGAAAAAGCACTCGGCCGCATTGACAACTTCCCTGCCATCCATATGTATATATCCGTTCTGAGGTTTTTCAAGTCCCGCTATAACACGGAGGGTAGTTGTTTTGCCACAACCCGAAGGACCTAGCAAAGTCATGAATTCGCCATCATCAACAGTCAAATTCAGGCCCTTCAAAACATGATTTGTACCGTAGAATTTATCAATATTCTCCAAAACTATTTTACTCATTTGCTCAACCCCCAAAACCTTTTGATATATCAGCATTAGTTAGTTTGTTTGCAAGAAAATACACTGAAAAAACAATAATAAACATAATGACCGCAACCACATTGGATAACTGATCAAATCCACCCGATGCATAGGAATATGCCATATATGGTAGAGTTGACATCTGTGGAGTCATTAAAATTACGATTAAATCTAGTTCTTTCATTATGCTGATAAAAATAAGCATAAAGCCGGACATAAAGCCGTTTTTTGATAAACTTAAGACAATTTTCATAAAGCGCTTGCCGAAGGATGCGCCTTCTATCATTGCTGCTTCCTCAAGCTCAACTCCTATCTGCATCATGTTGGCTGTTCCGGCTCTGCATGAAAACGGCAGATTCTTGACCACACTGATGAGTACAAGAAGAATAAAGGTGCCGTAAAGTGCAGGAACTAAAGTGATGTCATAGCCCAAAATCGAAATTGTTCGTCTCACTGCAAACATGGAAAGGTAAATGGCTCCAAAGGCTATAGAAGGGATCAGGTAAGGTATGAATACCATTTGCTCAATCAAACGGCCTGAGAGCCTCCCCCTTCCTCGAGACGTTATATATCCGAGAATTTGCCCAACAATAGTGGCAATCAACGATGAAAAAACAACAAGCAACAGCGTATTTTTTATGTATAAAAAGAATTGCGGATTCTTGAACACACCTGGTTCTCCGGCAAATATGAGCGGATTTGATTCGCCTATCCAATAATGCAGTGTCAGATTACTAATTCCAAAATCGCCCAATTTTAACATGAAAGTTTGAATCAACAAAATAAACAAGGGCATAGTTACGGCAAAACCGATAAAAACAAATAGGCATATAACGATAATGGGTCTTCCCTTACCCAAAGATATCAGAGTTGAACGACCGCCTTTTCCACCGATTGTGGCGAAACTCTTTCTCGTTCCGATCGCTTTTTGATTGATATATATGTTAATAGCGGCAATGCCAATCAGTATGAGACTTAACGCAAAGCCAATATTTGTTTGCCGTTGTTTTATACTGTTATATAGCATTGTTGATATCGTATAATAATTTACCTTCATACCCAGAAATGCCGGCACGCCGAAGGTACCCATGGACTTTGAAAAGGTAAGGATAAATGAACTTAAAATGGCTGGAAGCACTAAAGGAAAGGTAATTTTCCTTAAAATCTTCAGCTTTCCGGCCCCTGCGATTTCACCCATTTCTTCAAGCTCACTGTTGACCGACCTGAGCGATGCGGAGACAAGCAAATAGGAATAAGCATAATAATGCAGGGTTAAAACAGCAATTATGGCAAAAGGACCATATGCCAGCCAATCCGGTGTAACAACTCCCAAATAGTTCAAAAAGCCTTTACTTCCGCCTATTCTCTCATTTTTAAATACTGTGATCCATGCCATGGATTTGCACCAGGAAGGGAGCATGTATGGAACTATGACAGCTAGAGAGAAGAATTTCTTCCCCGGAAGATCAGACCTTACCATCAGCCAAGCAATACACGATCCAAGGCTGATACTCAAGATGGACACGAATATTGCGATGGTCAGGGAATGAGTGATCGGTTCAAAGAGCATTTTTCGTGAAATCGTACTGTTTAATAATCTCTTCCAATAATAAAGCGTAAAGTCTCCCACTGCTACACCGGGAACACGTCTTACATCGCTCTCTGCCAGATTGAAGGTTGTCTTAATCATTTCAAGAAGCGGTATAACAATAAAATAAGTCAGCAATAAAAGCGATACAATTACAATTAAATTATATGGGTTTGAAACAGCGCTCATTAGACAGTTTTTAATCCGTCTTCCCTTTGAATACGGTTGAACGGCCAGTTGCTTCTGAGTTAATGTTTCCGCCTTCATTTGGTATTCTCCCTTCTTTACTTATTGTAATTTTCTATAATTTCAAATATGTCGATGAGGTTTTTAACAACATAGTTCGCATCTTTAGCTCCTCCAAAGTCCCCCCCATATCAAAGAGCACTGTTTTGATCATTGCTTGAGCCTCCATTCGGTAAATATATATCCCATTAAGCCTGCTGCTCCATATAGTCTGACCAAACTGATAACACGTAAGAAGAGTAACTCAAACGTTTGAGCAAACGGGTAAAAAATCCCTCATAATTATTTTTATGCTTCTGCATACTCTAAAATTCTATTTAGCTTCGTTTAATGCATGAATTTCGCTCGACTAATTTAGGAGTTACAATAGTTTCATAAAATTCTTTTGATGTTGGATTTTGAATTAGCTTTAGAAGTATCTGAAGTGCTCCTTCTGTAAGCTCCTGCTTACCTTGTGCCACTGTTGTGAGCATGATTCTGGGAAGTGAAGAATAGATGATATCATCAAAACCGATCAATGAGAATTCCTCCGGAATGCGGATTCGCTTCTCTTCACATAATTTAATAATACCAAGGGCGGTGGCATCCGTTGCGGCAAAGACCCCCTCTGGCATTCTTTCTCCGCTTTCGAGGAAGTTTTTAAATATATGATAGCCCCTTTCAAGACCGTCTTGCTCTGAAGTATTTCCCGGGAGGCATCTGAAATGAGCACCTCGCCGTTCGGCAGTATCTTTGAAGCCTTTCAAACGCTGCTGATAATTGATTATGTCCTCCTTTAAGCTGACAAACATTAAGTCTTTATGTCCTAAATCAATGAGATAGTCGGCTGCGATACAACCGCCGCTATAATTGTCAGTGGATATATGACTGATATCCTTGCGAAATGTTCTATCTCCGAGAACCACCGTAGGCATGAGGGCGATGTACTTATCCAGACGATCCATGGATTCTACCCCCACCGGACAGATAATAACGCCTTCCAGACGATTTTCAATAAACAGTCTGAAATATTTTTCCTCCCGTTCATAGTCCCGGAAATTATTGCACCATATAACGTCATAATCCATTGTCCTAGCTGCTGCTTCAGCACAAGCGATAATGTCAGCATAAAAGGGGCTGCGCACATCAGGAACCATAATGCCGATGGTAGACGTCTTTTTTTTGACAAGGCCACGAGCCAGGGCATTAGGCATATATCCGGTCTGCACACAGATGTCAAGAATTTTTTGTTTTACTTCCGGTCCAACACCGGCACGGGAATTAAATGCTCTGGAAACTGTTGAAGGAGATACACCAGCTAGCCGTGCGATATCTTTAATGGTTACATTACCCATCGGAAACCTCCTTCCCTTTCCAGATTTGTAACGCAAACGTTTTCTTTCGATAGCTAAATTATATCAAACTGGATTAGAATGTCAATAAGATAATATTATTTTTTCTAGGTTATTCTAAAAAAGGTTTTCCGATAGTCCCAGTATTCTTTCCGCGCATTTTATTCCATCCACGGCGGCAGAAATGATGCCCCCGGCATATCCCGCCCCTTCGCCGCACGGATATAGGCCTTTTACACCCACGGCCTCCAGACTATCTCCCCTGATCATTCTCACCGGGGATGAGCTGCGGGTCTCAGCTCCGGTTAAAATGGCATCAGGGTAGTAAAAGCCCGGCATCCAGTCATCCATTTCTTTGACGGCCTGCCTCAGTGAATCTGCAATATACTCCGGCAGATAGGAATCGACGGGAGCAAACCGGGTTCCGGGCATGTAAGTTGGCTTTACTTCCCCGAAAGAATGGGTGCCACGTCTGTTCAAAAAATCCTCCAGTCTTTGCACCGGCGCATAATATCCTCCGCCGCCCGCTGCAAATGCCGCTTCTTCTATGCCACGCTGATAATCGACACCGGCCAGCGGATGAGCGCTTTTCAGATTTTCTTTACCGACAGTGACCAAAAGAGCGGTATTCGCATTTCTTCCATCCCGGGCATACTCACTCATTCCGTTTGTCAGCAGGCAGTTTTCTTCAGACGTGGCAGCAACGACCTTTCCGCCGGGACACATGCAGAAGGTATAGACATTTCTGCCGCTCTTTAAATGCACCACCATTTTATAATCGGCGGCCCCCAAGGCCAGGTGGCCGGCATAATCTCCATACTTGATTTGATCGATCAAATACTGTGGATGCTCAATTCTGACCCCTATCGAAAAAGGTTTCTGTTCGATCTGGATGCCGTCGGACAAAAGTCTGGCAAAGGTATCACGGGCACTGTGCCCAATGGCCAGAACAACGTGATGGCAGGGGAGTTCCTTATACTGCCCCTCTTCTATAAAGCCAATGCCTGACACTTTTCCGTCTTTCCGCAGTATGTCTGTAACAGTGGCGCCAAAATGAACTTCGCCGCCATGGCTGATCATTTTTTTTCGGAGACCTTTCACGGCCTCACTCAATTTATCGGTGCCGATATGGGGCTTTTCCAGATACATGATTTCCGGGGGAGCTCCCGCTTCAATAAATTCCTGGAGCACCTTTATCTTGCGACAATCCTTTGATCCTATTTTCAGCTTGCCGTCTGAAAAGGCGCCCGCGCCGCCCTCTCCGAACTGAACATTGGAGGAGGTATCCAGTATTCCGGTATGCCAGAATTCGGAGACCCTATGCTTGCGTCTGTCCACATCAAGACCGCGCTCTAACAGGATGGGGCGTACACCGGCTTCGGCCAGAACAAGGGCGGCGAATATGCCGGCCGGGCCGCAGCCCACTACGATAGGACGCAGCGGCAATTTTATATTTGAGGGGATTGGGTAAGCAGGCACTTTTGGCGCTACCCTTATGCATTTATCCTTGATGGAATAAACAATTTCTGTTTCTTCGCCTGCTACATCTATCAAGACAGTCATTTTAAAACAAATGTCCTGCTTATTTTCAGCATCTACCGAACGCTTATCAATGATGATGTTTTGGATTCGGCTTGTTAAAACACGAAGCCTTCGAGCCGCAATATTCTTCAGCAGCTCCATATCATAGTTAAGCGGCACAGTTAAGTTGGCTATTCTAATCACTTTTTTACCCTTTTAAGCATTTTTAATCATTGCATCGAGCTCCTGCTCTAGCTTTGAAAGCTCCTGCTCATCGTGATCCTGCATTCTTCTCAGCTTTCCTAAAACAGAGCTGACCTCGGCTCTTACCCGGCTAACGCTGTCCTGGGAGTCATGGATTCTGGCCTGCACCACCCAGTCTGCAATCAAGCCGTCAAAGAAAAAGTCGGCAAATCTTACAAAGCCACCAATATCTATGGTAATCTGGGAAGATATTTTCACATCCGCAAGCTCGGTTTTAAACCGGTTTAACAGCAGCTGAACATCGGAGGCCGCATTTCTTGCATCATCTATGTGGGAGTGCTTCGCCATATTGGTAAGAAGTCCTCTGCCGCCCCACATATCCCACATTCCCCAGCCTTCGGCGCTGTTCAGGCTTTCATCTACCCTGTCCAATCCAGACAACACTCTTTTTCCCGCCGAGACGGCTTCGATTATCTCTTTTAAATTAGCCTTATACAGGGAGATTTTATTCTCTGAATCAAAGATTTTTTTTGCAAGATCCTGATTTTTTTCGGTGAGCATGGTATATTTTTCGTCAAACAATTGATTATACTTGCTTTCACAGTCCTCAAATTCCGTGCGCTCAGACCGAAGCTGTGAGATCCGGCGTTTGGTATCCTCAATCTGGCGCTTCATGTCCCCATATTTAAGCTGAGCGGCCAGAGCTTCCTGCCTCTCTTTTTCAATTTGTTTCTCCCGGCTTCCCAGAATGGTATAGAACATAGCCGAAAGGCCCATCTTTTCTAATTTTTCAACATCAAGGCTTTCCTTATCCATTTCCGATCGGAGCTGCGCCAGCCTTTTTTCCTGGCTTCCAAGCTGCCCCGCCAAGTCATTTAACATGGCATCAATTTTCCGGCAGCGGTATATTCCCTGCTCCAAGGCTTCGAGCTCCCTATTGATCTGCTCATACATCATTATGGCCTCCTCATATGCCTTGTCCTCTGATGAACTCTTTGAATCTTGTTCCCTGGAAGGTCAGCCTGCCGTTATCCCCTTCTACAAGGTATCCAAAGTCCTGGGCGGGTATGGCAAGCTCCAGCCTGTCGCCGCTCTCAAATTCAAAAGTGGCATAGTATGTAGTGGTGGAATAGCTGTGATGCATGCTCATATCATTTCCATGATGATGACGGTGGTAGGATACGTCCGTTCTCTTTGCGACGACCCTTGCCCCAACAGTCAGAATGGGAGAGTGATTGTTTCGGTTCCATTGGCTCAAACCTCTTATCGACGTCATAATGATAGTGCCGAAAACAATAATAAAGATAATTCCTACAAAAACAGGTACAATGCTGAACATTAGACCAGATCCGATTGAGAACATATTCTTTCCTCCCATTTACGAAAGATTGCTAAGAATTAATGATTTCCTGCTATGATGCCAATGGTGCCTTTTAAGTCGGGGGAATAATATTTTACCGGCCCGGCGGGCGGTTTTCTGACAAGTATGGCCTTCATGCCAACCGCCTCTGCTCCACCTACGTCTGCCACGATATTGTCCCCAACCATCCACAGCTCCTCCGGATGGCCTGTCAATTCCAAGGCGTACCGGAATATTTGCGGATTGGGCTTCTCAAAGCCTACTTTTGCCGATGTGATGCAAATTTCCACAAGCTCCATCAGCCCCAGGCTCTCCGCTATTTCAGGCAGTTCAGGTATATGATTTGAAAGGATAATATTTCTGTATCCGTTTTCTTTAAAAAACCTCAATGTATCCAGCGTATCATCAAACAGGCTGTAATACTCGGGGCCGATAACATATTTTCTGGTTGCTCTTGCATATTTATATGCTTTTTCGGGCGGTATGCCGCACTGGCTGAAAACCTGCTCCAACACTTTATAGATATTCGCCCACCAGCTTTCCGTTTCCCGAAGATGTACATAGCTCTTATCTGTTTCGTGCCAGGGGAATTTGCCTCGCAGCAATGGTATAAAGCTCTCTTCTGTCATTTGATGATTCTCTTTATACTCATCCATTGCCATTATAAGACTAGAGCCGAATACTGTAGACCGATAGGAAAGTGTACCGTCAAAATCCCAGAATACTACCTTGTTCATAAACATCTCCCCGCTTCATTATTTTAGCAGCAAAATAAAAAATATTCTGCTTTTTTCATCTATTAGACACAAGACATTTTAGCCTTACTATAAATATACCATAAAAGCATGGTTTAAGCTCAATCCAACCACCATTTTGGTCTGAAAAGAGCTCCCCCGCCTTTATGATATGCTACCCCCATATAGGACATTGAAAAATAACAAGTTCTATATGGGGGTATTTATATGTCCAGATCAATGAAAGGAATACCGGCAGAAGACAAAGTAAGATTGGTCGAAAAGTATCTGAAAGGAGAAATAAGCAGAGCGCATGCGGCCAGGGTGGCAAGTGTGGTACCGGGTACCATTACTCTATGGGCCCGGCTTTACGGGGCAGATGGTCCTACCGCCTTAATGGATCAGAAACAGAATAAAAAGTATTCGACGGAGCTGAAGCTAAAGGCGGTTACTGAATATCTATCTGGTGCAGGAAGCCAGAATGCTATTTGCAAGAAATACCATATACGTTCACGATATCAACTCCGGCAATGGATAAAGGTATATAATTCTCATGGGACTTTCAAGTTCACGACTGGAGGAAGTTACATGAAGAAGGCGAGAAATACCAATCCGGATGAACGATTAAAAATAGTCCGGGACTGCCTGGCAAACAATAAGAATTATGGCGCTATGGCTCTGAAGTATCAGGTCTCATACCAGCAGGTACGTAACTGGGTGAAAAGGTACGAGGCGATGGGCTCTGTCGGCCTTGAGGACCGGCGTGGACGGCGCATCGGCACGTTGCCAAGCAGAACGCCCGAAGAAGAATTACGTGATCGGATTGCCCAGTTGGAGAGTGAAAAACTTGACCTGCAGATGGAAAATGATCTGTTAAAAAAAGTAAGGGATTTAGAGAGGAGGCGACGCTTACTCTAATCAGGCATCAGTGCGAATACGAGGCCATCAAGGAGCTTTCTGAAGAGAAACATTATCCTGTTAAAAAGCTATGTAGATATTTGCATATCACGCGATCTGCTTATTACAGATGGTTGAAATGCCCAAAGAGCAAACATCAACTTAAAAATGAGGAAATCGCTGGAGAAATCCGGAAGATTCATGACGAGCATCCGGATATGGGATACCGTAGAATCCGTGACGAGCTTGCGGTGAATCACGACATGAAAGTCAATGACAAGCGGGTTCTGAACCTCAACCGGAAGCTTCAGATTCATTCCTGTATAAAGTACAGGCCAAAGAGCTGTACCAGGAATTCCGACAATCCATACCACATTGCCAAAAACTACCTGCACAGAGAATTTCACGCTGAGGCGCCGAACCAGAAGTGGCTGACGGACGTATCAGAGTTTAAATACTACACTGGTATAGAGGTCCACAAGGTATATCTTAGTGCTATCCTTGACCTGTATGACCGCAGAATTGTGGCCTTCAAGATCAGTGACCATAACGACAATCCACTGGTGATGAACACCTTTGATGAGACCATTAAGCTTGAGCCGGACGCACATCCACTGTTCCACAGCGACCGGGGATTCCAGTATACAAGCCGGGAGTTCTACACGCGGCTCCAGAAGTTCCACATGAAGCAGAGTATGTCCAGAGTGGCGCACTGCATTGATAATGGCCCGATGGAAGGCTTCTGGGGAATGCTGAAACGTGAGATGTACTATGGACATCGCTTTACTGACCATGATGTTCTGATAAAGGCAATATCGGATTACATTGACTACTACAATAACCGGCGTTTACAGCGTCGACTGAAGATCATGACACCAATGGAATTCCACAATAATTACCAGCAAGCTGCATAAGGAAACTGCCCGCCGGAAACCGGCAAGCAGTCGCATAAATTTTATAATTTTTCATTGTCCTCTTGACGGGGAGCACACCA
>ENA-UOOR01001098-UOOR01001098.1-fermentation-metagenome-genome-assembly--contig:-NODE-1098-length-33713-cov-7.319775_pt1 | contig 33713 bp, 24 predicted proteins | sample MGYA00245780_ERZ724029 | MGnify/ENA primary metagenome ERZ724029 (study PRJEB28704, sample SAMN03018315) | fermentation metagenome | biome: anthropogenic terrestrial biome; feature: soil; material... | reverse complement strand
CAGCAGTTACCGGATATGGCGAAGAAATTATTAAAAATGCATTTAATATAGATTTCGGCGTTGTTGAAACCATAGCGCACTTTACTGCCGCGAAGAAATTTAAACCGGATGTAGACTTTATAATCGATATAGGAGGACAAGACATCAAATGTTTTAAAATCAGGAATGGTGTTATCGACAATATCTTTTTGAATGAAGCTTGTTCATCGGGATGCGGATCCTTTCTACAAACATTTGCCGGCGCATTAGGGTATTCCATTGATGATTTTGCAAAGCTTGGATTATTTGCGGATAAGCCGGTTGATTTGGGCTCGAGGTGTACAGTATTTATGAATTCTTCCGTAAAACAAGCACAGAAAGATGGGGCAACAATTGAAAATATTTCGGCAGGATTGTCAATGAGCGTCGTTAAAAATGCAATATATAAAGTAATACGTGCATCCTCTGCAGAAAGCTTAGGAGAGAATATAGTAGTGCAAGGCGGAACATTTCATAATGATGTAGTCCTGAGAGCATTTGAGAAGGAATTAAATAAAGATGTTGTGAGGCCAAATATTTCCGGACTCATGGGCGCATACGGTGCAGCCTTATATGCTAAAGGGAAAAATAAAGAGGAAAGTACGATTCTCTCATTAGAGGATTTATCTAATTTTACCCACAAAGTAAAGGCAGTGACATGTGGTCTGTGCAGCAACCATTGCAGACTTACCATTAATACCTTTGATGGCAATAGAAAGTATATTGGTGGGAATAGATGTGAAAGACCGATTAAGCACAAGAAGATTGGGCTTAAGCTCAATATGTTTGATTATAAGCTTTCTTTATTATCCGAGTATAAGCCTCAAAAAGGGAAAAGAGGTAAAATAGGCATACCTATGTCCCTTAACATGTATGAGCTATTGCCATTTTGGCATACATTTTTCACTGAACTGGACTTTGAGGTAATAACTTCCCCCACTTCCAATAGGGATATTTATCTAAAAGGGCAGCATACAATACCGTCTGATACCGTATGTTTTCCTGCAAAATTGGTTCATGGACATATTGAATATCTACTTGATGCAGGGGTAGATACCATTTTTTATCCTTGCCTTACCTACAATTTAGATGAAGGTAAGGGGGATAATCATTACAATTGTCCGGTTGTTGCTTATTATCCGGAAGTAATAAAGGCAAATGTCTCAAGGCTTGATAAAGTTAATTTTATATATGATTATTTGGGGATTCATAGAAAGAAGGACTTTGAAAAATCTATTCATAAAATATTGAATAATTACTTTGAAGATATTTCTTTTAAAGAGGTAAAAAAAGCTGTGGAGCTTTCATTTGCAGAATATGATTCTTATATGAATAAGATTCATAATAAAGGAATGGAAATCATAGATTTAGCACAGAAGAACAATATGCCAATTATAGTTTTAGCAGGCAGACCCTATCACATAGACCCTGAAATAAATCATGGAATTGCAAAATTAATAAATGAATTTGGGGTTGCTGTAATCTCTGAAGATTCCATAAGTCAAAATGTAGATAAAGTCCCTACCAATGTATTGAATCAATGGACCTATCATGCCAGACTTTATGCAGCAGCTAAATATATAACTGACAAGCCAAATATGAATTTGATACAATTGGTATCCTTTGGATGCGGTTTGGATGCTATTACAAGCGATGAAGTGAAAGAATTGTTAGAGAGTGAAGGCAAGATATATACTCAAATAAAAATAGATGAGATAACTAATTTAGGAGCAGTCAAAATTAGAGTACGAAGTCTATTAGCTGCTTTAGAACAAGGGAAGGAAAGAATATATAATGGAAAGAATTGAATTTACAAAAGAAATGAAAAAGGATTATACCATATTAATTCCTGACATGGCTCCTATTCAATTTACCCTTATAAAGGGGGTTTTAGAAAAATACGGATATAAAATTAAAATACTCAAAAATCAAGGACCATCAGTCGTAGATGAGGGTTTGAAAAATGTGCATAACGATACCTGCTACCCTGCGCTATTGGTTATAGGACAAATGATCGATGCTTTAAAAAGCGGGAATTATGATTTGAATAAAGTGGCTTTGATGATTACACAAACAGGTGGAGGATGTCGAGCTTCCAATTATATTCATCTTTTGAGAAAAGCTTTAAAGAAATCCGGGTTAGGACATATTCCGGTACTGTCATTAAACTTCTCCGGGCTGGAAAAGGGCAATGGAATTAAAATTACTCTGCCCATCTTAAAAAAAGCGGCAATAGCGATTTTATACGGAGATTTATTGATGCTTTTAAACAACCAGTCAAAAGCTTATGAGGTAAATAAAGGAGAAAGCAATGAATTATTAAATTATTGGCTTGATAAATTAGCAGGTGAGTTTAGAATAAATAGAGGGTTTAAAAATGGTGAAATGGAAGCTAATTTTAATGAGATAGTAAAAAGTTTTGATACTATACCTAAAGAATATACTCAAAAAGTAAAGGTAGGAATTGTTGGAGAAATCTATGTAAAATTTTCCGGATTGGGGAACAATAATCTGGAAGAGTTTTTGGATAATGAGGACTGCGAGGTAATGGTGCCGGGGTTGATGGGATTTATAATGTATTGTGTCGAAAATGGCATCATTGACTATAAATTGTATGGCAATGGTTATCTAAAGAGTAAAGTATTTGATTTTGTAATTGACTATGTCGGCAGGATGGAAAACATGATAATTAACATAGTAAAAAAGAGCAATTTTATCCCGCCATCCCCGTTTAAACATTTAAAATCGTTGGTAAAAGATGTAGTTGGTTTGGGGTGCAAAATGGGAGAAGGTTGGCTTCTTCCAGCGGAAATGGTGGAGCTGATACAACAAGGATACGATAATATAATCTGTACTCAGCCTTTTGGCTGCTTACCTAATCATATAGTAGGAAAAGGAGTCATCAGCAATATTAAATCAATATACCCTAATGCCAATATAGTGCCTATAGACTATGATCCCAGTGCCACTAAAGTAAATCAAGAGAACAGGATTAAGTTGATGCTTTCCGTGGCTAAAGAAAAGCTTCAATCAGAGGGAGAAGTAAAAGAAACAATTGCAGTAGAGGATTTAGCTGTTGATAAAAATCTATGTTTGGCACATATAAAATAAGGATGGTATAAAAACCATCCTTTAATTTGGTATGTTATCATTTATGATTGAGAATTAGAATATAGTGATAAGCCTCTCGCAATACATGATCAGCGAGAATTGGGGGTATAACAGACCTTATTTTACATTCTAAAAGTCCTATAGTTGCATCAATTTCATAATCCCTTAAATCTTCTGTAGCCACTAAGCTCTCTTGGATTATCAATTTTTCTGCTGTTTTGATGCATTCCTCGACTAGTCTTTCAAATCTAGCTATAAATCCTCTGGCTTTTTCTTTCAAATCTTTTTCCGTTGGATCCAACATTCCATCTATAAACTCCGCATGTTCTCCCATTATATTGTTCCAGAAATCTAATTCTTCACAAAGAGTAAATTCAGGGAGTTTTCTATCCAGTAAACAGTTCAATATTCTCTTATAAAGTCGTGCTTCCCTTATCAGATGTTCAAGCATTTCGGGATAAATCATTAGGAACACTTTGCAATTGAGTACCCATTCCATCAATTTTTTCTTATAACTAATAATTACATCTAATAAATTTAGGGTTCGCCTATTGATATCATCAATTTCCATCTCCAGCCAAGGGGTGCAACTCGGAGTGCCTGCTTCTAGCTTTAATTCTGCCATGGTAATATTGGTATTAATTGTAGCTCCTGTGAGCTTGGAAGTTATTTCTTCGCAAGGCAAGGTAAATGGTGTAACGATACTATGTGATTCTATTGATTCTTCTGAGATATTTCCATTTGCAAGTATTACCGTTTCGGAAAGTATTTGTTCCATGCTTATCTTTAGTGAATCAGCTTCTGTAATTAATGCAGTTTCTACTGATGGTAAGTGTGTTTCAATAAGCAACATATGTTCCTTCATTATTCGTTGATAGAATAGATTGATCTCCAAGGAAATTTGTATATATTTCTCCCTAGGCAACATAAAATTCCCCCTCCCATGTATAAAACAACTCTTTATAGTATATTTAAGGAAGGGGGAATTATGATTATTATAGTGAATTAATTATATTTGCCTTTATTGTTGGATCAACCAAATTTGAGTTTAAAACTAGATTGTTTAAAAAGTCTTTTATTACATCAGCAAAATAAGTTTGTTCATATTTATTGGATATTTCTAAGAACATAGGAATTAGCTTCTCATTAAACTTTGTATTTTGTAAATCATATGTCGGAGTTTTTTCACTTCCAAACAAAAAGCTCAATATATATGATTTATACATTTCATTTACTTCATTTAAATATTTTGAATAGGGATATGTCAATTTGTATTTTTCCAGCTCCACTATTCTTTCTGCTAATTTATCTAAAGATATATTCACTATACCATCTCTCAAATATGGTTCATTTATATTTGAGGCTTTAATCTTCAAATAATCTTTAAAATATTTATTCATATTGTCTCCAAAGTTATCCAAAAGTTTTTGATAGTCTATTCTATAACAATATGTTCCATCAACTAAATACAATTTATATCCCATGTTTAAACTATTAATCAAATTTTCTTTTAAATCAGGTTCAGTCTTTAGTATAGTTTCCCTTTTCAGATATTCAGGATCATTTAATCGCTCAATGGACAGTTCAAGGTTATCAGAGGATGTGTTTTTCTTGAAATTAATCAATCTACTGGAAAGTTCAGCATTTCTATCATCCATTTTATTATTTAGATATTTTATATGAGTTTCAATAATCTCTGTAAGCGTATTTTTTTCAAATTGTTGTTTATTATCTATTAAATATTTTATCAGCTTATCCTTTGATATTTCTGTCAAATCGAGATTATTTGCTTTCATTTCTTTATGCTGTAGTTTATACTCAGCCGGTTTTCTTTCAACTTTTACAAGTTTACCGCTATCCTTCTCATCCCATTTATACCATAGAATCAATTTATCAATATTTTCTGTATTCATATTTTCAGCTTCAGGATCCAATGTATAAATGCTGAATTCCAAAATGCCATCACCGTCAATATCTCTTATTGCATTATTTGTATATACGGAGATCAAAGAAATTTTTTTATCATTTAGGATACTCATAAGTTTGTCGTTTTCCAGAATAAAGCCATAGGTAACTCCTGAATGAGCACCGACTTGATTGCTCAACAATATCCCGTTTTTAGAAGACGAAATCTTTCCTATTTTAAGTATATAATTTGTATTGTCATAGTTCATATTCACTTTATCCAGAAGCTCATATTTTTCACCGGTAAATTTATATACTCCAAGTGTTCCTTGGTCTTCTACGTCTTTAGGGTTTCTTTCAATAAATACAACTAACTCGGGGATATTGTCATCATCTAAATTTTCGATAGCATAGTGTTCTATGTTAGATAATCTAGACTGCATCAATGTATTTGCATATTCCTCTACCTTGGACATAAATAGCTTATCATCTAAAAAATTGTAATTTTTTCCTTTGGAAAGGATTATTTCTCTCAACGAGTCTTCCAATGGTATGGATTCAGGTAGTATTTCATTTTCACATCCTGTAAATAAGAAAGTGGTAAGGATGATTAAGCATATTATCATTGCTACTTTTTTAACCATATAATAGCTCCTTTCTATAATAATTATAAATCATTAGTCAAATTTTGGGTAACAAACAGGTTACAGAATCGGTTTATAATTCACAGTTCACAATTACCTTCGGGTCGTCCTGCCGTGTACTCTTTGCAGTCTAAGGTTGAGGCGGACAGTATAAACATTGCTCTCGAAGGGTCTCCGCTTTTAAAGATAGTGAAGAATCAAGAACTAAGAGCGAAGAGTTGTTGGAGCATCTCTTGCTGCATTTAAAGAACGTGTATTAAGGGAACGAAGAATTAATACAGATATAAAAGTGCAGGCTAATAATAAAGGGAAATATAGTAAAGTATAAATTAAAAATATTAATTTAAACCACTAAAGAAGAAAGCTGCATTTCTTTTTCAAACTATAGATAAATTGTTATAATAAAATCATTTATTCAGGCTAATACACATATCCGTATTGATTATTGTAGTAAAGGATACGGATTCATACACATTGTTTCTATATGAATAGAAGGTACATTAATCAAGCTATTATTATGTTAGTTTAATTTGGCATGATATTTGCTTAAATAATTGATAAAACAATAATCGAGAAGGGAGTGTAAAAGTATCAGTTTTCTGAATATGAGATGTTTTTCGTGCTGACTGATAGTATAGTTTATATTTGAAAGGAAGATGATAATGATGAAACTTAGGCAAAAAGTAGTGACAGCAATTATGGTATTATGTATGTTGTTTTCAATTCTACCTGTGAATTCATTTGCACAAACCCTTAAAAATGCTGATGTATCTGTGACACAAGGCATAGATGATGCGCGTAAAGCTGCAACAGAAGCAGTGAAAGACGCCATAGCAGCTATTGATGTTCAATCCATTGAGGATCGTGAATCAGTTGTCTTGGCAAGAAGATTGTTTGACAGACTGTCTGATGCTGATAAGATGATGATCATTAATGCTAAAGCTAATTCAAATCTTAATACGTTGGAAACTGCTGAAGCAAAGATTCTTAACCTGTGGATAGATGATTTATATACGGGTAATCCCAAGGCTCCCGTTGAATGGGCACGTTCTCTTGGACTGTGGGTGCTGGATGAGGAATATGATAACATGAGTGAGGAGCAAAAGCAGCTTGTTACCAGTTACACCAAGCTTGAAGCCATGGATGAATATTGTGAAGAAGTATTGAATCCATCTTTCAAGGAAGATTATAAAATAGCCAAGATCATTCAGGAAAAGATTAAAGCTATGGACCCATTTGTTGGTTCTGAGGTTAGGGAGGTAAGAGCATCATACGATGCTTTGACTGATGATCAGAAATCGATTGTATCAAATTATGAGGTGTTGAAGAAGGCGGAGGGCACTAATGATGTTCTTCCTTCAAATATAAAGTTATCGGGTGCCCGTAGCACCAGTTATGGAACCAGCTTGTCCCTAGAAAATTGGCAGCTTATTGACGATAAAATGCAGAATTATTTCCCGGGGTCTAAGTCCACATATATATGGATTACTGGAATGCTTGATGATGATAGCGGACCTGCAGGTTCATGTCTAATAGATAGGAATTTCGACGATATCAAGGACTTTGAGGGGAAATATAAGGGAAAGACAGAGGATGAATGGCGCAATGAAAATATTACCTTTAGGAAAGCATCCTCGACACAATTAGAACAAGAAGTCTATCTTGACTATTTTGATAAGCATAATATCGATATATATTTGCAGGTTGAATCTGCTTTTGCCGATATGAAGACTCTTATGGATATTTACTATGATGTCTTCGATGTTGCAAATCACAAATGTGTGAAGGGTTTTGCTATTGATGTTGAGTGGTACTGGGGAGTTGAGGAAGACTCAGGAATCCCAGTCACAGACGAGAGAGCTAAGGAATGGAATGAGTATTTGTCTAAGACTTGGGGTCCTGGCAAGCAACTCATTTTGAAACATTATGCTGCAACATGGCTACCAACCACCTATCGTGGAGGAAATGGTTCAGGTGAAAAACTTGTTTTCTGTAACGATAGTCAAGGATTTGGATCATTTGATGGTGAATCTAGTGGTATATATGATGATCCCAAAGCAAAAGCCGGAGATGGAATGGGATGTGGACGTGAATTTAAGCTTTTTGCCGATTATTATCCTGATAATGATGTTATCTACCAAATAGGATACCAAGCTGATAGACAATGGTATTATGCATTTGAAGATCCTGTAATAAAAAGTTTTGGTATAAAATTGGCTGAGATATCAAATCCAAAACAGAACATTGGTATTGCTTGGGTTAATTTTTCGTTTAAGGATCCGTTGACCTTCCCTTGGCTTATGACTTCTACAGAAGAGGTAAATGTTGTTAATAATCTTCTTAAGTATTTAACTGAAACCGGTTCAAACAATGTTGTAGGACAGCGTTTCGATGGTGACCGTTCAGTTGTTAGTGGCGGAAATGGAGCGACCCTTTCTGATGCTATATTTGTAAAACGTGTTCGTGATTTGGTAAATGAGCTGACACCTGAGCAAAGAGGTGAACTTGATCCTGAATTAATTGACCGCCTAGAGATGATAGAGCCTGTAGCTATCGATATTCGTATCAGATACCTAAATGATGCTGATAAACTGGGTATTAAGGATTATGATACTGTTAAAGAAATATATGACATTTATCAAGCATTGACAGATTCTCAGAAGGGGAAAGTAAAAGATGCTGATAAGTTGTTGCAATATATGGATCGTCTAAACAAATATAAGGCTAAGATTTAAAATTGACTATTATTGTTTATTTCAAGTACAGATAGAAAGCATATATAAAGTGGAAGGTAATTAACTTTCCACTTTATATTATTATTTACATTATGGTACACTTATTTGGTTGAAAGGGTTGGGATTCTGTTTAATTTATTTTTGCAATTAAGTTTTTTAAAGTTTCAAAGTATACTTTTCCTAGTATGTGTTTTAATGTGTATCGCTTTATGATATAATTAATGCCATGGGGAGGCAATTTTATGAAAAGAACGGAAAAGGTTTATCTAAAACTTAAGGAAATGTGCATAAACCAATATGAGGAAGATGGGGAAATTCGGGGATTTTCTACTACAGAAATAGCTAATGCTATTAACGTACAAAGGACTAATGCATCAAGTGATTTAAACAGCCTATATAAAGCTGATAGGGTAATAAAATTGGAGGGAAAACCCGTTCTCTATAAGATTAAAGGTGATGCAAGAAATATGGTGTGTACTGGAAATGCAGAAAGAGATGAATTTGATGATATTATTGGTAGCGATAAAAGTCTGAAAAACTCTATTCAACAAGCAAGAGCAGCAGTTATTTATCCGCCTAATGGTTTGCATACGCTTCTCTTGGGAGAAACGGGAACTGGAAAGACGATGTTTGCAAAAGTTATGTATGAATATGCAAAAGAAATTGGTAAAATAAACTCTAATGCACCATTTGTAGAATTTAATTGTGCTGATTATGCTAATAATCCACAACTTCTCATGTCACAGCTTTTTGGTGTAAAAAAAGGAGTTTATACAGGTGCAGATAGGGATAGGACAGGATTTGTTGAAAAGGCTAACAATGGTATTTTATTTCTAGATGAGATCCATAGATTACCACCTGAAGGACAGGAAATGCTTTTTTATCTTATTGATAAAGGACTATATAGATGCCTTGGTGAAACAGAAGTACTTCATAAGGTGAATATCCTAATAGTATGTGCAACGACAGAGAATGTTGAATCCACACTATTAAAAACTTTCATAAGACGAATACCTATGATAATACATATTCCACCTCTGCGTGATAGGGCACTTGAAGAAAGGTTTCAACTGATCAAGTACTTTTTTAGTGATGAAGCTGCCACAATAAATAATGACATTTCAATTACGTCAAACGTGCTCAAAGCACTTTTGCTTTATGACTGTCCAAATAATATAGGTGAACTTAAAAGTGATATTAAACTTTGTTCAGCAAAGGCATATCTTGATGTGATAATGAAAAAGGATACAATGGTGGTTGTGCATACTGAAGACCTACCTGCCTATGTAAGAAGAGGTCTTATAAAATATAAAGAAAACAGGGATAAAATAGATAAGTTTATAAATGGTGATATAATTAAATTTTCTAAGGATGATAATAGCAAGCAGATATATATAGATAAAAATGAATTAAATCTCTATGAAGTTCTTGAAGATAAAAGGAATAAGTTGGTGGGAAAAGGGCTAGATGAATCGGACATAAAACTCATTATGAATTTAGATATAGAAACATATATCAAAAGATATATGAATGATATGAGCAAAAAAAATTTAGAGGAATTATATAAGGTAGTTGACAAAAAAATTGTTGATATAGTCGATAATTTTTTGCAACTATCTGGAAAAGAGTTAAAAAGACAGTTTAGTGAGAGAACATTGTTTGGACTGTCTATGCATCTAGCAAGTTCCATAGAAAGAATATTAAATGGAAAGAAGATAGAAAATTATCAGTTAACTGATATCAAGAATATTTATCCAGAAGAGTATAAAGTGGCTACTGGATTAAGACCAATAATTCGTGAAAAATTTGATTTGAATATCCCAGATGAGGAAATAGGATTTATTACAATGTTTCTATGTTTAGATCTTGATGAAACCAGCGAAAATGAAAAGGTTGGTGTAATTGTGGCAATGCATGGTGATACTGCGGCGACCTCTATTTCAGATGTTGCTAACAGACTGCTTGGGGAGGACTTTGTTATAGGATATAATATGCCCCTTGATCAAAAATTCGAGGTGGCATTGAATAATTTAACAGCGATTATAAAGAAAGCTAACAAAACCAAGGGAATATTACTTCTTGTAGACATGGGTTCTTTAGTTATCTTTGGGGATATGATCCATGAGAGGACAGGCATTCCAATTAAAACCATAGAAATGGTATCTACTCCAATTGTGTTGGAAGCCGGGAGAAAAGCCCTATTAAATTCCAGCCTTGATGAGGTATATGATGCTTCAATAAATCTAAGCCCATATATAGGTAGAATATACAAGGATAATTTTGAAATGCAGAATGGCTTTAAAGAAGACGTTATAATAACTGCCTGTATTACAGGCGAAGGTACAGCTTTAAAACTTAAGTCAATTTTGGAAAATAAACTTAGACATATAGGAAACGAAGTAGATATTATACCTTTAAATATTGAGAATAAAAAAGAATTTAAGAGAAAGCTTCAAAATATAAAAAGAGAAAAAAATATTCTTGCTGTTGTAAGTGCATTTAATCCAGACGACGACTCGTTAAATTATATTTCAACAACTGATTTATTTGATAATCAAAAAATTGATAATTTAAAGACGCAGATTAGTTATAAGGGTACTATAAAAACAATTGATAATATGAAAGATATAATCATAGAAAACCTTGATTTAGACGCTGAAAAATATATTGATTCCTTTAAAGAATTTTATTTAAATATTATAAAGAATGGAGTAGATCTTGATGGTGATAAACTTATTGGCTTGATACTTCATATTGCCTGTGCTATAGAACGTGTATTGCAGGGAGGAGAATTGATACAAATAGAAAATTGTAAAGCCATAATAGCTGGAAATATTACCAAATATGAAATTATAAAGACTTCCTTAAGCCCTGTAAATAAAGCTTTTAACGTCTTTTTATCAGACGATGAATATACTGTTATAATGAGAATGATTTATTCAGTATAATAATATATAACTGTATAAACTAAATATATTAAACGATACATATCTATACACAAGTTTATTTATAAATATTAGCACATAAGCTCAGAGCTGTAATCGTATAAATTAAACTTGGAATATTATTTGGATAAATCTTTTCTTTGACTGTTATGAGATCAAAAAACTCTGATAGACCTTGTAAATAAGGTGATTCAGAGTTTTTTTATTCAAAAAGATATTCTCGTTATAATAAAAATGGCTTATTCTGTTCAATAGGGTATCAGTATAGATCACAATAATTTAACTATACAGATTTATACACTATGCCTTTATACGGATAGAAGTCACTAAATCTCAGCACTTTAATATGAAATTAATATTTGGCATGATTATTGCTTAAAATAATCACAGAAAATAATAATTGAAAGGGGGAATGAAGTGGAAAAAGATTGTTAGAAAAAGATGGGCTTAGAAAAAACACAAAAATTATAAGGAAGGTGAGCGACTATGAAGATATTACTTATGTGTGGAGCAGGAATGTCAACAAGCTTATTAGTAAAAAAGATGCTAAAGAGTGCAGATGATATGGGATATAATGATATAAGTATTGATGCAGCACCAATAGATGAACTAAAAAAACATGTGGACAGCTATGATATATTTCTGTTGGGACCACAGGTGAGATATAGGGAGAAAGAAGTTAAAGAGGTTATAGAATCAAAAGGTAAACAATGTGATGTTATATCGCCTCAAATTTATGGAAGGGTAGATGGTGAAAAAGCATTGAAGTTGGCACTAGATTTAGCAGAAAAAGGAGAAAATTGAATGGACTTGGAACAAATTATTTTTACTATAATATCCTATTCTGGGGATGCACGAAGCGATTGTTTTGAGGCTTTAAAATATGCAAAAAATGGTAGCTTTTCTGAGGCGGAAGATTGTATCAAGAAAGCAAATGAAAAACTTTTAGAGGCTCATCATGTACAAACTGATATGTTGCAAAAAGAGGCATTAGGTGATAGACGGCAGGTTACACTTTTATTGATGCATGCAGAAGATCATCTTATGACAGCAATTCTTGCTAAAGAATTAATTGGTGAGATGGTTGAATTGTATAAAACGATATATCAAAGGGAAGGGGATTTTGCCAATGCCTAAGAAAGGTCTTAAGATAGCAACGATAGGAGGCGGATCGAGCTATACCCCTGAGTTGATCGAAGGTTTTATAAAAAGGTATGACGAATTGCCAGTCAAAGATTTATATTTAGTGGATATTGAAGAAGGAAAAGAAAAGCTAGATATAGTAGGAAACTTAGCAAAGCGTATGATTAAAAATGCTGGTGTGAATATAAATGTCCATTTAACCCTTGACAGAAGGGAAGCAATAAAAGATGCAGATTTTGTTACTACACAGTTTAGGGTAGGATTGTTGGATGCGAGGATTAGAGATGAGAAAATACCACTAAAGTATGATGTAATAGGGCAGGAGACAACAGGTCCTGGAGGATTTGCAAAAGCTCAAAGAACTATACCGGTTATATTGGATATTTGTAAAGATATAGAAGAACTTGCGCCTGATGCTTGGCTAATAAACTTCACTAATCCATCTGGAATTATAACAGAAACAGTACTAAAGCATACAAAGGTAAAGGCGATAGGCCTTTGCAACGTTCCAATAGGTATGGTTTATGGTGCTGCTGAAATAATGGGTGTAGATGTTAATAGAGTATCGATTGATTTTGCCGGACTTAATCATCTTGTATGGGGTACACATGTATATTTAGACGGAGAAGACGTAACGGATAAATTGATATATAGTTTAGGAATCGGAAAATCGATGTCTATGAAAAATGTGGCTGATATTCCGTGGGAGCCGGAGTTTATCAGCTCACTGGGAATGTATCCCTGCCCGTATCACAGGTATTATTATTTGACAGATCAAATGTTAGAGGAAATAAAGAAAGATGCTCAAACATTGGGTACAAGGGGTGAGCAGGTAAAGAAAATAGAAGAAGAATTATTTAAGTTATATAAGGACCTTGATCTTAATGTGAAACCTCCTCAACTGGAGAAAAGGGGAGGGGCACACTATTCTGATGCAGCGTGTTCATTAATAAATTCTATATATAACGATAAAAAAGATATACGAGTTGTCAATGTAAAAAACAATGGCACTATCTTGGACTTACCTGATGATGTCGTGATAGAAACAAATGCAGTAATAGATAAAGCTGGGGCTCATCCGTTAAGCATTGGACATGTACCTACTAAGATAAGAGGATTAATGCAGGTAGTGAAAGCTTATGAAGAGTTGACTATTGAGGCAGGGGTTAACGGCAATTATGATGCAGCACTTCAAGCTTTAACAGTAAATCCACTTGTTCCGTCAGCGATGATAGCAAAGAAAATATTAGATGACATTATTGAACAGAACAAATATTATTTGCCACAGTATTAAATTACTTATGCCTTGAATATTGAATTGTTGCTACAATAGTTTTTGTGTTTATGCAGCAGGTGTTTTGTTTTTATCTTTAGGGACACGACATATTTGCATTTTCTATGAGTTAATGCTGGAAATATAATTAAGATAAAAAACATTAAATGGTAGATTTATAATACTTTCTTCTAAAATACGAAATTATTTATAGTTCAATACAAGATAAATATAAAAGGGAGGTTAATTAGATGGACAAATTAGAAAAATTTTTCGAAGAAAAAATGGCACCGTTTTTTGGAAAGTTAGCAAGGATTCCTTTTCTTATAGGATTAAGAAATGGCATGATGGCAACAGTTCCTATTACAATAATTGGGAGTATATTTCTGGTCATGCAGCAATTACCAATCGGGGCATGGCAAAGAATAATTGCTCCATTTCATGATATGCTTGAAGTTCCCAATATGATGACAATGGGTATAATTGCACTATATACCGCATATTCACTTGGATATTATATTGCAGAAGCATATGAAATGGATAGCTTTACAGGAGGGTTATTATCATTTGCTGGTTTTATGATGCTTCAAATTGATAAAGACTTTTCGATATCAACTGCAGGATTTGGTTCAAAAGGTATCTTTACTGCAATTATAGTTGCAATATTTTCAGTATTTGTTTTACGTATTTGCGTTAAGAAAAGCCTTTATATTAAATTTCCTGATACCGTACCACCAGCTGTATCTCAATCATTTGCTGCAATTGTTCCAGGGGCAATAATTATTACTGTATTATTCTTAACAAAGGCAGTATTTGGAATTGATATTCAAGCAACTATTAATGCAATTTTTGCTCCACTTGTATTTGGATTAAATACTTTACCGGGTATTGTTGTATTCATGTTTGTTGCTAAGGTTCTTTGGTGCTTTGGAATTCATGGAATGTCAGTCATGAATGCTGTAGGCATGCCAATATTTTTAACCTATCTTGCAGCCAATAATGAAGCATATTTAGCAGGGGAAGCCATTCCATACATCACTGCGCAAGGCTTTGTCCAATGCTTTGTATCACATGGTGGTGCAGGCGCCACGCTTGGATTAGCAATTTTGATGTTATTATCAAAAGAAAAAGGCTTCAAAACTTTTGGAAAATTGACTATTGTACCAGCAATATGTAATATTAACGAACCGATTATTTTTGGATATCCAATTGTAATGAATCCAATGATGATGATTCCGTTTATTGTAAGTGACCTTGTGTTAACAATAAGCACGTATTTATTGATGTACTTTAATATTATTGGAAGACCTGTATTAAATATGCTATGGATATTACCAACGCCAATCAGTTCTTTCTTAGCTGCAGGAAATGATATTCGTGCTGCTATTTGGTCAATATGTGGAATATTTATTTCTGTTGTGATTTATTATCCATTTTTTAAGATTGAAGAAAAGAATAGACTTAAATTAGAATGCGGAGGAGAATTAGATGATTAAAGTTGTAGTAACTGCGGATGATTATGGTTTTACAAAAGGTATTTCAGATGGTATTTTATATGCGCACCATAATGGGATTGTAACTTTTACAACTGCAATGACAAACATGGATTATTTCAAAATTGCAGCTAAAGAACTAAAAAACACACCTACATTGGGTGGTGGGGTACACCTTAATCTAACTATAGGGAAGTCATTAACAAAGAATAATACGTTAACTGATAAAAATGGATATTTTATTAAGAATATTGATCGTATTGTAAATGAGGCGGATGTTGACGAGATATATCTTGAATGGAAGGCACAAATTGAAGAATTTATAAAGTATGTAGGCTATGTTCCATTACAGATAGATGGGCACCATGGATTTCATTATTATCCTCGCTTTCAACCAATAACTCGAAGACTAATTGAAGAATACAGATTTACTGCAAGAGTTGTAGATTCACCATATTTATTTCTAAGAGGGTTTTATGCTGAAGATGCAACGGTAGAAAAAATTAAAGAAATTTTGACACTTTATACCCCAGTTCCTACATTGGAGCTTGTAACTAATCCTGGTTTCTGTGATGAAGAACTTATCTCAATGTCAGGGTACAGCTATGGAAGAACTAAGGAAATAGAAGCACTTTGCTCACAAGAGGTGAAAGATTTTATTAGGGAGAATGGTTTTGAATTAGTTATACCAGAAAGAAGAAATAAACTATAACAAGATGTTTCCATCATTTAGAATCTTAAATATATGATGACATTCAATGGAAAGGATTTTGTTGTTTGGTTATGGAATCTTTTGATAGTAGTACTAATAGGATTTTAACAATAATGACTAGCTTGCCTACCATGTTGCTTGGATATCTTAACGTTTATTCGCTAGTATTCAATGACTCTAATCTAATTAGTGTTCAAACAGGGAATTTGATCAATATGGCTATTAAACTTTCTAAGGGGAATATAGATTTGTCTAATGAATTTTCCTTGGTGATTGGATTTGCACTAGGTTGTTTTTTTTCCACTATTATTTTATTGAAAACAGAAATGAGTTTTAAGACTTTGATAATTAGATGGACATTATTTTCATCAATAATATGGGTTTATTCGATTTTTGATAATTATTTTTCAGATACTATAAGTATTTTTATATTAAGTTTTATGTCCGCAATGGCATTAAATTTTTTTAGATTAATAAATAATAATGTGTCAAACAATGGAATAATGGCTGGGAATCTAAGGAACCTGTATGCATCTCTAGGGAAATTAATGATTCTAAAAAATCTGGATATTTTAAATGATATTTTATGCTATTTGCTGGTAGTAATTTTATTTATAATTGGAGCATACTTTGGCAGTATTGTCTCATGTTTTGGTAATGGTACTATGCTATTAATTGCATCAGGTATATGCGTGATTCCTTATTTATTTTGTTTTATCGATTGGTTAATATAAGATCAGTTTTAATTGCATAAACATACCAATTAAAATTTCGATGATATTTATTTCCCTATTGACATATGTGGGACATACTGTTATTATCTATTTGTAAAGATGAATATAGCTCATATAAGTTTCATAATATGGTTGAAACGTTTCTACTAAATGACCTGAAATCATTTGGCTATGAGCGAAAGTGTACCTAGGGTTCCGAAGTTTATTCTTGCTGGACCAAGCGGTACAGATGCTTGTTTTAGGTATTACACCGAAGGGATAAAAGCCCAGTCGGGTAGGTTTCGCTTCCTACCTGACTGGGCATATTTGTTTTTGTTAATTGTGATATTTTATAAGAGGTGAGATGATTATGAATCTTGTATACAAAGGAAAGACTAAAGATGTATATGCTTTGGAAAACGGAAATTATTTATTAAAATTTAAGGACGAAGTTACAGGTGAAAACGGAGTATTCGATCCGGGAGCAAATACCGTAGGCTTGACGATTGAAGGCATGGGAAAATCAGGACTCAGACTTACAAAGTTCTTCTTTGAGAAGTTGAAGGATTTAGATATACCGACTCATTATATCAACTCAAGTATAGAGGACGCAACTATGACTGTATTGCCTGCTAAGATGTTTGGCAAAGGAGTAGAAGTTATATGCAGATATAGAGCTGTCGGAAGCTTTTTAAGGAGATACGGACTATATGCAAAAGAAGGACAAGTTCTGGATGCATATGTGGAAGTCACACTAAAAGATGATTTGAGAAATGACCCGTTGATAACCAATGAAGCTCTAGAAATGCTGGGTATAATGACTAAGAAAGAATATGATGTTTTAGTTGAGCTTACTAAAAGAATTGGCAATATTGTCAAGGATGAATTAGCTAAAAAAGGATTGGAATTATACGATATAAAATTTGAATTTGGAAGAGTAGGAGATGATAATCATATTGCCCTAATCGATGAAATATCAGGAGGGAATATGAGAGCATATAAAGATGGGGAATATATAGAACCCCTTAAGTTGGAAGAATTGATGATGAAAAACTAAATAATATAAGGCTCATATAAGTCCCATAATATGGTTGGGATGTCTCTACGAAATGACCGTAAATCATTTATCTATGAGTGAAAGTGTACCTAGGGATCCGAGGAATAATTCTTAATTCTTGCCGGACCGAGCGGTACAGATACTTGTTTTAAGTATTACACCGAAGGGATAAAAGCCCAGTCGGGTAGGTTTCGCTCACCTACCTGACTGGGCTTTATGATTTTAAGGAGGATAAAAATGGAATATAAAAGGATTATAATAGAAAAGAAAAGTAACGTAAATGCAGAAGCAGAAAATTTGTTGAATGAATTCAAGAATTATTTAGGTATTGACAGTCTTTCGTATGTTAGGGTTTTAAATGTTTATGACTTAATAAACGCAACTGAACATTCGACAGAAGAGATAATAGAAAAACTTCTATTTGATCCGAATGTTGATTTGCTTTATAAGGATAGTATTACATTAAATGATGGTGAAAAGGCATTTCGCATTGAATATCATAGAGGGCAATTTAATCAGCGGGAAGATTCTACAAAAGAGATGATACGTAAATATCTGAACTTTGAAGATATAGATGTTCATCATTCAAAGATAATTGTTTTAAAAAATGTATCCGATTTAGAATTAGAAAGAATAAAATCCTATTATATCAATCCGATAGAATGTAAAGAAGTTGAATTGGAGTCTTTTAACTATGAAATTGAAAGAGATGCAGTGAAGGAGACGGAAATTGCGTCTGGTTTCGTTAATATGAGTGAAAGACAAATTAGGGATATGAAGGATAAGATTGGACTTGGTATGGACACTGACGATTTGTTATTTTGCCGGAAATACTTTCAAGGTGAAAAAAGGGATCCAAGCATAGCGGAATTAAAGATCATTGATACCTATTGGTCAGATCATTGCAGACATACCACATTTATGGCAGAGATAAATGATGTTAAATTTGAAGAAGGGAAATATAAAGAAATATTTGAAAAGGCTTATGGGGAATATTTAGCCTCTAGAAAATTTGTTTATGGTGAAGAGGATCGCCCTATATGTTTAATGGATTTAGCTACTATCAATATGAAGGAAATCAAGAAAAAGGGATTGTTATTAGATAAGGAAGAAACGGATGAAATAAATGCAGCAAGCATTGAAATAGATGTGGATGTAGATAATAAAGATGAAAAGTATCTTCTTATGTTTAAGAATGAAACCCATAATCATCCTACAGAGATTGAACCCTTCGGTGGGGCAGCTACCTGCCTTGGTGGTGGTATTAGAGATCCGTTGTCAGGCAGAGCATTTGTATACCAAGCAATGAGGATTACGGGTTCAGCTGATCCGAGACAAAGCTTTGATGCGACTTTGGAAGGAAAGCTTTCGCAAAGAAAGATTACTCAAACAGCTATGGAAGGTTATAGTTCCTATGGGAACCAAATAGGAGCTACCTCAGGATATATAAATGAATTTTATGATGAAGATTTTGTTGCAAAAAGATTGGAACTGGGAGCATTGGTTGCTGCAGCACCAAAGGCATCAGTATTTAGAGGAAAGTCGGAGCCAACCGACTTGATATTACTGTTGGGAGGAAGAACCGGAAGAGACGGCTTGGGAGCAGCAGTAGGCTCATCCAAGGTTCAAACCAAGGAATCATTGGAAACAGCCGGAGCAGAAGTACAAAAAGGGAATCCTATATTGGAAAGAAAGATTGTAAGGCTTTTTAGAAATCCGGAAGCGACAAAAATGATTAAAAAATGCAATGACTTTGGAGCCGGAGGAGTAGCGGTAGCTGTGGGAGAACTGGCTGACGGATTACTAATTGATTTAGATAAAGTTCCGTTGAAATACAAGGGTTTAAATGGTGAAGAAATAGCACTTTCCGAATCTCAGGAAAGAATGGCAGTTGTCATAAGCAAGAATGATATAGAAGCATTTATGAAATTAGTTGAAGCAGAGGATTTAGAAGGAACTGTAATTGCAGAAGTTACAGATAAAAATAGGCTTCAAATGAAATCTAATGGGAAAATTATAGCTGATATAGATAGGGAATTTTTAGATACCAATGGCATCCGAAAGGAAAGTAAAGCCTATATTTCCAATCCTAAAAGTGGGTTCTATTTAAGTGAAAATCCAGTTCATGCAGAGGACCAGAATGTATGCAAAGCTTTCATTGATAATTTATCCGATTTAAATATAGCATCTCAAAAAGGACTTATAGGAAGATTTGATAATACTATAGGTTCAGGAACAGTATTAGCACAATTGGGCGGGAAATATAAATTAACTCCTCAAGAGGGAATGGTAGCGAAGATTCCGGTATTAAATGGGAATACTAATACTTGTTCGATATTCACCTGCGGATATGATCCAAAACTGGGGAAATGGAGTACTTTTTATGGCGGATATTATGCAGTTATTGAATCCATAGCAAAAATTGTTGCATTAGGAGGGGACTATAGAAAGATACGATTAACCTTCCAAGAATATTTTGAAAGACTTGGAGATAATCCACATAAATGGGGGAAGCCTTTTGCAAGCTTGCTTGGTGCCTTTGTAGTTCAAAAAAGCTTAGATTTACCAAGTATAGGCGGCAAGGACAGTATGAGCGGAAGCTTTGGTGAATTGAATGTACCTCCATCCTTATTTAGCTTTGCTGTCTCAACTGAAAAGATCGGAAATATTGTTTCAAAGGAATTTAAAAAGGTAAATTCAAATGTAGTAATTATAAATTTAAACATAGATGATAAAGGATTGGTGAATTTCGATCAGCTTAAAGAAAATTATACCAGAATAAAAGAATTAATAGACACGGGATATGTCCTATCCGCATCCAGCATTAAATACGGCGGAATAGCCAGAAACATTGCAGAAATGTCCTTTGGAAATGGAATAGGATTTAAGTTCAATGAAGATATTCTGGATAGAATATTTAAGCCTCTATACGGTTCAATTATTTTAGAGATAGAGAGCGATAAAAATATAGAGAAATTATTTGAAGGAATTGATTATGATTTAGTCGGAACAACAATAAAAGAAGAAAAAATAATTATAAATGATGAAACAATGGAATTAGAAGATTTAACAGCAAAATGGGAAGGTACATTAAATGATGTATTTCCAATAAATAGAGATTCCGAACAAGCTTCAATCAAACCCTATAATAGAGGGCAAATTGCAAAGAGCAAACACAAAATTGTTAAGCCAAGGGTATTGATTCCGATATTTACCGGTACTCATGGTGAATACGATATGGCACAAAGCTTTATAAATGCAGGTGCAGAAGTTGAAACATTTGTGTTTAAATCATTGAATAAAAAATATGTAGAATCGTCCTTCAAAGAGCTTTCAAAGAAAATAGAGAAATGTCAGATTCTAGGGTTTCCAAATGGACAAATTTATGGAGATGAACCTGAAGGAAGCGGAAAGCTAATAAAACTTATCTTCTCAAATCCATATGTAAAAGAGTCCTTGAATGAATTTTTAAATGTTAAAGATGGATTGATCTTAGGAATCGGAGAAGGGCTGGCAGGATTGCTGAGATTGGGACTTATAGATGTTTCGCCATTTTTAACCTATAATAGCTCAGGAAAATTTTTATCCGACTTTGCGGATATTGAAGTCATTTCAAATCTATCGCCATGGATGAATTGTATGGAAGTAGGAGAAATATATACTTCACCGTTGGCTACAAAGGAAGGAAGAATCATTTTAGGTGAAAATGCAGATAAGTTAATCGAAAACGGACAAGTGGCAACTACCTTCTATAAATCCAATCCTACAGGCTCACAAATGGCTGTAGAATCGCTAAGCAGTAAAGACGGAAGAATTTTAGGAACAGTCGCATCTATTGAAAGATTGGACAGCAATATATATAAGAATATAGATTTAAAAGGTACACACAAAATATTTAAATCAGGTGTAAAATACTTTGATTAGGAGTGAAAAAATGAAAGTCAGCATAGTAATGGGAAGTATTTCAGATAAGGAAATAAGCGGCAAGGTGATTAAAATTTTAGAAAAGTTTGGAGTAGATTATGAAACAAGGGTCATATCAGCTCATAGAACCCCTTATAAAGCCTTGGAATTTGCAAATGGAGCAGAAGAAAACGGCATAGAGGTTATCATCGCTATAGCCGGAAAGGCGGCACATCTTGCAGGGATCATAGCAGGCATTACACCGCTTCCGGTAATAGGTATTCCTGCTAAATCATCTACCATGGACGGACTTGATTCATTGCTTTCTGTAGTACAGATGCCAAAGGGAGTTCCCGTTGCGACCGTAGCAATTGATGGAGGAGAAAATGGAGCACTACTGGCAGTACAGATGTTGTCAATCAAATATCCGGAGTTAAGAAAGAAATTTAAAGAGTATAAGAAGGAAATAGCGGAAGAAGTTATTATGATGGATAGGCAGATTAACTCGTAAGGGGGAAGTAAATTTGAGTGGTGTATTTGGCATATTTAGCAAAAATTCAAACAGTGTTTCCCAAATAATATATTATGGTCTTTTTGCACTTCAGCATAGAGGGCAGATAAGCTGTGGAATTGCAATTAATAACAATGGATTTTTAGATTATCATAAGGATTTGGGATTAGTTCATGAGGTGTTTTCAAAGGATATCTTTGATAGATTGAGAGGGAATATGGGCATAGGGCATGTGAAATATGCCTCCTCTCATGAAGAACAGACCCAAACAAATACAGAGCCTGTAGTTATGGGTTATAAAAAAGGTGCTTTTGCATTGGCTTTCGATGGCAGTATTGTTAATTCCAATGAACTTAGGGATAAATTGAAGGAATCAAATACCGTGCTTCAATCAGATTTAGATGCAGAGGTTATAGCAAATGTAATAGCTAAAAATCAATGTGCTGATTTAGAGGATGCATTAAATAAAACTTTAAATGAAATAATAGGCTCCTACAGCCTATTATTGATGACAAACGATATGTTGATAGGAGCTAGGGACCCAAACGGTTTGAAGCCGCTTTCCTTAGGGAAATTAGGCGATGATTATGTACTGGCATCGGAAAGCTGTGCATTTGATGCAATTGGAGGAGATTTTGTTAGAGATATAGAACCGGGTGAAGTTGTTTTAATAAATGATAATGGAATAAAAACAATATCAAAAAATTTTTCAGAGAGAAGGCCTTGTTTATTTGAGTTGGTGTATTTTGCAAGGTCGGATAGTTTTATGGATGGAAAAAGCATTTATAGATCGAGGATAGAAGTTGGTAAACAATTGGCAAGGGAATCCCAAATTGACGGAGACATCGTAATCGGCGCTCCGGATTCAGGGATAGTATTTGCCATAGGATATGCTGAAGAATCCAAAATACCCTATGCTGAGGGAATGATAAAGAATAGATATGTTGGACGGACATTTATCCAGCCCAGCCAAGAGTTAAGGGAGCAAGGTGTAAGAATCAAATTAAATGTTCTTAAAGAAAATATAGAAGGCAAAAAAGTAATCTTAGTAGATGATTCGATAGTCCGTGGCACTACGATCAAAAGGACTGTGGATATGCTTAGAGAAGCAGGAGCAAAGGAAATTCATGTGAGGATCGCATCACCACCGGTGCTCTATCCATGCCATTTAGGGATGGATACTCCAAGCAAGGATAATCTAATATCGGCAAATATGGAAGCAGAAGAAATAAGGGAACTCATAGGAGTGGATTCGTTATATTTTTTGACTTTGGAAGGATTATTAAAAGCTATAGGTAATAATGGATTTTGCAAGGGGTGCTTTACAGGAGAATACGCAGTAGAGGAAGGAAAAAAGTAAGAGGTAAAAACATAGTGAATTGTGAATTGATAAGGAGGTTTTATAATGCCTTTAACGTATAAGGATGCAGGCGTTGATAAAGAAGCGGGATATAGAGAAGTTCAGCTTATAAAAAGTTTTATAAAGAAGACTCATATCCCAGGAGTTTTATCGGAATTAGGTGGATTTTCAGGCTTATTTCATCTGGATATATCAAAATATGAGGAACCGGTATTGGTTTCAGGGACGGATGGAGTAGGTACTAAGTTAAAATTGGCTTTTATGATGGACAAACACGATACCATAGGAGAAGATTGTGTTGCAATGTGTGCCAATGACATACTGTGTCAAGGAGCTAAGCCTTTATTTTTTTTGGATTATATAGCTACAGGGGAACTTATTCCTGAAAAAATGGCCAGCATTGTGGAAGGAGTGTCCAATGGATGCATAAAAGCAAAATGCGCATTGATAGGTGGAGAAACAGCAGAAATGCCCGGATTTTACAATAAAGACGAATATGATATAGCAGGATTTTGTGTCGGAGTAGTAGATAAGGGAAAGATAATTAACGGCAGTAAGATCGAAGAAGGTGATTATATCATTGGGTTAAAATCCAATGGTATACACAGCAACGGCTATTCAATGGTGAGAAAGATTGTGTTTGAAAAGCAAAATTTGGATTTAAATACCTATATTGAAGAATTAAATTGCACTATAGGAGAGGAGTTATTAAAACCAACGAGAATTTATGTAGACCCCGTTTATGAATTAATAGAAAAGTTCAATATTAAAGGGTTATGCCATGTAACAGGCGGTGGATTTTATGAGAACATACCTAGGATGTTTCCAAAAGGACTTGGAGCATTTATAGATACGTCAAAGATAAGTACTCCGTATATTTTCAAACTATTACAAGAATGGGGAGATATTGAAACGGAAGAGATGTATTCCACGTTCAATATGGGCGTAGGCATGGTATTGGTGGTATCAAGAGACGAAATAGACGAAATAACAAATTATTTAGATTCCATCAATGAATCATTTTATCTTTTGGGTGAAGTAAAAAGAGGAAATGAAGGTGTTGTCCTATGTCATCAAAGAGGATAGGAGTTCTTATCTCAGGCAGCGGTACAAATCTTCAAGCAATAATTGATAATATCAATTCTGGAAATATAAACGGAGAAATAAAACTTATTGTTTCAAACAGAAAAGATGCATATGGATTGGAAAGAGGAAAACTGGCAGGGATAGAGAATATGTATTTACCACGCAAAGAATTTTCAACTGATCAGGAATATGACGAAAGATTGATATATGAATTTAGACAGCGGAATATTGATTTGATAGTATTGGCAGGATATCTCAGAATACTTTCCAAAAGTTTTATAGAGGCATTTAATAATAGGATAATAAATATTCACCCTTCGTTGATACCCAGCTTCTGCGGGAAGAATTATTATGGAACAAAGGTACATGAGGGAGTATTAAAATATGGTGTTAAATATACCGGTGCAACGGTTCATTTTGTAGATGAAGGTACTGATACCGGACCTATAATCTTACAGGATGTAGTAAAAGTTGATAATGATGATACGGTTGAAGAACTTCAAAAAAAGGTGTTAAAGATTGAGCATAAAATTTTTGTAGAAGCAATTAGCCTGTTTTGCGATGATAAATTGAGTCTGAAAGATAGAATAGTGAGAATAAATAGGGAGTGATTTTGTGAAAAGAGCGTTGATAAGCGTATATGATAAGGAAGGAATAACCGAATTTGCAAAAAACTTAAGTCTGTTGGGTTGGGAGATTATATCAACCGGCGGAACTTCAAAGATTTTAAAAGATGCCGGAGTAGATACTGTTGAAGTTGAAAGCATTACAAATTTTCCTGAAATATTGGATGGCAGAGTAAAAACATTGAATCCGTATATTCATGGGGGATTATTGTACAAAAGAGATAATAAAGCCCATGTAAAGACGGTTGAAGATCTTCATATTAAGGCAATTGATATGGTAGTAAACAATCTCTATCCATTTGAAGAAACTATAAACAATCCAAAATCCTCATATGAAGATATTATTGAGAATATAGATATTGGTGGACCTTCTATGATTAGAGCAGCAGCAAAAAATTATGAATATGTAACTGTAATTGTAGATCCAAAGGACTATAATAAGGTACTTAATGAATTAAAGGACCATGATGATACATCAATTGAGACTCGTAAATATCTGGCAAGAAAGGTATTTAATTATACTGCATACTATGATGCTGTAATTTCAGATTTCTTTAATGGCGAGGAAAATATAAAATATCCGGAAAGAATAACTTTCCCATTTAAAAAGGTACAAGAGTTAAGATATGGAGAGAATCCTCATCAAAGCGGGGCTTTTTATAAAAAAGCATCTGAAGTAAAAGGGACTATAGCATCGGGGAATCAAATTCATGGTAAGGAATTGTCTTATAACAATATTAATGATGCCAATGGAGCATTAAAGATTTTAAAAGAATTTGACGAGCCTACTATCGTAGCCATAAAACATTCCAATCCTTGTGGAATAGGATGCGGCGAAAATTTGTTGGAAGCTTATATAAAGGCTTTTGAATGTGATAAGGAATCAATCTTCGGAGGGATTATTGCCGCTAATCGAGAGATTGATAAGGATGTAGCTGAAAAAATAAATGAGATATTTATAGAAATTGTGTTAGCACCTTCCTTCAGTGAAGAAGCTACTGAAATATTGAGCAGAAAGAAAAATATCAGATTGGTTCAGATTGAAGATATAATGAAAAATAACTATGAAGAATTGGATTTTAAAAATGTATTGGGAGGATTATTGATTCAAGACAGGGACAATAAACTTTTGATTGATGATCTAAAAGTAGTGACAAAGAAAAAACCAAGTGATGAGGAATTGGAAGATTTGTTATTTGCATGGAAGGCAGCAAAAAATATTAGTTCCAATGGAGTTATACTTGCGAAGGATAAAGCCACAATAGGAATTGGGCTAGGAGAGGTCAATAGATTTTGGGCGGTAGAGAATGCTATAAGCAGGGCGGAAGATAAAGTAAAAAACGGCGTATTGGCTTCAGATGGATTTTTCCCTTTTAAAGATTCCATCGAAATATTAGCTAAAGCCGGAGTCAGCGCGATTATTCAACCGGGAGGCTCAATTAAAGATAAGGAAGTAATTGAAGAAGCAGATAAGCATGGAATGGCAATGATCTTTACAGGGATGAGACATTTTAAACACTAATCCAATTCACAGTTCATAATTCACAATTGAAAACCCTAATTCATTGCTGTTGTCATCCTTGAGTGAAACGAAGGATCTCCGGTTTTGGAAAAGAGTGAAGAACTAGGAACTAAGAATGAAGAGTGAACTTAATAGAAAGAAGGTGGTTTGTTATGAAAATTTTAGTGATAGGCAGCGGTGGAAGGGAACATGCCCTTTGCTGGAAAATAGCCCAATCTAAAATGGTTGAAAAAATATATTGCGCTCCCGGAAATGGCGGTACAAGGGAAATTGCAGAAAATATTGATATACAGGTTAATGAAATAGATAAATTGTTAGACTTTGCCATTAATAATAAAATTGATTTGACAGTAGTAGGACCTGAAGATCCCCTTGTAAATGGAATTGTAGATATATTTCAAGAAAATGGACTTATGATATTCGGACCTAATAAGCTATGTGCAAAATTAGAAGGAAGCAAAGAATTTTCTAAAGTCTTTATGGAAAAATATAATATACCTACTGCAAAATATCAATCCTTTATAAATTATGAAGATGCCGTTAAAGCATTAGATGATTTTACCTATCCTCTCGTCATAAAGGCGGATGGGCTGTGCTTAGGAAAAGGAGTGATTATCTGCAATACTAAAGAAGAAGCCATAAATGCATTAAAAGAAATACTTGTGGATAGGATATTTGGAGGAGAAGGCGAAAAGGTAGTCATAGAAGAGTATTTAGACGGGATAGAAGCATCTCTATTGTGTTTTGTAACCGAGGGAAAAATAATTCCTCTTGAAAGTGCAAAAGACTACAAAAAAATCTATGAAAATGACTTAGGACCAAATACAGGCGGAGTTGGTTGCATATCTCCAAATCCTATATTCACAAATGAGCTTTCTTCGATAATAAAAGAAGATGTTTTAGATAAAATATCTTATGGATTAACACAGGAGAAGATGGATTTTAAGGGGATACTCTTTATAGGATTTATGATTGCCGATGGAAAACCTAAGGTACTTGAATTCAATGTAAGATTTGGAGATCCTGAAACACAAGTGTTGATTCCAAGATTAAAATCGGATATAGTAGAGCTATTCCTAAAGGTTATTGACGGATCTATTGATAAAAGGGATATAAATTGGTCTAAGGATTCATGTATTACTGTAGTCTTAACTTCCAATGGTTATCCGAAGGAATATAAAAAGGATTTTAACATTGATATTAAAAATCTAGATAACTCAATTATATTATTCCATAATGGCACTAAATATAAGAGTGGCAAACTTTTAACCAATGGGGGAAGGGTATTATCTGTAACGAATGCAGGGAAAGATTTGCAATCAGCTAGAGAAGCCGTATACGATAATATAGGGAACATTCAATTTGAAGGTCTTTGCTATAGGAAAGATATTGGACTAATTTAATATATCCTTGTCTTTTTTTGTATTTCATGTTCACAAATTAAAAGAAATTTGTTATACTACTTTATAGTGTGAAAAATGATTATAGAGATACCCCAATTATTGTAAATTATACAAAATTGTGGGTATCATATAATTATGTAAAATATTTTGTAAGGAGGGATTTTTTTGAAGACTGACGTACAAATTGCTCAAGAAGCCAAGATGATTCCTATAAATGATGTAGCGGCTAAATTGGGAATTAGTGATGAAAACCTTATCAATTATGGTAAATATAAAGCTAAAGTTTCATTAGATGTCTTGGAAGAGTTGAAAGATAAACCTGATGGAAAGTTAATTTTAGTCACTGCTATCAACCCAACTCCGGCAGGTGAAGGAAAGACTACTACAAATATAGGACTTTCAATGGGGCTTAATAAAATTGGGAAGACTGCCATTACTGCAATAAGAGAGCCTTCCTTGGGACCAAGCTTTGGAATGAAGGGCGGTGCAGCAGGCGGAGGATATGCACAAGTAGTTCCTATGGAGGACATAAACTTACATTTTACAGGAGATTTCCATGCTATAACCACATCTCATAACTTGATATCGGCACTATTAGACAATCATATTCAACAAGGTAATGAACTAAACATTGACCCCAGAAGAATCGTTTGGAAAAGGGTCATGGATATGAATGACAGAGCTTTAAGAAACATCGTTATAGGTTTAGGGGGCAAACCAAATGGCGTTCCAAGAGAAGATGGTTTTGATATTACTGTTGCTTCAGAAATCATGGCGATTTTCTGTCTGGCCTCCAGCTTAGAGGATTTAAAAGAAAGAGTCGGAAATATAATTATAGCTTATAGATACGACGGCAGTCCGGTATTTGTTAAAGATATTCATGCACAAGGTGCAGTTGCTTTACTTATGAAGGATGCTATGGATCCAAATCTTGTTCAAACGTTGGAAAATACTCCTGCTTTAATTCATGGAGGACCATTTGCCAATATTGCCCATGGGTGCAACTCGATGTTAGCTACCAAATTATCATTGAAATTAGCTGAATATACAATAACGGAAGCAGGTTTTGGTGCTGACTTAGGCGCCGAAAAATTCTTTGATATAAAGGCTAGATTTGGTGATTTAAAACCTGATGCAGCTGTAATAGTTGCAACTGTAAGAGCTCTAAAACATCACGGCGGGGCTAAAAAAGAAGAATTAGGTATAGAAAACTTAGAGCAGCTTTCCAGAGGATTTGAAAACTTAGAAAAGCATATAGAAAATATTCATAAATTTGGAGTCCCTGCAATAGTTGCAATCAATCAATTCCCAACTGATACAGAAGCTGAGTTGAAATTTGTGCTGGAAAGATGTAAAGAATTAGGCGCAGAAGCTGTTCTTTCCGAAGTTTGGGCTAAAGGCGGCGAAGGCGGAATAGAATTGGCTAAAAAGGTTGTCGAAGTAGCTGAAAGCAAACAATCTAATTTCAAGCTTTTATATGATGCAGACGAACCAATAAAGGTAAAAATTGAAAAAATAGCCAAAGAAATTTATGGCGCTGATGGAGTAGATTTTACAAAATCATGTGAAAAGACAATTGTAAATATCGAAAAAATGGGTTTTGATAAGATGCCGATATGTATGGCAAAGACCCAGTATTCACTCTCAGATGATCCGACATTGTTAGGAAGACCATCAGGCTTTAGAGTAACCGTAAGAGAGATTAGAGTATCAAGAGGAGCAGGATTCTTAGTTGCACTTACCGGAGATATAATGACTATGCCGGGATTGCCAAAGGTTCCGGCTGCTAACAACATTGACATATTACCTAGCGGAGAAATAGTAGGACTGTTTTAGAAAATGAGATATATATGATAAATGGGGCGGTATGTTAACCGCCCTAGTTTGAGCAGTTTCACTTTAATGAATTAATATGTAACATGCATATAAAAACAGGAGGATAATTAATGGAATACAATTCAAAAATACAAAATTCACAGACTGACGGCTTTTTTGAAGCAGTATTAAAATTAGAAAATATGGAAGAATGTTATAGGTTTTTTGAAGACATTTGCACGGTAAAAGAAATTCAGGCAATTGCCCAGAGGTTAGAAGTTGCAAAACTATTGGTGGCAAAGAAAACCTATAATCAAATAGAATTAGAAACCGGTGCAAGCACTGCAACCATAAGTCGAATAAATAGATCTTTAAATTATGGTGCTGACGGATATAAGCTTATATTCAAAAAACTTGGGATAATTGAAGAAGAATAAGAGATTTAATAAATCAGAAGCGGCGTAATCCATTGAGGCTACGCCGCTTTCCATATATATTTAATTAATTATTCTTTCATCATTTGAACATAGGGTAGCTTCTGATAACCCATTTTGTCATAAAGCATCATTGCCCGTTTGTTGTCCGGTTCAACTTCCAACCTATATCGTTGAGTAGGGATATGCTTCTCCATCCACTTGAAGAAGTAACTTCCGCATCCACGTCCTTGATATTCAGGAACTATGTATAGTTCTTCAATCCATACAGCAGGACCCCCGGCTTCTCTGCAATAGGTTTTATTCAAAAGTGCATAACCGATTATTTTTGAATCTGCCTCGAACATATAGCAATCAAGATACATATCGGAACGCATTAATTCCTTAAATGCTCTATTATGATATTCATTATCTATATCATGCAAAACAGCTTCAGATGAATAAAATTCTCGGCTCATAGCCAAAAATATGTCCTTATCCTTTGACGCGATTTTTCTTATATTCAAATTCATTTTTATAAGTCCTAACTCCTTTCTTCACGATGCATTTAAAATATCATACCTTAAAAGCAATTTTCAATTCATCACAAAAATTTTCTAACTCGTCAATCATTGTAGCATTAGGTGAGGCTTTTTCAAGAGCTGTTTCCTCCGCATTATAAATCTTGTCAAGAGACTCACGTGCATAAGACCTTCCTGCTTCCGTCAGACAAATATTCATCTCACGGCGTTTTCCCGGGATTTGTTCAAGAGTAATATATCCTTTTTCAACACATTCCTTTGTGATTGTATTTAAAGTTGTCCTTGGGAACAACCACTCCTCACAAATTTGTTTTTGAGAGTGGGGGATACCATCGTCAAGCGCATATAAAAGCCGTATGATGTTTGCTTTGACACCGAGCTCTTTGGATATCTTTTCATAAATATTTTCAATTCGATTAACAGCAATCATAATCCTGCGTATAGCCGCTCTCTGTTCAGTCATATTTACACCTCCAAAAATCCTAATTCGTATTATATTATAATACGAATTAGGATTTTTGTCAAAGGGTACCAAATGATAGCGCAATAATGAAATATTGTTTGCTATAGATGGCGGATAAATTATATAATATATGTATTGAGAATTATGAAAAGTTTCATAAAGAGGTGTAAAAATAAGTGGAAAAAATACTTGTTGTGGATGATAATATTCAGCTGGTGGAGACCATTTCGATTTACTTAGAAAATGCAGGGTTTCAGGTTTTTCAAGCTGAAAATGGGAAAGATGCATTGGAGAGCTTGAGATTATGTAAAATAGATTTAGTAATAATGGATATTATGATGCCTGAAAAAGACGGTATAAGTACTACCAAAGAAATAAGATACAAGGACAATATCCCCATAATACTTTTATCGGCGAAATCTCAAGAAGAAGATAAAGTGGAAGGCTTGGACTCGGGCGCAGATGATTATATTACCAAACCATTTAGTAAGGATGAGTTAATTGCAAGGGTTAAAGCTCAATTGCGTAGATATAAAAACTTAAATAAAATGCCCACGAAGGACTCCGAAATTCTAATTAGAGGACTGAAAATTGATTATGAAAGCAAATCTGTAACGTTAAACGATGAGATTATCAATTTGACTCCAACGGAATTTAAGATATTATATTTATTGGCAAGAAATCAAGGCAAGGTATTGTCCATAAAGACCATATATGAAAGTGTATGGAATCAAAAATTTTTTAACTCTGAAAGTACAGTTATGTTTCATATAAGCAATTTAAGATCAAAGCTTGAAATCGATGTAAAACGCCCAATTTACTTGAAGGTAGTTTGGGGACAAGGATATATGGTGGAATAAAATGTCAAATAATAAGACAAATAGAATAATTTTATATATCATTTCAATACTTATGATAGGTATGAGTATAGTGCTCTCCGTATCTATTTGGAACAATAGAAGCCTTTTTTTCGACGAACATGTATACTCAATGGTTGACTATGGACCTTATATGAGATTAATTTATAATTCCATCAAAAATGATGATTTTAACAGCCGGGAGTTAACGGATTATTCCTTCGTATATTACAATTTTTTGATTGATGGAAAATGGTATACAAATTTACCTGATGACAGCAATACTGAAGAACTTATTTCAGTATATGTAAAGAAAAATATAAATGATAAAGACTTTCTATCTGAATCCGATATTAGATATTTAATCCTAAATGAAATTGATGACATAGGGGATGAAGAGTTTGTAGAAGGCTATATATACATTGACATGACAAAAAACTTGCAGGGATACTTTCAATATTCCATTAGAAATAATTTGAAACTCCAGTCCATATTATATTTTGATTGTATTTCGTTTCTGGTTTTAATAGCTATTGGATTGACTTTAATTTTTAAAAATTTCAAATTAGGACAAACATATATATCCGATAAATTTGACTCTATCCCTATAGATATTAAAGTTATATCCCTTATACTTTCTGTCGCAATCATATTATTATTTTCACATAAATATATCAAGATGTTTAAATTATTTTCTAACTTAAGAAGGAGAATAATATCATTTTGCATGTTAAGTGTTTTAACTGCATTTGGAATGATATTATTTTTAGATATACTGTATATGATGAGAACTAATAGGGATAATTATATGGAACTAAAGAGAAAGTGGGATGACAGATACCTAAAAAGAGTCCCTGTGGGTCTAAGCTTATTTATACTGATGGCTTTATTATATATATCAATGCTAAGTGGATTTAATGGCAGTTCAATTAGTTCAATTGAGGGATATTTTTTTATTAAGGAGAACATCAATACTTTAGCAACGCATTTTATAATTATAATAATATTGTCTTTGACAATTTCTAAAATGATAAAAGTCAAGAATTTATATACAAACCATGTTTTATCAGAAATAAAAGAAATTGCCTCAGGGAATTTGGAAAGAGATGTATCAGTTGTAGGAAATGATGAAGTATCGGATATTGCAAAAAATGTGAACTTGATTAAAGATGGATATATAAAAGCAATTGAAGAACAGAAAAAGAGCGAAAGATTGAAATATGAACTGATAACAAATGTTTCCCATGATTTAAGATCTCCTCTTACTTCTATTATAAATTATTTGGATTTATCCAAAACCTGCAATGCGGAGGAGAAGTTAAAAAGATATATAGAAGCAGCGGAGTCAAATTCCAAGATATTACTTCTATTAATTGAGGATTTGTTTGAGCTTTCTAAGATGGAAAGCGGAAATGTAAAACTTTCTAAGACAAATATAGATTTGATTTTATTGTTAAAACAGG
>ENA-UOOR01001094-UOOR01001094.1-fermentation-metagenome-genome-assembly--contig:-NODE-1094-length-33814-cov-5.113333_pt1 | contig 33814 bp, 31 predicted proteins | sample MGYA00245780_ERZ724029 | MGnify/ENA primary metagenome ERZ724029 (study PRJEB28704, sample SAMN03018315) | fermentation metagenome | biome: anthropogenic terrestrial biome; feature: soil; material... | reverse complement strand
AGTGCAATGACCCGCGGCTTTGTTCCCACAAGGGCGTCAATCTCCGGATTTCTGCTGGATATTGGAATACGGGCATCCAAAAGCTCTATTACCACGTCTACCAATTTCAAGTGCTCGGATATTAATCTTCTGGTTTTGGCCATATGGCCCGGAAACCATTGTATAACCACGTTTACAACTCCTATCAGCACAGCGGACAGCTATGCTGCTTTATTTTATTCATCAATATTCTACCCTAAAAAAGACAAAACAAAAAGAGGACCCTTCGTCCTCTCTTGTTTAACAGCTCAATCCTTTGAAGCTCCGATATCTTCTTTAACTTTTGCTGCCTTACCGACTCTTGAACGCAGATAGTAGAGTTTTGCTCTTCTTACCTTACCTCTTCTGACGATATCCACCGAGTCAACATTGGGGGAATGGAGCGGGAAAACTCTTTCAACTCCTGTTCCGTAAGAAAGCCTTCTGACTGTCATGGCCTTTCTGATGCCGGAGCCACGCATAGCTATAATGGTTCCTTCAAAGACCTGAATTCTTGAACGAGTGCCTTCCTTTACCCTGACATTGACCTTTACATAGTCGCCGATTCTAAGGTTTGGGAGATTCTTTTTCATACCTTCCTGCTCAAGTGCACGAATGATATCCATTGTATTTTCCTCCTAATTCTTAGAGCGTTCTTATCTGAATTTATAAAATTCAACTTTCGCAGACAGAGGACCGCTCCGTACTCACGCCGTAACATTATAACACGGGGGTTGTGGATTGTAAACACAAACAAAAATCTTATGTTGCTTAATTTATTGCGTTTAAGTATAGCACAATTATTGTGAGAGCGTGAATGGTAGATTATTGTATAGAAAAATAAGATAAAGAAGAAAAACAGTTCTTTAATCCAGTACCGGCAGCGTAGAACCACCGTAAGGCATTGCAATAATTGTCGCGCCAGGCCCCATTAGTGACAGAGCTTCCTTTACAGCCGCCATCACATCCTGGTAAGGAATGAGATGTATGCTTTTTACAAACCCAGGCTCCAAATCCGAAATCAGAAACACTTTCACCTTTTCCAGCACCATTGCAATAGCCGCTGCCTTATGGCCGCCCAATTGAAAGTCACTCTTTATGTGTTCAATCATATCACGGCTTTCCTTGTGCCCAAGCATCCACTTTTCAAATGTACTTTCACCCAAGCCTAATTTACAGGAGGCTATCCATAAAATGATTCCGCCGTCCTTTACCGCATGCTGCGCGTTATCAAGGGCCTTCTGGGCCTGGTACATATTAAGGTCCTTTGGACGCCGGGCATAATTGCTTTAGCGCCGCCGCTGTACCCGGCAAAATAATGGTACTCAATATTGCCCACGCAGATACGCACATCCGCCTCTGCAACCGGCCTGAAAATATCCACCGGCGTGCCCCGTGAGGTTGTTCCCGATGAAAGCCAAGTTCCAAATCCAATTCAATGCACCTCGTATTAGTTGTTCTGTATTATCCAGATGCGATCATTGATAGGGATATTTTTTAAAGAACTATGAACTATGGCTTTATATTCTTGCCACACCGCTTTTTCCCGCCGCTTCGGCGACTGCCTCTGCAACCGTTTTGCCTACTCTCGGATCGAATGCCGCAGGAATAATGTATTCTGCGTTAAGGTCCTTATCATCAATAAGACCTGCCAGTGCATAGGCAGCGGCAATTTTCATGGTATCGTTGATATCGCTTGCACGGGCATCAAAAGTACCCCGGAAAATACCCGGAAAGGCCAATACATTGTTGATCTGATTGGGGAAATCCGAACGGCCTGTTGCAATTACGGCAGCTCCGCCGGCCCTGGCGTCATCCGGATATATTTCAGGGATGGGGTTTGCACATGCAAATATGATGGCGTCTTTAGCCATAGTCTTAACGCTCTCAGTGGTCAGGGTTCCGGGCGCGCTGACCCCGATAAACACATCTGCGCCCTTTATCACATCAGCCAAAGCACCGGTTTTTTTCTCCAGGTTGGTCACTTTTGCCATTTCTTTCTTAATGGGGTTCATGCCTTCCTTGCGTCCCTCATAAATAGCACCTCTGCGGTCGCAAAGAATAATGTGGGCAAAACCATCTGATAAAAGCAGTCTGGCAATAGAGACTGCGGCGGCGCCTGCGCCATTGACCACAATTTTTACTTCTTCCTTTTTCCTGCCTGTGACCTTCAATGCGTTGATCAAGCCGGAAAGGGTAATAACTGCCGTTCCGTGCTGGTCATCATGGAAGATTGGAATATCGCACTTTTCTTTCAGCTTTTTCTCAATTTCAAAGCATCGGGGTGCGGCAATGTCCTCCAGGTTAATACCGCCGAAGCTGCCTGAGATCAGATAGATGGTGTTGACGATTTCATCGACGTCCTTGCTCTTGATGCAAAGGGGGAATGCGTCCACATCGCCAAAGGCCTTGAAAAGAACGCACTTTCCCTCCATAACGGGCATTGCTGCCTCGGGGCCAATATCACCGAGGCCCAAAACAGCGGTGCCATCAGTCACAACGAGGCACAGGTTCCAGCGCCGGGTCAGTTCATAGCTTCTATTGACATCCTTTTGAATTTCTAAACAAGGCTGTGCAACGCCGGGGGTGTAGGCAAGAGAAAGATCCTTCCTGGTCTTTACCGGTACGGTATTGATGACCTGAATTTTTCCTTTCCATTCTTCATGCAGCCTTAAAGATTCCTTTGCGTAATCCATAACACTTGATTCCTTTCCTGTTTCCTTTGCTGATTAAAATACCTTTGCCGCATGCCGAAGCGCCTTTACAACCGGCAATTCCTCACCGGTAAGGAAACGAATCAACGCTCCGCCGCCTGTGCAGATAATTGTCTTGTCGTTTGGATCCGGCTCAACTAATACTTCATCGCCTTTTTTATATGTTCTTTTAATTCTGCATAGGCATCTTTGACTTTGTCTTTATTGGAACTCTCGGCTACCCCTACACGCCACCACGAGCCATAACCTGATGTCATGGTCTTGGGTAATACTTTGATGTCTATGAGCGTCGAAACGCTTTGCTTCTCAGCATCTTTCAATGCCGCAATAAGCTCTTCTTCGGTTGTTACGCGATAGGATTTAGCACCGTAACCCTCTGCGCATTTGGCATAGTCTATATTCATAAATCTTCCATCCAGCTCGCCGCTTTTTGTCCTGAATCGGAACTCTGTTGCCAGTGTTTTGTTGCCTTGCGATACTTGCAGGTTGTTGATGCACCCAAAGCCTTCATTGTCAAAGAGCAAAACATTGATCTTTATGCCTTCCTGCAGACTGGTTACAAGCTCTGAATGCAGCATTAAAAAGCTGCCGTCGCCTACCATGGCATAGACTTCACACTCTCCCGCCGCGAGTTTTACACCCAAAGAACCTGCTATTTCATAGCCCATACAGGAATAACCATATTCCATGTTATATGTTTCAGGCTCATGGGCGCACCATACCCGCTGCATATCCCCCGGCAGACTGCCGGCTGAACCTACAACCACAGCATCCTTGGCAATGTTCTGGTTGATGATGGATAATACTCTTGTCTGTGTCAGGCAAGAGCCCATATCCTTATAATACTGTTTGACTGCTGATACATTATCATCAGCTATCTCCGGTCTGTACCCTTTATTTTTATAATTAGTTTGTGATAATCTTACGAGCTCTTTTTGCCATTCGTCTTTTGCTATTTTGATCTCATTTGTATAAGCACTTATGTAATTCTTATTTTTAAGTGCTGCGCTGATAGCCTCAAGCCCTTCTTTCGCATCGGCAATCACTTTAACAGCATTTAACTTATAGGCCTGAAATTCAGATACATTGATGTTGATAAAATCCACGTTTTCATTTTGAAACAGCCATTTGGATGATGTGGTAAAATCAGTATATCTCGTTCCCACACCGATAATAAGGTCCGCGTTCTTAGCCATCTCGTTGGCAGCGCTATTGCCGGTCACACCGATACCGCCTAAATTGAGCGCGTGTTCGAATTCTATGGCGCTTTTGCCTGCCTGTGTTTCCGCAAACGGAATGTTAAACATTTCAGCAAAGGCCGCAAAGCTTTTTGCTGCTTCCGAATAACGTACGCCGCCTCCACAGATCAACAGTGGTTTTTTCTTCTTTAAGATCAGATTTACAGCCTCTTCTACGGCATAATCAGCCGCCGGACGCCGCTCAATGCGGTGTACGCGTTTAGCAAAGAAGCTTTCGGGATAATCATATGCCTCCCCCTGTACATCCTGCGGTATAGCGATACATACCGCACCTGTATCCGCCGGGTCCGTTAAAACACGCATTGCGTTTATCATAGCGCTCATTAGCTGCTCAGGCCGGACGATCCTGTCCCAATACCTGCACACCGCTTTAAACGCGTCATTTGTAGAAATAGAAAGTTCATTCGTTTGCTCTATTTGCTGCAATACCGGATCGGGCTGTCTTGTGGCAAATACATCCCCTGGTAATAAAAGTACGGGAATATTATTAGCTGTGGCCGTGGCAGCAGCTGTTATCATATTGGCTGAGCCCGGACCAACTGACGAGGTACAGGCGAATATCTGCTTTCTTAATTTTTGCTTGGCAAAAGCCATTGCTGCATGCACCATACCCTGCTCATTTTTTCCCTGGTACACGGTAAGCGTCTTTGCTTCCTGTTCTATAGCCTGCCCGAGCCCCACGACATTTCCATGACCAGGCAGCATAAATATTCCTTTAACAAATTTTTTCTCCTGCTCATCAAACACCACGTACTGGTTTTCCAAAAAACGCACTAAAGCCTGTGCCATCGTCAATCTTACTGTTTTCATATCAAACCTCATTACTCTTTCTCATCCCAAATTTTTGCATCGGATGTTAAAGTCCACACATGCTCAGGCATATCGATTCGTGTCTTTTTCCAGGGGTCGCCATCAAGATGGCGTATGCCCCAAACATAAAACATGGTATACCCCGGAGCAGCCACCTGCGGATGAATTACATTGCTTCGTATTAAAGCCAAACTGTTATTCCTTGACTGGTACACTTCGTCTCCAATAAAGCAGGCGCCGAATCCCTGTTTTTTATCAAACTTGTAAAAATACACTTCAGGCTGAGGATGGAAATGCGGTGGGTAACTTGACCATTTTCCCGGGAAATTAACCACTTCTCCCAATACCATATTAGAGTAAGGAGCGTTATCAAAGTCGAACACTGTCCGTATATTTCTGCGGGTGCACCCCTTTAAAACCTCGCCGGTGCCCGCACGCGTGCATTGGATATCCTTTGGCTCATAAAATTTGCTTTCAAATGCATGATCGTTCAGTGTTTTTTGCACGTAAACCTCACTGTTTGCAATAGCTTTAACACTTACCTCAGTACCTTTCGCCACATGCAGGCAATACGGCATCTCATCCTGAAGACTTTGCCGGGATCCAAAAGCAGCCCTGCCATCCCAATTAAATTCCACTTCACCTGTGAGTAAGAGAATAGCCATTTCCTTCCTACTATCAAACAGATCATATGCATTGCCTTTGGTAAGCTCCAAAATGCCAACATCCATTTGCATTTCAGCGCCATTGCCATTCATTTCGATTATGCTGTTAAAGCCTTCTTTAAAAGTTTCCGTATTGATAATCATAATTTATGCCTCACTAATTATTGGATTTATAATACTGAAATTATAATCAACCAAAATATTAACCATTGTGTGAATTTCGTCCCGGCCTATTACCATGGATTTTCATCCGGATGGCGCATGCCTCTCAGTCTTTCCATGGATCGAATGTGATTTTCATAACATCATCCGCCAACGCCCGTTCTAGTGCCTGCTGCGCATGTTCCAATCCAAATCTCTTAGTTATCATCTCCTGAATGGGATATAGATTTTTAAACCGTTCAAGCATCCTGCATGTCGCATCATAACCAAAAGTGGGATGGTCAGAGACGCCAACGACCCTTAAATTTCGGCTGAGGATCTTGTGCGGATTAATTTTTACCTCACCGAGATCGACAAACTGCCCGACCTCTATATATGTACCCACTTTCCTTAAAAGATCGAGGCTTTCATTAAATGTCGATGGATCTCCAGTAGCCCCGACAACCACATCCACACCATGTCCTTCGGTAGCTGAGCGGATTGTCTCAAGACGTTCTTCGGCAGTAGTATTATTCACATTAAGCGTGATATCCGCACCAAACCGTTTGGCCAAGTCAAGCCTGAACTGGGACCTATCTATTGCTATTATCTTGTCAACTCCGAGCAGGCGTGCTTTTATAACATGTGCAAGTCCTAGCGCCCCAACACCATATACCGCCAGGTTATCTCCAAACCCGAGTCCCTCTCCGGCGAAGTTATAGAATTCTTTCACCTTGTCCAATGCATACGCCACAACAAATATCTCAATAAGAGATCCAACCTCCGGACTCGCATCCTCCGGCATAAGAAATAAGTCAGTGTTAGGCCTCGTATATAGATACTGGGACCAGCCACCATTTAAATACGGCCACTCCTTAAGCGAAATATTTCCATGCCCCTGTATATGATCGCACCAAGGATAAAATGGCATTTGCCGACAGTAATAGCAATTATTGCAGTAGAGGTCAGGTATTACGACCACTCTGTCGCCCGGTTTCAGTGTCTTTCCATAAAACTCTAAATTTTTTGCGCCTTCGGGCCCTATTTCCTCAATAATTCCTACCGTTTCGTGTCCGCCTATGAATGGATACTGTGAAAAAAACTCTCCTGCAGTTCCACCATACTGCTTATTCTCTCCCTTAAACGAATGTTTATCGGTACCGCATATGCCAGAAAGCTCAATCCTTATAAGTGCACAGTCCTTTTCAAGCTTGGGAACTTCGATCTCCATAGTCTCCATTTTATATGGTGATACCATGACGGCTGCTTTTGACTTCATATGCAATTTCCTCCATACTAATACTTTAATTCAGTTAAAATTGGAAAGAATAGGCTTTATACGTGTAATAACCAAAAATTTGCCCCCGGGTCTTTTGTTAAATAAAATGATGCTTATTTTATGGCAGCAGCCTTGGATTGGGCATATAACCATAAAACTTAAATCCCCTGAAAGCTTCCGCATATTGTGTCCCATACTGGAACCCCCTGAACGCAGCTACCTGCTCCAAATGCTTTAGCCATCCATACTCGAGCTGGCTCTCATGACATTTCATAAGCTCAATCTTTTTATCGAACACATCGCTGATATCCACATATACATCCGGGTCAAAATTTAAGCTTCCATATGTATCACAATTAAATACACTAAAGCGTTTTTTGTAAGCTGAGTGCTCCGTTATCATGTTGCTAAATGGTACGGATATTAGCGCCTTTTGCACTAGATAACCTGTAACTCCGTGGTCACCGGCAAGATCATCAGGTGAATGTGTTAAAAGTATATCCGGTTGCGCCCACCTGATAGCATCTATTACTGCCATATGGGTATCGTGAGTATATGTAAGTTCATTGTCTTCATAACCAAAAAAATACACCTGTGCTTCATAATGAGCAGCTGCGTTTTTCTGCTCGCGCTCCCTTACCATGGCCAATTCCTTACGAGAGTAGTGATCGCTCCCAACATTTCCTGAACACATCACGGCAATAAAAATTTTATCACCTCTGTTATAGCACTTCAAAAGCGTACCGCCAGCCCAAATATCAGCATCATCAGGATGTGCACCAATAAACAATACATTCATAACATTCACCTCATGAAAATACAAATTTGAAGTATTTAATTTTGGGGCAGATGCATCTGCCCCAAAATTATTAAATTAAGAAGACAATTTAATTAAAACCAACATTTACCGATTGCATTTGTGATTTTAGTTCTCAATGAATCAAGGTATTCTACTGCGTTACTTTTATCAATAACCTGAGTCTTGATGAGAGTAGTTGATTCTCCAGCAAATTTTCCGTTTTTAACAGTATCATAAAGTATTTTTACAGCTTCATATCCCATATCAAACGGACTCTGCGCCAATGTACCTGTGACCTTGCCATCTTTAATAAGCCCGAGGCAATCTGGGGAGCCATCGTATCCGATGATATCAATATCCTCCCTGCCTTTGTCAACACAAGCCTGATAAGCTCCGGCAGCCATTTCGTCGTTTGTACAATAGAGAACCTTGATTTCCGGATGTCCTTCCAGCATATTCTCGCATACATTCATTGCCAAAGCTCTGTCACACTGGCCATCTTGGATGTCGGCAAATTTAAAGCCCTTCGATTCTGCAATGTCCTGACAGCCTTTAACACGTTCATTGTGACTAACTGCACCAAGAGGACCGCGGATTACGCCAACAACAGTATCGGGACTATAGTTCTTGACAAGATATTCACCAACAAGCTGGCCGCCTTCAGTTTCAGAAGACCCAATAAATGTAAGCCGGAGGTCGTCAGCAATACTGGCATCAAGGTCGCTATCGACGCAAACTATTGGAATACCGTCGTCCTTTGCAATTTTAAGGGCAGGACCTACTGTACTTGGGTTTGTAGGGGCAAGAACCATACCAGCACAGCCGCTGTTGATGCAGTCTTCTATGAGGCTTATCTGAGCTGCGACATCTGTCTCTACAGGCGGACCGACAACTTTGACCTTAATTCCAAGCTCCTGTGCTGCAGAATTTGCACCAGCTTCGATGAGATGCCAATAATCCTGATTGAGAGCCATTAGAACCACCGCTATCTCCATATCGTCTTTTTTAGCGGGTGCAGGATTAGCTGACGAGGTTAATGTTGAATTGGCAGCCGTGCCCTTTGAGCCAGAACAGCCGACTAATGTGACTACCATGACAAATACCAGCAGCAAAGAAATGATTTTTTTCATTTTAGAATCCTCCTTAAAATTATTTTAAATTTATCCGAAATCAACCTGAAGTTTTATCCGCTCTACCCTCTCCTTCCCCTATTTTTTATTAACTTTAAGAAACATCAGACTTCGATTTCCTTTCCACCTGCAGCAGCACTCTTATAACAGGCATCGACTAATCTTACGCTTCTTATGCCCACATCAAGATCATTTTCTGCTTTTTTACCATTTAAAAGCGCATCATACATATGTTTGTGCATATCTTGGTATCCCCACTTTACCTCAAAGGGCAGCTTTGTATATTCAGCAGCCTCTATTACACCTGTAAGCGACGGGCAATATCTGAACGTTTCCAATTCTTCAGTTATAATCGAGCGGTGATCTCCCACTACCTGCATACGTTCAAAAGGATATATCCAAGAGGCATGTCCACACGATGTAATTGTACCTATACCTCCGCTTTTAAATTTGAGCATAATAACAAAGTCGTCATCCAAGCTGTAGCATGCACTTATTCCAAGAGTCCACAATTTGTCAACTTCTCCCATCATATATTCAGCCATATCCAAGGAATGGATCGTGGAATCATAAAGAAAACCTCCCAGAGCATCAAGGTGCGCAACCCATACTGCTCCGCCCATATCGCCATCATTCTGGAGCATATGAAAATTCATTGGTTTGTAATCAGCCTGGCGGACCACATCCTTTGAATGCTTGTAAACTGGTGCAAAACGCCTGTTAAGGCCGGTAAATACTCTTTTGCCGCTCTTATTCGCGGCTTCTTTTATGGAATATACCTGTTCGACGCTTATCGCCAGTGGCTTTTCACAAAAAACATGCTTGCCGGCGTTAAGGGCCTTTATAGCTATCTCAGCGTGTCCTGTATTGGGTACACAGACAAATACCATATCAATATCGGAGGAGAGAAACTCATCAATATCTGTAAAGGCTTTTGCACTATACTGCGAGGCTATTTTATCCGCATTTTCCCTTACCAAATCGAATACCGAAGTAACCTCCGCCATACCACTGTTTACTGCACACTTGGCATGAACCCTGCCCATGGTACCGACACCAATAATTCCAATCTTCATATTAATCTTCCTCTTCTTTTTAAGTTTTTATTTTTTCACATCTGCCTTATTATTGTTTTTGACCAAAGACTTGACAGACTTAAAGCCTCCGTTCCTTATGACGTCTATGAATACTGATAGAATTATCATAGAACCAAGGAACACGGTCTGCCAATCCGAGGACATTCCCAGTATGTTCAGGCCGTTAGTTGTTGTCTGTATAAGCAGAACACCTGTAAGCGTTCCCAAGACGCTGCCGCGTCCTCCTGAGAAACTGGCGCCGCCAATAATTACCGCAGCTATCGCATTTGTTTCCCAAGTCTGTCCGGCAGTAGGGAAGATCGAGTTGGTTCGTCCGCAGAGGAGCAGCGCAGCCATTCCGCTCACAAGCCCGCTAAGCGTATAAACGGCAGTGAGCACCCAATTTACATTTATACCTGCAAGCCTTGCAGCTGCGGGATTTCCGCCAACTGCATATATATGCCGGCCAAATGTGGTACGAGTCAGCATGAACCACCAGATAATATAGAAGAGTAAAACAACAAATATACATACCGGAAAAATTTTTTCAATTGAATAGCTTCCCAAGAACGTTATTGTAGATGGCATTCCCGATACAGGCGTACCATGGGTTATAATCAGGCATAATCCCCTGTATATATTTAGTGTGCCAAGCGTTACTATGTATGGATGCGGCAACTTTCCTTTTGTGAATATAAGGCCATTACAGAGCCCCAGGAACGCACCGGTAAGTGCACACACCAGCATTGATAAATATGGATTCCAGCCCGCGTGGATTGTTAAGCCCATAATAACCATTGACAGGCCAAGTGTAGAACCGACTGACAGGTCGTTACCACCCGTCAGTATAGCCAAGAGAATTCCCAATGCCACAAGGCATTGTGCGGAAGACTGTTTCAATATACTGAGCATATTTCTTGTGGTAAGGAAACTATCAGTAATACTCGCAAATATAATGACAACAAGTAATAAAGCTATTAGAGGCCCTGCCTCTGCAAATTTACTAAATAAGACTTTATAGAATGGTTTTTGGATTCTAACATTATCAGTTTGATTGCTCATAATTTACCTCCTGTCGCAAGCGTCATCACTTTTTCCTCTGTGGTGCTTTCATCGTTAACAAGTTCGCCGGTCTTATGCCCTTGGTACATGGTCATAACCCTGTCAGACATACCCAGCAGCTCTTCCATTTCCGATGTTATCATGATAATCGCAGCCCCATTAGCCAATAAATTGTTCATGATAGTATATATTTCAGTTTTAGCACCAACATCTACACCTTTTGTAGGCTCATCGAAGATATATATTTTAGCGTTTACTAACACCCATTTTGCTAAAACGATTTTTTGTTGGTTTCCGCCACTGAAATCCATTGCATTTCTTTTCATCAGCAACGGACGGAGGTTGAGCTTTTTACATATATCTGTCGAAATTTTAGAACGCTTTTTAAGATTAAGGGCTTTCATCTTGCTCTCGAAACTCTTCAACGATGCCAGGGACACATTTTCCACAACGTCGTGTATAAGTATAAGCCCTTCTTCCTTGCGGTTTTCAGTTAAATAAGCAATACCTGATTTAATTCCATTCTTCGGCGAAGTAATATGTTTTTCAACGCCATCAACTATTATCTTTCCCCCAGCCTTCTCATCGGCTCCAGCTAGAGCTCTCGCCATTTCTGTCCGCCCGGCGCCGATAAGTCCGAATATACCAAGCAACTCACCACGGTTTAAAGAAAAGGAAACGTCTGTAAATTTTAGTCCTGTCAAATGCTCCACATCAAGAATTTTTTCTCTGATCTTATGCTCCCGTGTAGGATATTTTTCCTTAAGTGTACGGCCGACCATCATACTTATTATTTGTTTTTCGGTGACATCCTTAATATCCATCGTCTCACCAATCTTTTTGCCATCCTTAAGAACAGTGACAACATCACCTACCAGCTTGGCTTCATCTAGTTTATGTGTAATGAAGATTATTGAAACCCCATTATTTCTAAGATGCTTCATAAGGTCCAATATCTGATCTATTTCAAATCTGGATAAACTGGCCGTCGGTTCATCCATTATGATCAGCTGGGCGCCCCGTTCCATAGCACGGGCAATTTCTATTAACTGCTTTTGTCCCATGCTGAGAGCTTCAAACTTTGTATTGATATCAACATCGCAGCCTACTTCGCTGAGGTAGTGTCTTGCACGGATACGCTGAGCTTTCCAATCAACAATATTCTTTGTGTTTTTAACTAAAATCTCATGGCCCATGAACATGTTTTCGACAACACTTAGGCAGCCCACATTACTCAATTCCTGATATATTGCAGCAATACCATGGGCATAAGCATCCTTTATGTCTTTAAAAACAATTTCCTTGCCATTCCAGAGGAGTTGTCCGTCGTTTGCCTTCTCAACACCAATAATACATTTTATAAGGGTAGATTTCCCTGCACCGTTTTCTCCAAGAATCACGTGTACCTGGCCTTTTCCAACTTTTATGCTGACATTATCAAGAGCGCGAACACCAGGAAACTGTTTTGATATTCCCCTGAGCTCAAGCAGAGGAACTTCTGGAGAAACGATACCTACAACAGATTCATTATCTTGCATATGTATTATCTCCATATCTCTTATATTCTGGTTGTCACATTTATGAACTATTTGATATTTTTTACCAACAAACTTAAATGCCCGCTATTTCCTTCATGTAATTTCTCGCCATTTTCTGGTAAGTTAGTGCTGAGGGGCTTGGGAAGTACTGCTCTGCCTCAACAATCATCCAGCCTTCATAGCCTGCATTTGCCAATATGTCCATGATAGGCTTAAAATCGATTCCGCCATCACCTGGTACTGTAAACAGCCCGCATTTTACAGCATTATTGAAATCTATATCATATTCACGTACTGCCTCAAGTACAATTTCTCTTACATTTTTGAGATGTATGTACTTAATATGTGGCGCAAAATCAGTAAAGAACTTAATAATATCTACTCCGCAAACATGAAGATGGCCTGTATCCGCCAGCAAATATACCAAATTATTGTCTGTGATATTAAGCAATTTAGAAGTTTCCTCATATGTCTCAACTGCGGTACCGGTATGTACATGGTATACAAGCGTTGCACCCAAAGACTTTACAAACTCACCCGCAACATTTAAACCGTCCCCGAACAATTTCCACCCTTCTTCGCTCAGCTTTTGTACGCCCTTTTTATCACGGTATTCACGCGGGTCCCAGCAGCGGGATCCAGTGCCCTCAGCTGCAACAATAAACTTTGCTCCGCAATCAACCATAAATGCAGCCTTCTCTTTAAACATTCCCATGTACTCATCACGCAGTTCAGGGCAGGCAAACATTGTATCGCACCATGCTGATGTAAGTTTGAGTCCTCTCTTATCCAAGGCACTTAAAAGTGCTTTCTTTTCTTTTGGGAACTTTCGCCCGTATTCGATACCTTTAAACCCTGCCTCTGCTGCCTGATCGATAATATCCTCAAAGGAATACCAATCCCCGAGATTTGGGCTGACAACATCATCATTGCACCAGTTTATTGGATGTACTCCCAGGCTTACGTTTCTAAATATACTTTTCATGGCAATAGCCTCCTCCGTAAACTTCTATACTTTAGGTAACATATCATATTCTTTATTCAGCGCAGTTTCTCCAGGAAAATTTTTGGTGATTTTTTAATTGGATCAAGGTCTCATCAAAGGCAGTTTCTGTGAGTTCCGGGTTAATTAGCAAACCTCTCTCCCCTCTCATAAGAATGTCCAGTTTTTTTGAAGTGCTTAGCAAGATGTAAATTTGGATTATAAAATTCATGATCATGTAATCTTATATTCCAATTATAATACTATTATTTAAATTGTCAATAACATTAATTGCTATTTTTTTAATAATATTTTTTATGCGTTTTAATGTTAATTTTTTCACTATCCATAATAATAAATGGAAGTATTTTATTTGAAATGTTTTGAACATGCCAGCACCATCCGCTAAAAAATAGCAATTAAGTAAAGCCGATGGTCCAGGTAAATACAATTTTAATTTTCACATTTTAGGAACAGGTCATTTTTAGAATTGAATGGTCTGTGCGGATTAAATTTACGCATTGTTTATTATTAATTATGTAAATAATGTTATAAAACAGCAGCGTTTGGCAATATTAATATTAATTCCAAAACAGCATTACATTCTGTCAAAGCCGGAAGCCCTCTGACATAAAGAGATCTCACTTTCGGCTTTAATAATTTGACAGTCTTAGTTTTACCTTTGGGATAGATTTACCTTCCCCGGTAGTAGTGCGTATACAAGTTTATTTATATGGGTCCGGAACTTATTCGCTTTTATCAGCATACTTTAAAGATGCGCCCTTGATAAGCTCAACCGGTGTAAGGATCCTTTCAGTGTGCGAATCATCGCCTTCGATCCTTTGCATCAGCTTATTCATAAGCGTGTTGGCCTGATGGACGATATTCGTATCAATAGTCGTTAATGCCGGAATACATATCTTAGCAAGCTCGCTATTATCAAAGCCAATGATTCCAATATCATCCGGAACACTAACGCCTATGCTGTACAACGCCTTTAGAACCGTTGCCGCAACTCTGTCATTGGCACATATAAAAGCCTCCGGCATTTGTGTTATGCTTTTTAATTGCTTTGCTATATATTCATGACTGAATTCATTCTCCGGTAAAAAATTCGTAACCAGCCATTCCGGAAGTATTTTTAGCCCAAAAGAATTTACCGCGCCCATAAAGCCCATGTATCGTTCCAAATAGCCCATGCAATTTTGGGGATTTCCAATAAAACCCATATGCTTGTAACCATTTTTTATTAGGTGATCTACGGCTTTATAAATGCCTGCTATATTTTCTTCAATTACACAATCTGTATATTTGTTATAGTAATAAAAGCCTGAAGTAATAATGGGTATATTGCAATCGAGTATGCTCTGGGTAACGTTTAAATCAAGGTCGCCCAAAATAATAACACCTTTAATGTGGTTTTTCCTAAAAAGCGTCAAAAGCTCATTTCCATCAGTATTAAGATTTAGAGTATTGTATATAAGCAAGCTGTAACCATTGGCTCTTGCCTGCGATTCAATGGCATATTGCAGCTTCATGTAGAAGTAAGTATCTGACAGGTTATCAGGTGTGGATACGATGCATATATTTTTCGTATCATTCGTTTTCTTTTCAGTTTTATACCCCATCTCTCTCGCAACTTCCAGAACTTTCTTCTTTGTTTCCTTTTTCACTCCAGGCATATCCCTCAATGCCATAGAGACTGTATTGGAGGAAATATTCAACTGATCCGATATATCTTTTAGTGTTACCTGTTTTCTCATAGTACAACCCCTGTTAGTATAATTATGTTTAATATTATTTTATCATAAATAATATTATTTGTATAGTAGCCTGCAATTTTTAATCTTGCCGATTATATAGCAACATTTGATACTAATTTTTGCTGTAACAGCTCCACTCTTGCATATTAGAATACCGCCCTCATAAAATAGTAAATAATATTGAACTTATTTAGGAATAGTTGTTATGCTAAATTAATAAAAAATTAACCAGTAATGTTTTTGCTCTATAAAGTTCTCCGACAAAAGACATACTATAAAAAAATTTAGTGAATTTAACAATTTAAATACCTTACAATCCTACCGGATTTCCGATTTTTGGAAAATCAAGATTCACTAATTTTATGTTGAACTCAAAAATTATATCCCTTATAATTGAATTTATATTTAAAGCCTTGATCTACTTTTAAAGATAAAAATATAGATCCTACTTATTAAAGTTCCAAGGAATTTTCAGTTAATTTATGGATGTTAGTCGAAAAATCCGAGGTTTGTAACTGGAAGACATCTGATTTAAACCTCACAAAAATATTATACGAGGAGCATTATCATGTCAAATAAATTGAAGGTCGGTATTGTCGGCGGCACAGGAATGGTAGGGCAAAGATTTGTATCCCTTCTGAAAGACCATCCATGGTTTGAAGTCACCACCATTGCCGCCAGCTCCAATTCTGCCGGCAAAACCTATGAGGAAGCCGCCTCAAGCAGATGGAAACTGGCATCCCCAATGCCCGGTTCTGTCAAGAATATTGTTGTAAAAGACGCGTCTTTGGTCAATGATGTGGCATCCGAGGTGGATTTCATCTTCTGCGCCGTGGATATGAAAAAGGACGAAATTAAAGCTCTCGAAGAGGCCTACGCCAAAACGGGAACTCCTGTAGTCTCCAATAACTCAGCTCATCGTTGGACACCCGATGTTCCCATGGTCATTCCTGAAATTAATCCGGAGCACCTCAGGATCATTGAATACCAGCGGAAACGCCTGGGAACCTCCAGGGGATTCATTGCCGTAAAACCCAACTGCTCCATTCAGAGCTATGTTCCCGCATTAAGCGCATTGAAAGCCTATAAGCCTTCTAAAGTAGTGGCTTGCACCTATCAGGCCATCTCGGGAGCCGGCAAGACCTTTAAGGAATGGCCCGAAATGATAGACAATGTCATTCCCTTTATAGGCGGCGAGGAAGAAAAAAGCGAGCAGGAGCCTTTAAGAATCTGGGGTTCCATTGAAAACGGGGCGATTATAAAGGCCTCTTCCCCCATTATTACCACCCAGTGCATCAGAGTGCCGGTAAGCGATGGTCATATGGCCGCCACCTTCGTATCCTTTGAAAAGAAACCGGCCAGAGATGAAATGATCTCTCTATGGAAGAACTTTAAGGGCCGCCCTCAGGAGCTTAATCTCCCCAGTGCCCCCAAACAGTTCATCACCTATTTCGAAGAGGACAACAGGCCCCAGACCCGCCTGGACAGAGAACTCGAGAACGGCATGGGCGTCAGCATCGGGCGGCTTCGTGAGGATACTTTATATGACTATAAATTTGTGAGTCTTTCTCACAATACTCTGAGGGGTGCGGCAGGAGGAGCCGTCTTAATCGCAGAGCTTTTAAAAGCTGAAGGCTATATTCAAGCGAAATAATTTTGCCGGTCGGATTCATCCCCGTGACAAATCGTCACGGGGATTTTTGTATATTCCTGATATTGAAAATCAGTTCATATATTGATATATTAATTAATATATCCTAGTTTTTTCAGGTCTTTGCAAATATTAAGCAACTCTTAAAACTCAGTAATCGAAAGGAATGAACAAAAATGCTAAAAGGAATTCCCGAAATTTTATCCCCTGAACTTCTTAAAATCTTGATGGAAATGGGACATGGTGATGAGATCGTCATCGGGGACGGCAACTTTCCGGCGGCAAGCATTGCAAAAAGGCTTATAAGGTGTGACGGACATAATGTGCCGGAGCTTTTGGAAGCCATACTGAAGTTTTTTCCGCTCGATCCCTATGTCGACGCTCCTGTTTCCTTGATGCAGGTAACCCCCGGTGATAAAGTTGAGACACCTATTTGGAATACATACAGGGAAATTATCAATCAATACGAACCAAAGGCCAACAAAATACAGAATATCGAAAGATTTGCCTTTTATGACAGAGCAAAGGAGGCTTATGCAGTTGTAGCGACTGGCGAAAAGGCCCTTTATGCAAATATTATTTTGAAAAAGGGAGTCGTAACCGGTTAAACCCTATTTCGGGAGAAAGGAATACCTATGTACAAGCTTATTCTCGTTGATGATGAGGAAGAAGTACGAAAGGGTATCATCAAAAAAATCAATTGGGAAAGCTATAACTTTGAAACGCCGCTTGAAGCGGAGAACGGTCGGGATGCGCTGGAGTTAATCGAAGACAGCATTCCCGACGTAGTTATAACAGATATAACGATGCCGATCATGGACGGTCTTACGCTTGTATCTGTAATAAAACAGAGCTATCCTACAGTAAAAACAGCAATACTGACAGGTTTTGATGATTTTAAGTTTGCTCAGCAGGCCATAAAATCTGGTGTTACAGACTATGTTCTGAAGCCTGTTCTTCCCCAGGACATCAACGATCTGATACAAAAACTTAAAGACAAGATTGACGGAGAGATCGATCAAAAAGAGGATATCATTAAATTACGCAGGAATTATGTAGAGAGTCTGCCGATATTAAGGGAAAAATTTTTAATCCGTCTGATTACCGGGAATCCAAACAATGCGGAGATAAACAAACAAATTAAATTACATAACTTGTGTCTGAACGGAAACAGCTTTGTTGTGGCCGCGGCAGATATCGATGCAAGCAGCCTGCCTAAATGTGATTCCGAAGATGATGATGAAGAATTATGCAAATTTGCAGTACTCAACATCACAAGAGAAATTATAGCGAAATATTTTTTGGGAGAGGGCTTTTTCCACAACGACAATCTCGTAATCATCGCGGTCTCGAGTGAACGCGATAAAACAGTCATTGTGAATAGAACCTTATCCGTATTGGAAGAAATACGGTATACGGTTAAAAAATACCTTAAAATAACCATTTCCATAGGATTAGGCAGTATCGTCGGCTCTATGGACAAATTGAGGGATTCTTACAGGAATGCGCTTTCAGCGCTGGAATACAAGCTTCTTATAGGATCCAACAGAATTATATATATTGAGGACGTTGAACCGCAGACGACTGAAAATTTAGTGTTTGATGAAGCAAAGGAGCAAATGCTTATTTCCAGCATCAAGTTCAGTTCAGAAGAAGGTATTGAAAAAGCAGTCAAAATACTTTTTAAAGAAATATCGTCTGCAAAAGCATCTCTTAAGGATTACCAGCTGTATTTCCTGGAAGTACTCTCCTCCCTCTCGAAATTAAGCCGGATATTCCAGCTGGATATAGGTGAAATACTGGGTATTCATTCAAATGTCTATGCAGAGCTCTATAAATGCACCACGATGGATGAGATCAGCGATTGGATCCGATGTATTTGCTTGAAACTTAACAACTCCATTTCAAATAAAATGCAGAATAAAACTCAAATGTTATTGGAAAAAGCGAAAGACTATATTGATCATAACTTTTCGGATGACACATTAAGCCTTCAGAAGCTTGCAGATCATCTGCATATCAGCGAATGCTACCTCAGCATGATTTTTAAGAGAGAAGCGAACGAGACGTTTTTAAAATACCTTATTAAAGTAAGGCTGGATGCGGCGAAGGAACTGCTTGGCAATTCGGATCTGCAGATTGCGGAAATTGCAGAAAAAGCAGGCTATCCCGATATTAGTTATTTCAGCTTTTTTTTCAAAAAAAATACGGGCATGTCTCCTAGAGAATACCGAAAAAAAGTTCATCGTTAAAAGGGAGTTTTAAGCTTGACAAAGAGATTATCAGGCATAAAGAAAGTATTTTCAGGCATCAGGAATTTTCCCAGAGCGACAAGTATCCAGTCGATTATCGCCCTGTCGTTTACTGCGGTTACGATATTGTCCATAATATTTGTAAGTCTTGCCCTCTCCCAGATGTTCTCAGACAGTGCCGAGAAGAATGCCGTCTTCAACACCCAGCAAATTATGGATCAGGTTAATTTAAACCTGAACACCTATTTTAAAGGCATGATGGAAATATCGGATCTTATAAGAAGCAGGCTGAAAGCGGACACCGAAAATAACGAAAACACCCTCTCAAATATCCTGGAAGTAACGTCTGGCATAAGAAAGGACATTGCGGCCGTCGCAATTTATTCAAAAGACGGAACACTGGTTACAAGCTATCCGAAAAGGAGTTATAACGAAAATTTCTCAGCGGCAGACCAGGAATGGTTTAAGAATTCGATAAACGATCCGACCGATTTTTTCTTTCTTCCCCCTCATGTTCAAACGCTTTTTGAAGATGAAAGGCCGTGGGTTGTTTCATTATGCAGGGGCTCTACTTTCTATGATAAAGAGCAAAAGGCCACTCTGACCACCGTGGTCGATATGAATTTCAGTTCCATAGAGGAGCTCTGCAGCCGTGTAAGTTTGGGAAAGCGGGGTTATGTCTATATTATCGATAAATCGGGAAATATCATCTACCACCCGCAGCAGCAAATACTTTATGTCGGTCTGAAAAATGAAAATATAGCAGACGCCCTGAATAAGGAACCGGGCTCATACTTTGAGAACTTTCAGGGCGAAAAAAGGATCATGACGATAAAGAATATAAGCTATACCGGCTGGAAGATGGTGGGGATCAGTTATGTGAATGAATTGGTTACCGATAAAAAATATTTTCTGAAGTTTTTTATCTATATTACTCTGTTCGCTATTGTTTTCGGAACTATGGCCTCCCTCTTTGTCTCGGCTAAGGTATCGAAGCCTATAAAGCAGCTCGAGAAACAAATGAGGAAGGTTGAGAACGGTAATTTTGATATTAATTTCGAGGTTAAGGGCGAGGACGAAGTAAAACATCTTTCCAAAACGTTTAACATCATGGTTGCCAAGATAAAACAGCTGATGGGCGAAATCATAAAAGAGCAGGAGGAAAAGCGAAAAAGTGAATTAAAAGCGCTTCAGGCACAGATAAACCCCCACTTTTTATATAACACGCTGGATTCGATCGTGTGGATGAATGAAAACCACAATTATGAAGGCGTTACCGTCATGGTAGCCGCCCTGGCGAAATTATTCAGGATCAGCATAAGCAGGGGAAACGAAGTCATACGTATTGCGGATGAAATCGAACATGCCAGAAACTATCTCATTATCCAGAAAATCAGGTATAAGGACAAATTTGATTTTACAATTGAGGCAGAGCCGGACCTCCTTCAGGCACGAACTTTAAAGCTGATACTCCAGCCAATCATTGAAAATGCTATTTACCATGGAGTTGGCCCCATCAGTGAAAAGGGCGAAATACAAATCTCCGTAACCAGGGATGAAGATATCGTCCTCTTTAAGATTTCAGACAATGGATATGGAATTAAGCCCGAGGTATTAAAGGAATTATTGAGCAGCGAATCCAAAAGTCCTCACAGCGACGGAGTAGGGCTAAAAAATGTAAATGAGCGGATCAAGCTATACTTCGGTAAGGAATATGGTATTCAGATCGAAAGCGAAATCGACGTAGGCACAACGGTTAATATTCGTATACCATTTATGGAAAATGGGTTAAAAGACGGAGGTAAAAATGGAATCACGAAATAGGCCGGCGATTTTCCTATTGATATTGTGTTTACTGATCCCTGTCGGAGGCTGCGGCAAAAAAACTGTCGCCGCGTGGGATGATGACATCCACATTGATATGATTGTAAAAGACAGCCGGTACGATTATTGGAAAGTCGTAAAAATGGGCGCTGAAGCCGCGGGAAAAGAATTCGGAGTAGCTGTGCGCTTTAGCGGGCCAACTGACGAAAAAAATATCGAGCAGCAGATCGAGATGGTGCAGGAGGCCATCGACTTAAAAACAGATGCGATAGTCCTGGCAGCAGGCGACTATATCGAATTGGCCGGCATTGCCGAAAAAGCCATTTTAGGGGGAATTCCCGTTGTGATAATAGATTCCGAGCTTAAATCGGATCTGGTAAAAAGCTTTATAGCGACGGACAATGTCAGCGCGGGGAAAAAACTTGGAGAGGCTTTGGCCGAGAAAGTGGGTAATACCTGCAGCATTGCGATTATGGGTTTTGTAAAGGGTACGGCTCCCTGTGTCCAGCGTGAAGAAGGCTTACATGAATCATTAAAAAACTATCCGAAAATCAATGTTCTGACCAAGGAATACTGCAATTCGAATGAAGATACTGCAGAAAAGCTTACGGAACAAATCGTAGAAAAATATCCGGATATCGATGCAATCGTATGCCTCAACGCATATGGGACAGTCGGAACCGCAAGGGCAATTGAGAAGCTGGATTTGGCCGGAAAAGTAAAAATAATCGGTTTTGACAGTACACCGGAGGAAATTAGCTTTATGGAAAAGGATGTGATACAATCTCTCGTTGTACAAAATCCCTTCAGCATGGGATATCTTGGCGTCAAATATGCAGTCGATGCAATCAACAACGCGGATATTCCCCAACGGGTGGATACCGGTTCCACGGTTATCGATAAAAACAATATGTATCTGCCTGAAAACCAGAAACTTGTATTTCCCTTTACAGACTGATCTTAAGAAAATTCCACGTTGATATAAGAATTCGAAACTTTTGTATAGGATTTCGAATTCTTTTTTAATATGCTCTGATATAGAATTTAAATATGCCATTCTTCTGCTTTCACACACGTATGTTTGTGTGATTTATTTATTCATAAAAAATTACATTAGAGGTGAAAAAATGAGTGAACTTCTGGTGCAGATGGAAGGGATCGATAAAGCGTTCCCCGGTGTACAAGCTCTGCAGCAATGCCAATTTGACCTTGTAGAAGGTGAGGTCCATGCCTTGGTAGGGGAAAACGGAGCCGGAAAGTCTACTCTGATGAAGGTTCTTACCGGTATCTATCAAAAGGACAGCGGCAGAATTTTGTTCAAGGGTAATGAAATAGATCCCAAAACCCCTAAAGACGCACAGGATCTCGGAATCGGCATTATACACCAGGAACTCAACCTGATGCCGCATCTGACGGTTGCGCAGAATATTTTTATTGGAAGGGAATATATGTCCGGGATGTTCCTCAATATTAAGAAGACCAATGAGGAAGCAGCGAAACTGCTCGAGTCCCTTAATATACATATTAACCCTTTAATAAAAGTCCAGGATTTATCGGTCGCAAAACAACAGATGGTCGAAATTGCAAAAGCCCTTTCAATAAAGACGGACGTATTAATAATGGATGAACCTACGGCTGCTTTAACCGAATCTGAAATAGCAGATTTGTTCAGGTTTATAAGAAATCTGAAAAATCAGGGAGTAGGGATTGTTTACATCTCCCACAGGATGGAGGAATTAAAGCAGATATCCGACAGGGTCACGGTAATGCGTGACGGTCAATATGTCGGAACGGTAAAGACCGAAGAAATTGAAATCGATCAAATCATTCAGATGATGGTTGGACGTATTATTTACGAACCGCCAAAAACTCAGAGCACCGTACCGCCTGACGCAGCGGTTGTGCTCTCCTGTAAAAATCTTAACTCACCGGTCGTAAAGAATGTATCCTTTGAACTTAAGAAAGGCGAAATATTAGGTTTGGCGGGCCTTATGGGAGCAGGCAGAACGGAGGCCTGCCGCCTCATTTTTGGCGCTGATCCCAAAACCGGCGGTGAGGTTTACCTGGATGGCAGGAAAGTTGAAATAACCAGCCCTTCTGACGCCGTAGAGCATGGGATCGGCTACCTGTCCGAGGACAGAAAACGGTATGGTCTGGCTGTCGGGTTGTCCATCCGCAATAACTCGATCCTCGCCCACCTCAAAAATTTTACAAAATTCGGTTTAGTCGATGATAAAAAGGCTTCAAAGGTTACGGATGAATTTATTGATAAGATCGATATAAAAACTCCGTCAAATAAGCAACTGGTAAAAAACCTTTCAGGCGGAAACCAGCAAAAGGTCGTACTTGCAAAATGGCTCATAAAGAACTGCAGCATCCTTATCTTCGATGAACCGACCCGGGGTATTGATGTCGGAGCCAAAAGTGAAATTTACAAATTAATGAATGAGCTCGTACGTGAGGGAAAGTCTATCATCATGATATCGTCAGAGCTTCCCGAGCTTCTTCGTATGAGCGACAGGATTGCAGTGATGTGTGAAGGTGCTTTAACAGGCTTTTTAAACATTGAAGAAGCAACCCAGGAAAAAATCATGAAACTAGCAACACAAAGAAGACAGTGAGGTAATGAAAATGCAAAAAGAGAACAAACTTATCAAGCCCATACGTAAGGGTCACCAGCAGTTATTTGCCATAGGCACCCTCGTAGTCCTGTATGTATTTTTTGCGATTTTCGGAAACAATTTCTTTTCATCTGCGACGCTCGTCAATATTCTTGACTGCTCATACTACATAGGCTTTTTGGCAATAGGCGTCACGTTCGTTATCATAACCGGAGGAATTGATCTTTCAATAAGCACCGTTATGATGTGCGCGGCGTTGATCGGCGGTGTCGCCTATAACATATGGCATTGGCCGATAGCCTTATCGCTTGTTCTGGTCATGGTTACTTCAACCTTATTCGGATTGTTAAACGGGCTGATGGTAGCCAAGCTGAAATTACCGCCTTTCATTGCAACGCTTGGTACGCAGATGGTTACCCTGGGCTTCGGTGCAATTGTTTCAAAAGTTATGACCATGCGCTATCCAACAGTTACCGACCCGGATGGGTGGTTCAAATTTGTCTTTTATAAAACGCCCGCCGGATTTCCTATCGGCACGGTTTGGCTGGGAGTATTCTTTGTTATCTCCTATGTTGTTTTAAATAAGACACGATTAGGAAGGTACACCTTTGCAATCGGGTCCAATGAAGAAGCTACAAGGCTCTCAGGTGTAAAGGTCGATAAATGGAAAATCTGTGTTTATGTAATAAGCGGATTTTTCGCAGGACTGGCCGCGATTGTATATGCCGCAGCCTATACCTCGATTATTCCCAGTACGGGCAATGGAATTGAAACAAACGCTATCGCCGCCGTCGTTATCGGCGGTACCTCCATGGCCGGCGGTATAGGAACTATTTCAGGTACTTTGATCGGTGTCTTTATTATGAGTGTTCTAAAGCAAGGACTCATGTCAATGAACCTGCAGGGCCAGTGGCAGACATTCTTCTCCGGCATTGTTGTGATATTTGCAGTATGGATGGATACTTACAGGAACAAGAAAGCAAATGAAGTGAAAAAGGCCAATTAAATTAAGATTTTAGGCGAAAAGCTTAAAATATAAAAAGAGGAGGAAATTCGTAATGAAAAAGGTCAGTAGAGTCCTATCACTTGTTTTAACCGTATCCCTGCTGGTATTAGCGGCAGGCTGCGGCGCAAAAGCTCCCGCAGCTTCCGCTGGGGCTCCAAGCAGCAGTGCGCCGTCCAGTAGTGCTCCATCAAGCAGCGCTCCGGCAAAAGACGTCTCTAAACCGTACATAGCTGTTATCTCAAAAGGCTTCCAGCACCAGTTCTGGCAGGTAGTCATGAAAGGTGCAAAAGACGCAGCCGAAGAGTACAACGTTGATATGACTTTTGACGGACCTGCTTCAGAATCCGAAATCAATACCCAGGTTGATATGCTTAATGCCGCAATTGCAAAGAATCCTCAGGGTCTTTGCCTCGCCGCGCTCGACACCGAATCCGTTACATCACAGCTCAACGATTTGAAATCTAAGGGTATTCCGGTCGTCGGCTTTGACTCTGGTGTTCCCGATGCTCCGGCAGGAACAATACAGGCAACTGCTTCCACCAACAATGAAAATGCTGGAGCTCTTGCTGCAGATTCGATGTTTGCCGACCCTACCTTTTCGGCTGCGCTCAAAGCTGCAACCACTGACAAGCCGGTTCTTATAGGCGTTCTTTCACAGGATGCGACATCTGCTTCCGTTGTCGGCCGTACAACAGGCTTTATCGACCAGATGGTTAAGAACTGTGAAACCGTGTTTGCAGGCCAGGTTGAAGTTACAGGGCATGACAAGTTCGCCAAGGCTGCAACCTCCGGAAAAGCCGCCGTCAATATCAAAGTCGTCGTTCCTCCGTCCACCAATGCCAATGATATGCAGAATGGCGCTCAGTCCCTGTTTGGAACAAAAGGAATCATTGCAATGTTTGCTTCCAACGAGGGCGCTGTGACAGGTATTCTTGCAGCTACCACAGACGGATCAGACCTCGATCGCACAAATGGCAAGTATAAGAACGTTACAGTGGTAGGCTTTGATGCCGGCAAGGCACAAAAGGCCGCCGTTAAAAACGGGTGGTTCCTGGGCTCCATTACGCAGGATCCTTACATGATCGGCTACCTTGCTGTCGAACTCACCGTCAAGTCAATTAATGGTGAAAAGGTTTCCGACACCGATACCGGCTGTAAATTTTATACCGCCAAAAATATCGATGATCCAGATATCTCTCAGCTTGTTTACGATTAATTCATAAAAGGCGCTCTGTCTAACTCATGAAAAGCGCTCTGTCCGGCAGAGCGCTTTTCCCCCATTGTTAAAGGTGGGCAGCGTTTCGATAAAGGCAGATTCTAAAGAATTAAGATTTTAATCAATATATCTTCTATTAAGTACTAAGTACGTAAAAAAGTGAGGTAATCGTTTATGAATCCATGCAGATTGATTGGAAGTTATCCGGTTATAGGCGTAAGACCTGTGATCGATGCCCGCAGAGGAATTCTGAAGGTGAGAGAATCTCTGGAAGAACAAACCATGGGTATGGCAAAGGCTGTGGCCGGTTTACTCACTCAAAATCTGAGGTATTCCAGCGGTGAGCCTGTAAAGGTCATTATTTCCGACACAACAATCGGACGTGTTGCCGAAGCTGCCGCATGTGCGGACAAGTTCAAGAAGGCGGGAGTCGATATTACAATTACCGTTACTCCCTGCTGGTGCTACGGCTCGGAAACAATGGATATGGACCCGATGACCATCAAGGCCGTATGGGGATTTAACGGAACAGAAAGACCCGGTGCAGTATACCTGGCATCAGTATTGGCATCCCATGCGCAAAAAGGGCTGCCGGCTTTTGGAATCTATGGACATGATGTTCAGAATGCTGATGAGAAGGAAATTCCGGAGGATGTAAAAGAAAAATTATTACGTTTCGGAAAAGCTGCCGTTGCCTCCGCAACCATGAGAGGAAAATCCTATCTCCAGATCGGATCCATCACAATGGGCATTGCAGGATCTATCATAAATCCTGAATTTTTTGAAGAATACCTCGGCATGAGAGTAGAATCGGTCGATGAGGTAGAAATTATCCGAAGAATAGATAAAGGCATATATGATAAAGAGGAATATATAAAAGCTCTGGAATGGACAAAGAAAAATTGTAAAGAGGGCTTTGACAAAAATCCGCCTGAATTCAGAAAATCCCGTCAAGAACTTGATAGAGACTGGGAATTTGTTGTTAAAATGATGTGCATTATTAAGGATTTATATAATGGTAATCCAAAGCTTCCGGACGGCTGCGAGGAAGAGATGCTGGGGCATAATGCCATAGCAGGCGGCTTCCAGGGCCAGAGGCAATGGACAGACTACTATCCCAACTGTGATTTTCCCGAAGCTATGCTTAATTCTTCCTTTGACTGGAACGGTGCAAGGGAGTCGTATATATTAGCGACTGAAAATGATACATTGAATGGTGTCTGCATGCTGTTTGGCAAGCTGCTGACCAATACTGCCCAGATTTTTGCAGATGTAAGGACCTATTGGAGTCCCGAAGCAGTGAAGAAGGCAACCGGCTATGAGCTCGAAGGAGTTGCGAAGGAGTCTGGAGGATTCATTCACCTGATCAATTCAGGGGCGGCATGTCTCGATGCATGCGGCGAAGTAAAAGATAATGCCGGCAATGCTGCCATGAAACCATTCTGGGAAATGACAGAGCAGGATCAGCAGGCATGTCTCCAGGCCACAACATGGAATGAAGCTGATTTGGGATACTTCCGCGGGGGCGGTTTCTCTTCGAGATTCCTGACAAGGAGTGAAATGCCCGCTACGATGATGCGTCTCAATATTGTGAAGGGGCTCGGTCCTGTCATGCAGCTGGCTGAAGGCTGGACCGTAAAGCTGCCCGACGAGGTATCGGATATCTTATGGAAACGTACAGACTATACCTGGCCGTGTACATGGTTTGCTCCAAGGCTGACAGGCAAGGGTCCGTTCAAGTCCGCCTATGATGTTATGAACAATTGGGGCGCTAACCACGGTGCTATAAGCTACGGTCATATAGGTGCGGATCTCATTACATTGTGCTCAATTTTAAGAATTCCGGTCTGCTTGCATAACGTGCCGGAAGAAAAAATATTCCGTCCTTCTGTGTGGAACTCATTCGGAATGGATAAGGATGGACAGGATTTCAGAGCATGCAGTGCTTTCGGCCCTCTATATAAATAATAACGGAGGCCAATTCATCAGATTTAAGAAATTCACTGCCCGAAAATCGGGGCAATCATTGCGATCATCACTACATAAACTCCTGAAATTAAAGGCTGTCTAAAAAGACAGCCTTTAATTTATTGAAATTTGTCCTATCACTGGATAATCTCGACAGCTACCCGCTTATTTTCCTTGATAGCCGCCGCCTTCATAACAGTCCGTATGGCTTTGGCAATTCTGCCCTGTTTGCCGATGACTTTGCCCATGTCCTCTTCGGCAACTCTCAGCTCCAAAATCAAGGATTGTTCTCCCTCTACTTCATTCACTGAGACGTCATCAGGATTGTCGACTAAAGATCTAGCTATTTGCTCCAGTAATTCTTTCATTAAAAGGTACCTCCACTCGTTAAAGGATAATCACTCCGTGACCCCTGCTATCTTAAGCAGCTTTTTAACAGTGTCGGTAGGCTGTGCTCCGTTTCCGATCCACTTCTGTACCTTCTCAGCATCTACATTGATCTTAGAGGGATTAGCCAATGGATCGTAGGTACCAACCTGTTCGATAAACTTACCATCACGTGGGGATCTCCCATCTGCAACAATTATTCTGTAGAACGGCTTTTTCTTAGCGCCGATTCTCTTAAGTCTGATCTTTACCATGATTTCACCACCTTTCAGAAACTTCTGAATTCTATAGAACACCCCACTTTCGGAAAGTTCCAAAAGCACCAGGGGATTCAAACACTAGAAATAAATCAGAAGGGTTTTTTAAACCCGCCCATTTTTTTCATCAGCTTATTGGCATTTCCGCCAGACAGCGTCTTCATCAGCTTTTTCATATCCTCAAACTGCTTTAATAACCGATTCACATCGGTAACAGTGGTTCCGCTCCCTTTGGCTATGCGCTGGCGTCTGCTGGCGTTTAAAATATTGGGATTATTGCGCTCCTGTTTTGTCATGGACTGAACAATGGCAACCGTGCGGGCAAATTGCTTTTCGTCAAGGTCTACGCCCTTGAGGGCCTTTGTATCCATGCCCGGCATCATGCCAAGGACCTGGTTTAAAGGACCCATTTTTTTAATCTGCTGCATCTGCTCAAGAAAGTCATCTAAAGTGAAGGATGCGGTTCGCATCTTCTTTTCAAGCTCTATGGCCTTTTTCTCATCAAAGGCTGTCTGCGCCTTTTCAATGAGGCTCAAAACATCGCCCATGCCCAAAATTCTAGAGGCCATACGATCCGGATAGAAAGGTTCCAGATCGCTGAGCTTCTCACCCATACCAATGAGTTTAACAGGCTTTCCGGTAACTGCCCTGGTGGATAAGGCCGCACCGCCCCTTGTATCGCCGTCAAGCTTGGTAAGCACGATTCCGTCAATGCCCAACTTTTCGTTGAAGGAGCCGGCCACATTCACCGCATCCTGGCCGGTCATGGAATCTACCACCAAAAGGATTTCGTGGGGCTTTACCGTGTCTTTGATGCGCTTGAGCTCGTCCATCAGCCCTTCATCTATATGGAGGCGTCCGGCCGTATCGATGATGACCATGTCAAACTGCATGGATTTGGCATGAGCAACAGCCTTTTTGGCAATTTCCACCGGATCGGTGCCGGTTCCCATTTCAAACACAGGAATATTAAGCTGCCCGCCCACTACCTGAAGCTGCTTTACAGCCGCAGGACGGTAAACATCGCAGGCCACCAGCAAAGGACGTTTTCCATCCTTCCTGAGAAGATTTGCAAGCTTGCCGCTGGTGGTGGTTTTACCGGAGCCCTGAAGCCCCACCATCATATAGACGGTAGGAGGAGCGGGAGAATAGGTCAGCTTAGAGGGCACCGAGCCCATGAGCCGGATAAGCTCCTCATGTACAATTTTAACCACCTGCTGGCCGGGCGTCAGGCTTTCCAGTACATCCTGACCGATAGCCCGTTCGGTGATACTGTTTATAAAGTCCTTTACAACCTTAAAATTAACGTCGGCTTCAAGGAGCGCCAGTTTGATCTCGCGCATCATTTCCTTTACATCTTTTTCAGAAACTCTCGCAGAGCCCCTCATTTTTTTCATGACATTCTGCAGTTTTTCAGATAATCCTTCAAATACCATGCAATACCTCTATCAAAAATATGCCTTTTCTCAAATTCAACTTCATATCAAAGCGTATCCATAAGCTTTTCCAATAGCTTGACCGCTGTTTTATACTCCGTGTTCTCTGCCAGTTGAGGGATCTTCTCCCCCATTTGTCTCAGACTGGTTAAAGCCTTTTCAACATTTTTTTCCTGGACTTTAAACCGTTCCGCAAGCCCCAGCCTTCTTTCATAGCCTATGAGAGTCTGTTTGGCTTTGCGGATACTGTCGTGTACCCCTTGTCTGCTTATGCCGATATCCTCAGCAATTTCACCCAGCGACAGATCACTGTTATAGTGAAGATCCATTACTTCATATTGCCTCTTGGTCAGGAGCTGGCCGTAAAAATCCATCAGCACAGCCATTTCATAAACATCCTCGACAGCATCAAGGGAATTTTGTCCGACTTTATTATTATCCATCGCCAGCCCCACCCTGTCAAGTATTTTTGCTTTACACTTAGGGATTATATAAAAACTGCTTTCCTTAGTCAAGGTTATTTTTATATAAATCAAAGTCGATCCCTTAATATAAAGAAGAAACATATATTTTTCTTCCGATCAAAGCAGAAAATTCAGGTCATGAAACATATTGTCATCATCGATTTTATGAATTATAATGCTGTATTGATACCATTTATTAAGAGGTGTTTTTAAAGTTGAGGCTGAGAAATGACCCCCATGCTTGTGAGAGGCTGGAACTTTCCGGTAATTTCGTGCAGGACCCCCAAAGTTACAAGGGCCGCTGGCATGAGTATTTTGGCAATAGGAACCCCATCCATATTGAAATAGGCTCCGGCAAGGGGAAATTTATTACGGCGCTGGCAATAAAGAATCCTCATATCAATTATATCGCCATTGAAAAATTTCCTACTGTCCTGCTGAAGCTCATCAGAAAAATACCCGAGCAGGGCCTTTCCAACCTTGCAGTTATAAGCATTGACGCAGAGTTGCTGGAGGAGATTTTTACCAAAGGCGAGGCGGATGCGCTCTACCTTAATTTTTCAGATCCCTGGCCTAAGAAGCGTCATGTCAAAAGGCGCCTGACCTGGGCCGGCTTTCTGGGCCTTTATGAAAAGGTTTTGAAGGAAGGCTCGGTCATTGAGTTTAAAACCGATAACCGGGGTTTGTTTGATTTCTCCCTGGAAGAATTTGAAAATTCCAATTTTACTGTGAAGCATGTTACCTATGATCTTTACAACAGCGATCTCCTGCTGGGCAATGTCGCAACAGAATACGAGGAAAAGTTCCACAGTCTTGGGACCCCAATCAACAAGCTGGTTGCACAGCTTGAAAGCAAGAAAAACATCTCGTCAAACCCAGAAAATCTTAAGATGGCTAAGGAGCAGTTAAATCATGACCTATAAACACAAAAATATAGACACCTGTTCGACCCAGGTTCAATTTGATATTAAATCCGGGAAAATATATAATGTCCGGTTCCAGGGCGGTTGCAACGGTAATTTAAAGGGCATCGGCGCATTAATAGAAGGAATGGATGCCGGTGATGTCATGGAAAAGCTTAAGGGCATCAAATGCGGCTTTAAATCAACTTCCTGCCCGGACCAGCTGTCCCGGGCCATCGAAGAAGTTTTAAAAGGCGATTCAACTGAAAATTTGCAGGCAAAAACTTCTTGAAGAGCGGGTTCAATTGTTGACAAAAGCGATATTTCTATTGTATACTGAAATCCGTCAGTTATAATAACCTCACCCATTATCGAAATTAAAGGTTTCGAACGGGTGCCCGAGAGCATTGAAACATTTCATGTTATAGGGGAGTAGCTCAGTTGGTAGAGCAGCGGTCTCCAAAACCGCGTGTCGCGAGTTCGATCCTTGTCTCCCCTGCCAGACTAAAAAAACCTTATTGCAAGCAGATGAAACCACTTGGAATAAGGTTTTTTTATTTCAGAAAAATTCACAGGCTACGCACCTTAACCCTGCAAGAGTTCAATCATCTACTTAGTTCGCAATCAGCACATTTAACGCAGTAAGAATGTACAGCGGCCTTCTTATAATTATTTATTTATATTTCTCATACATAGATACAATTATATCTCCATTCTCATCCTTATAAGTAAGAAATGCATTAAAAAGTTCTTCACTCTCTGAGCGCCAAACAGCCTTTGAATATCCTGTTTCCTCCCCTGCAAACAGCGCATCTACTACAATCATGCCGGTAGATAAACCCCCGTTCTTTTTTTCGAAGGAATAATAAACTTTTCCTTCTTCATCAGGCGTTAATTTCTGTTCTGAAACAAAAGTCCAGTTGTCTAATATTTCTTTAACAATATCAAATTGTTCTATGCCTTCAGTATCTTTTTTTTCCTGTGGTATGGCTTCATCTATAACGTCCGTTCCTTCCTGTGCCCAAGCGTTATTAAACTCCTCTAAATATTGTTCTGCCGCCTCTTTATCCGCTTTATTTTTATTCAGCGGCAAATCAAACAGCAGATTCATGCCGTTATATTCGCTATTTACGGTTATCTCACCGGTATCCTCATCAAAAATATACGCATCCGTATCAAAAAAAACAGTATTGGTGACGCATAAATAAATTTTTTTGTCAGCAAATATTTCTACATTATCGCATTCAATCATCCTATACATGATTCCGTCCTTAATGATTTCGGAATATCCGCCATCCATGGTGACAATATTGTATTTTCTTGGATTTAAGCCCTGAATCAACGGCGATACTAAAAAGGGAGTCTTCCCATATTCAGCCGATGACGTATCAGGCATGGGAGTGCCATCTGTCTTTGATATGGCAATAACGGCATAAGTCCTGTTAGGGTTGACATTGTCACCTTCTGTAACAAAATCAGTAATATTTCTTCCTGTCACAGTTCCAAGTAATGTAATTGTATAATCGTCATATGTCTGAGATTCATCCATTAAAATGGCATCCTCGCTTTTAAACGCTTCTGAAAGCTGCTTATCTCCGTGTTCCATTGCAATGTCTTTTGGCGCCAGGAACTTCCATGCTGCAAATGCTGTAACAGAACAGAATAAAAGAATACAACACGCTATTATCAAAACCGGTATTTTCCCTATCCTTTTTTTACCCATATTTTCCCTCTTCCCAATTTTTTGAATAATTCGTAAATCAAGCTCGTGATCCGGAACAAAATCTGAGTGAAGGGCATTTTTTAGTAATATATCTAACTTATTATCATCCATAATATTAGCCTCCAATTCTTTTCCTAAGCTCATTTCTTGCCTTATAAAGTCTGCTTTTTATAGTTCCCTCAGGCAGATGCAAAATAATGCCGATCTCCTTCAGAGACATTTCAGCGGCATAATACAGATATACAACGCTCTGATATTCTTTTCGCAGGCTTTTTACCGACTGAACCACCAGTTCCGTTTTTTCCTTCTCCAAGAGCTCTTCTTCAGGACTTCTAGCTAATCCCATCGGATAACTCTCATAATCCGATTCATCCCGGTAGCTTTCCATCGCTGCAATTCTGTTTCTCCATGCTATTTTTCTTCTTCGATTTTTCCACAACCGCAATGCAATAGAGAGTAGAAAGCTTTTAGGATTATTTTCTTTATCAATTTTGTGACATAGCTCTATTGCCTTTAAAAACGTGTCCTGATATAGTTCATCCGCTTCCGCTTTATTCCGGGTCAGCTGCCTGCAAAAATTATAAATATCTTTACCGTAAGAGCTTACCATATTACTAACTTCTGTTACTTCCAACCGAAATTCCTCCACATGTGATTTTTGCCCTTCACCTGTACATTGTAATAACTTGAAGAAAGGTTCGCATGATTTTATAAATATTGTAAAAAAATAAAGAGATGATGTTATTTTTTTACCGGTTTCAATTGCAGATACTAATATGTCTCAATGCTTCTGGCATTTAAATCCTTATGTTAATGCAATATTCCATAAATTACTATAATTATAAATCATTACATCTGTATGTGTACATAG
>ENA-UOOR01001090-UOOR01001090.1-fermentation-metagenome-genome-assembly--contig:-NODE-1090-length-33866-cov-21.872615_pt1 | contig 33866 bp, 25 predicted proteins | sample MGYA00245780_ERZ724029 | MGnify/ENA primary metagenome ERZ724029 (study PRJEB28704, sample SAMN03018315) | fermentation metagenome | biome: anthropogenic terrestrial biome; feature: soil... | reverse complement strand
TATATCAGAACTGTAGCGTTGGTGGGCGCGATGTTGCGAGAAATGTCGAGAAGTTGCTTCATCTTGGGAGACGAGCCTACAACTCCTCCGAACTCCTGATCCTCTGCGGCGGGGTCGGCCCATGAGAGCATCCAGCCCTCACGCGCAGGCGCAGGCGCAGATGCGCCAGCGGCGGCGTCAGTGTCAGCGGCGCCGTCGACCGTCCCGTTGACTGCGCCATTTGGTCCATGGAGTCGGCCCGCCCTGGAGAGAATCGTCCCCTCGATGGCGTTGCCCGCCACCATCAGCAGTTTCTCCACATTGAACGGCTTAGTTATGTAGTCGTAGGCGCCCATCTTCATGGCCGTGATGGCTGTGTCGATGGACGAATATGCAGTTATCATTATCGCGAGAATGCCCGGCCGTATCTCCCTGGCCCGCCGGAACACGTCTATGCCCGTCATATCAGGGAGCTTGAGGTCGAGAATCAGAATATCGAAATCATGGGCCGCAATGGCCGCGATAGCCTCCGCTCCATTTGAAGCGGCGCTGACGCTGTGGCCCTCATCCTCAAAGGCCTCCGACAGCACCACCTGCATATTCACTTCGTCATCTACGATCAACACGCGCCCGCAGCAGGACGGGCCATCGCCAGAAGTAGCAGTGACCAATACGCCAGCCCCCGAATCCGTCATCATTGTGCCTATCACTTGGTCCTTCTTCAGACTTCATCGGATTTCCTTCCCAATTCATGCTCCAACGTACCATGCCGGCAATCTGCTACTTAGGCGTTGTCGTCGATCGCCCCCGTTGTCGACGTTGGTTGGCCTCCCCGCCCCCAGTAGGCCCGGACAGCTTTGCCGCCGGCGTCTATCTGCTTCAGCTCTTCGCTCACACCGCTTATCGCCTGCTCCAAAAGCTCCTGATTAGCGCACTCCGCTTCCAGAATCCCGGCCATCACGCCGACTATCCGGGCGTTGAGACCGCAGCCCGCGGCTGGCACCGCAGAGGTCGCAGCGGTCGTAGCAACGTGGTCGCGGTGGACACACGCGTGCGAACGTGCGCCCGCGATGCAGGCGGTCTCATCCATCAGGCTCGCTATCTTCAAGCCTATTGCGTCAATCACCGACATCAGACGGGTTTTCTCCTCGGTCGCCCGAGCAAGCGCATCGGTATCGCCTTCGACAATCGCGGCGCGCTGAGCGCGCGACAGGTCAAGAATGCTACGATAATAGTCGAGTTCGTCCGCGCGGCAACTGTGTATGCGCTCCGAAAGCTCGCGCAGCTCTATGCCGTGTTCGTTGCGCCCCAAGTCAATCACTGCCCCCCGCTTCTGGCCACGCTCCCGCGAGCCTCGCGTATGGCCTCTGACCACGTTGCCCTGAGTTCCCCGAGCATCTGCACAACATCGGCGATGGGCTCCGCGGACTTCCTCACGTTGGCCGTCACCAGACGGTACTGCATGAACTCGTACAGCCTAAACAGGTTCTGGGCAACCTCGCCTGCATCCATGTTCAGCGAACCCATCAACTCGCCCAGGATGTCCTGAGCCCGGGTGAGGTTGTTGTGGACATCCTGCATCCTACCTTCGGCCAGGTCAACCTGGGCCTGGCGCGCAAACCTCAAGGCCCCGTCGTACAACATCAACACCAGGTTCTCCGCAGGCGCAGTCTGAACCTGCATCTCCATGTACCTGTTGCAGGGTGTGGCCATCATGAGTCTATCATCCTTTCGCTCCCCCCTAGAGCGCTACATCTGCATGGAGCTAAACTGCGCGTTCATCCAGGCCTGCTGCTGCTGCATGGAGGAGAGCGCCTTCTCCATCTGGGTGAACTGCTGTATCAGCCTCTCTCTTCTCTTGTCGAGGCGCCGTTCCACATCGGCAATCCGCCGATCAACCGACTTAATCTGGTCGGTCATGATCTTCTGGGACTGTGCCAGAGTGCCGGTAACGCCCCGGGTCAACTCGCCCAGATACGATTCGAACTTCACCGCGATGCCGCTATCCTTGTCCGAGAATACCTTCGCCACCGCGTCCGGGTCTTCGGCCAGAAGCTGCCTAAGCTTCGTGTCATCTATCTTGAGATGCGCCGATTTCCAGTCGCCCTGCCCCGCAGCGCCTGTGGATATACCGATGGCCAAGAGAGAGTCGGGCCCCTGGGGCAGCCCGTCGACAGCTGTCATGGTGAGACGCCTGAGCGCTTGCTGGATGGTGCGCGCGGCCCCATCGCCCTGCAGCGAGCCGGCAATCTTCTTGTCCTTGTCGTAAGCCGTCTGCGTAGCAATCAGGTCCATCACCGAGTTATATTGGTCCACAAACGCCTTGATCTCGCTATAGGCCGAGTCTACATTCTGCGAGATGGTGATCGTGGCCGGGTCTTCGCTCACATCCTTCAACGTGAGCGTCACATTGCCGATGATGCCCGTCACCGTGTTGGACGCCGACGAAAGCTGCCCCCCGCCATCGAGCCCTTCCACACGGAACAATGCATTCACGCCGTACTGCTGCGCAGCTCCGGGCAGGCCTGCCGCGGCCAGGAAACTGCCGCCCACGTCCTCAGTAGAGATGGCGACTTCGCCGGTGTACTTGGCCGTCAAGACGATCTTGTCGTTCAGTGAGTCGTAAGACGCGCTCACATCGGCCCTGGACATGTTGATCCTGTTGATTATGTCTTTCACGGCATCGCGTGTGCGGTCATACTCGATCGCCACGCCGTTAATCTTGAACATACCCTTGTTCGTCGCCCCATCGGAAGCGCCCAGTTTCAGCGCGGCCGGCGAGTCGCCTTCGCCCGCTCCGATGGTGATTGTGTTCTCAGCGGAGCCCTTCGGCGTGGCCGTATCCGTTATCACGAACCGGTCGTTCGCGCCTTCCTCCAGGCCGCTGAGGCGCACCCGGATGGTTCCATCGGTCAGCCCGGCGGCGGCGTTCATCTTGGCCTCAAGGTCGGCAGCAACCGCGGCCATGTCGTCGCCGGCGACCAGAGCCTCAGTGGTGTACTGGGCGCCCTGATAAGTGAAGGTTACAGTCTCGATGCCTTCGAGCGCGGTCGCGAGCCGTCCGGCCGTCTCGCCTTCGGCCACCCCGCCCAGGACCGAGCTCTGGATCGTCGCGCCCAACCTGGCGCCGGTGAGAGCCACAGTAGTTTTGGCCACTCCCAGGCTGCCCTGGCTGGTGATCGTGGTGCCGCTGGCCGCCCCGAGCAGACGCGCCGCCGTGAGGAAATTGCTCGTGTCGCCGCCGCTGCCCACAATGACCGGGCTGAGTCCGTCATTGGCCGTCAGCTTCATGCGGTTCCCGACCACGCTCGCGGTGACGCCGGCGGCCGAGTTGTTAATCAAGCCAAAAACCGAGTTGGAGCTGGCATCGTCCACACCATCGCTCATAACGGTGTCGGCGTCGATCCTGATCTGCACTCCATTGATGGTGAACGTGCCCGCAGTGGGCGTAATCGAGAACCCCGCATCAGCAAGCTTCTCCTGCATATCGAGGCCGCGACCGAGCTCGCTCGCGCCAGCGGCCCCGGTAGATGTGGCCAAACGGTCCACCCACACCTTGTACGTGCCGGTGGTCGCGGTCGAGTTCGCGCTGGCCGACACTATCTTGTCCGCCGAGGACGCAGCGGACTTGACGTTGAATACCGATGCGGACTTGAGCGATGCCGCCCTCGACTTCAGCGTCGACAGCCTCATCCCCACATCGCGCCACGCATCGGACCTGGTCTTTATCGCATTCTGCCGTTGCTGCATCAACAGCACGGGCCTGCGCTCCACCGCCATGAGCTGCTCTATGAGTTGAGCGGTGTCGTAACCTGTAGAAATCCCGGACATACGCAACCTATCAGCCACGTTCCCTCACCTCCGTAATGCTGTCCATCTGTAATCGTCCCTGATCACCCTCGGGCCATCTCCTGCATCTTGGCGACGAGGTCGAGCAGCTTCTCCGGGGGTATCTCCCGGATTACTTCGCCGGTGTTGATATCCTCCAGCTTGACCATGATCTCGCCGGTGCCCTCGTGGATAGAGAACTTGGCCTGGACATCCACGGCTTCGAGGGCACGGTTGGCCCGCCGAACCTGGTTTCGAATGTCGGCGGAGCTCTTCTCCATCTGCCATTCCCAGGCGGCTCTAGACACGTTCATGTCGATCCCGGATATCGAATTAACCTTGCTCTCAGGACACACAGGTTACACCTCCATGTTGTCGGCTTCCAGATATGTGAGCAAGCCTGGTCCACTCCATTGCCCAGGCCACAAAAGACGGTGCGATCCAAAATGCACATTCATTCCCTGACACATTCATCGGCAGACGCGGGCCAGAGTTTAGACTGAGCGGCAAGAATCCCGGCGGTCGTCCGGAAGCGTGAGCAGACGGGCGGTCCTCCCCCATCTTGTCGGGGAGTCCGCCCGTCTGCCCACACGGCCTTTGCGCCGCGGCTATACCCTATGCCCTACTGAAACCCAGCTAGCCGCCTAGAAGCTTGTCGATTGCGGCGGCGTCCTCCACCGACACAGCCGATGCCTCCCGGTTCTCGCGCTGGATCTCTTCATACACCTCTTTGCGGTGAACGGGTATCTCGCGGGGAGCGTCGATGGCGATCCTCACTGCGTCCCCACGGATCTCCACCACAGTCACCTCGATACCATCGCCTATCATTATGCTCTGTTTGGACTTCCGTGTTAGGACGAGCATCTCGATCCCTCCGTGGATAGAATAACAATCCGCGTTATGTAGGATTCTTCGCGCAATACGACAAGACCTTCTATTCTTCGCACGCATGGCCGGCTGATTTCTCTTCCGGCATGCCAACCCCAGCCATAGTATAGCCGTCTGCGACAAGACGCCGGTAGAGTGCACGACCTACGTCCTGGTCCCAAAGGGCAATCCCCGCAACACCAAGAGCACCCGCCTGCCTCCATGAACCAACTCCGCAGAGGCCCGGTCGCGGTGTTGCCTTGCAAGCGTAACCCATGTCTCATGCCGCAAAGGGTAGACTAAGGTTGCAGTGATCTCCTCTGCCTCATATAGGGAAGCATAGGCCAAGATCTGATGGAGATCGGCTCGGTGTGCCGCCCGGGTCTCCTCTGCGAAACGGCGCCAACCCACATGGTCGAGCTCGGCAAGGTGGGCTTTGTACTTGGCGTCCATAATGTGAACCCAGCGCCCTCGACGCACGATGATGTCGGGGGCTAGGTGGCCAAGGGAACGATGCATCGGATCGGACCACGCGAGTGGCACCGTAGTCTCGCCCAAGCGGGCGACCCTTACTTCGCCTCCGGTCAGGGCTGCTTCACGGCGAGCGACACCCTCAACGTACGCCTCCCACAGCCCACTCAGCGAAAGCGACCAAGCAAGGCCGTCAAGCTCGCGTCCGCCACCAAGACCTCGCTCTTCCTCAACCCAGGCCAACGCCTCCAAACCTCTGTATGTGGCGCCGTCGAGCAGGCCGACACGAGCCCAGCGTTCTAGGTCATGGCGACGGGGACGCCGAGGAGTGACACCGGCCAATGTGGCAAGGAGTCGCTGTGACAGCTGGGCAAGGCTTACGGCAACCAGGTCTGCCTGCCCGACGCGGATCAAGTCTGTGCGCAGTCTCTCCAGGGCCCAACGAATGTGCTGGCGCAACAGCGTGTCATGTCCGAGGTCAGGAAAGCGGCAGGGCAGCTGCTCCCAATGGCCTTGGGTCAGCGATTCGCTTATGTAGCGGCGCCACAGAATCCGTCCTCGGGGGCGCGTCAGGGTCTCCTCGCACTCCTGGTAGCCCCGGCGCATTTGGCTCAACAGAGCCCCGAGACGCAGGAGGACGGGGCCTGCCAATACCCACGGCGGCACCTCTCGGCCACTGCCAGGCACCATCGGCAGTTCATGAAACTCAGGCAGTGCTGGCCAACCCGTCTCTGCGAGTACTCGCCCTACCCCCGACCATCCAAATCGAGGCTGGACCACCAGACCGCCTGCGACGTTGCCCGTCTGCCCAGAGCGAAGGGGGATGGCGCCGGTACGCCCGCCCGGCCGAAGCTGGAGAGTGAAGCCTGATGAGTCGGATCGAGCTTCGGCTGTCACATCGACAGCAGACAATGCCTCCTCGTTGAAGCGGAGGAAGGAGTCCGCAAAGGTTCCCCAGCCGCCACCACGCTGTGATGGAGCGAAGGGTTGTGGCGAAAGCTTGATGGGCGGACCGCTATCGACCGCCGTATACAGAGTGAGCTGTTGAGGCACAGTCCGCCTACTCGAACCACACGCCATGATGCACAAACCCTTCAATCTGATCGCGAATGCCCTGCAGTTCTGAACCGAACGAGGCCACCAGCCCTCCTCGCAGGTACTCGTCGAGTAACGGGAGCAACTCGAATTGGAAGCGCCGCTGCAGTTCGTGCTGGGTTTTGGCCAGGAAGAAGCTTTGCCCAGGAAGAAGGTCTAGCGCTTCGTCGGGAGCATGTTCGGTAAACACATCTTGGAGCACAGCGAAAGCCGTGACACCTGTTTCGCAGCTGTTCGCCTTGATCACTTCGGGGTCGGGAGGGAGGTTCACGAACGAAAAACGCCGCCGAATCGCCAGGTCGATAGGGGCGATGGACCGGTCGGCAGTGTTCATCGTACCCAGAATATGTAAGTTAGGCGGCAATGTGAAGGAGGTGCTTCCGTTTACTGCATAGGGCAACTGCACAACGCGACTCGCCTCTTCGCCCACTTCAAAGAGGTAGATGGCTTCGCCAAGAACCTTGCCAAGATCGGCCCGGTTGATCTCATCAATGACCAGAAGAAAGGGCTTCTCCTGAGCTGATAGGGCCGCCTCGACAAGCCAACCGGGACGCACATTGAAATGGAGTGACTTGTCACTGGTGCCCGGCGAGAGGCCAATGATGAAGTCCTCGTAGGTGACTGCGGGATGGAACTGAACGGTTGTCCCATGGTCGTCGAAGAAATCGCGTTTGATCTGCTCAGCCATGCGAGTCTTGCCGGTACCCGGAGGTCCTTGAAGAATGACGAAGCGCCGTTCCTGCAGCAGTCGGTTTACCTCACATTCTTGGGTGCGGGTGAACAGATCGGCCCTGAGAGCATCAATGAGTTCGCGGTATTCCGACTCGAATTCCCGGAGTGCAATCCAGCCCCGCTCGAACGCGTACAGATCGAAGAAGGCCTGCGTGACACGGCGGGCCGCCTTGGGATCGCTCTTTGGCACCTCTGCAATGGCATAGATCTCGCCGGCATACCTCTTCAGAGCCTTCTTGAAGTCGGGCAGACGGCGATTCACGAAACCGGGGACGGTAATCCCCAGGGCCGTTGGATCAGGCTTGGCCCACGCCCAGACCCCCTCTTGGGCCAGGTGATGGCGGAGAGCTCGCACCCTTCGACGATGGCCCGGCCGGCTCAGGAGGCCTTCGTCTGGCGAAAGACCAGCCGTGCCCACAACGAACGTGAGAATTGATCCGCCATCCTCGCTAGGAAACCAAACTAGGCTGGCGCCACCATAGGCGCCGGAAACTGGGTTGTCGGGGTGGATGAGGCCGGCAAATGGAACGTCAACGCTCAGAGTCAGGGGGTCGCGCGTGGCCGCCTGGCTCGAAAAGCGCTGGTGGTAGCGTCCGCCGAACAGAGCATGCAGAAGAGGCCGTGCGCCGCCTTCAGGAGCGGGAAGTCCGTGGGCAATAAGCTCCGATAGTTCCGTCAGGGCATCCGCCATGATAATGCTCCTCTCCATAAGGGTGGTAACCGTCTGTGTTAGGTGTTACGATACGGCGTGCCAAACTCCTCCAAAATCCGTCATCGTTGAAAGGACACCTTTTGTGCTTTTCTCAACATGGATGTTCTTATCTGCGAAAGCCCGGAGTCCCGCCTCGTCACAACCGGCCGAGTCGCCATATGCCTGGACCTGAGCATCATGGAGAAACGGGCTCAATTCCAATATCGTCTCGACGATCTGGCAAGCCACATCGCCGCCCGGGCTTCTGGCTTGTGTTTCATCGAGCAGTAACCCAACGAGTCATTCTCGGGACTGCTACCCATTGATTGAAGGGGCCACTGGCCAGTGCTTCCCAGTAATCTGTCCTATCCTTGATAGAATCGTACGAAAACAAGACTACTCCGGGTGTCTCAAGTTCCCTCGCAGACTCGATTTTCTCTATGTAATACGCGGGATTGTCCATCATACGATAGACCCCAACACCAGCCAAAGCCCTCCCGCCCGGCGGCGTTTCCACAGCCTTCTTGATCTGGCCTACGAACTCCCGGGTACTTGTGGTATACGCCATCGGCACTACGAAGTCCACGGTACCTTTTGGTCACTGCAGCTTCGGGATCCGCATCGGTTGCCGCCATTACATGTCGCTCCTCCCATTGGCGTTTTCGTCTGCACGGCTCGAGTATATCCAATGCAACAGATGTCCGCGCGCCGGCGTCAGCCGCGCGCCGGCGTCAGCCGCCCGCCGCCTCCACAACCTCCGCATGGCCGGTGGATAGGTTGTCAAGGACCAGCCACGTTGCGGCCTTCCTCCAGCAGACGATGGACTACGTGGCTGCCCACATAACCTCCAAGCATCGTCCTATACATTGCCCGATTCCATGGACAGGCCTGGGTATAGAAGCTCACGCGGCCTGAACGCCTACCTCTTGCCCCAGAAGGACTCCTCCCCGCTCTGTAGAAGACTGCTGCACATCCAGGTGTTGAATTCCGGCTTGGAGGGAATGCCCGTGAAGTCTCGATATCTCCTCTTCCAGAAGGCCGAGGCAGCGTTGATCGAAGAGAAGAGCGGCAAGCTCTTCGGAATCACTAAGCTGCTTGACCTGCACTTGGAGGGCGACTTCGACGATGCGCTGCTGTCGGTGGCGGGACGCTCTGCTGTCATTGCTCCCAGGCTTGATAGGATCCGCATTCTCAACAAGTGCCTGGCGCCTTTCACCGATCAGATCGCTGCCGCCTTCCCAGGCGTTGGCGTAGGCTACTACTCGCGCGATCTTCGGGCCATTCTCACCTACGGCCCCAGTTGCGACTTCGACTCAAAAGTCGGCGCCGATCTAGGCACTGATCACCTGGGCTGGCAGGCGATGGAGACGAGCAAAGAGACGGTCGCGGTGGGGTCGATGGTTCGAGGCGAGATCATGAACTGCATGCGCCCGCTGATCAGGCAAGGCAAGGCCATAGGCTTCGTGTGGGCCAACGAGGCTCTCGAAGACATCTACGCCCAGATCCAGCTGGGCGCGGGCAAGCTGTTCTTCTCTCCCGAAACCGAACCTCTGTTGGGCCTCACCGGGATACTGCTCTTTGCGTCCAAAGTCCTCTTGCTGGGCCGACCGCGCTCCGACAGCGTTTCGTCGGCAATGGCCCCACAGTCACCCACCCCGCAATCGGCGGACTCGCAGATAGCGCATAAGGTGGCGCAGCTCAAATGCTACCTTGAACTGTTTCTCAACACACTCAGTCTCGCAGTCGTACTCTCCGATGCCTGCGATCGCATCACCTTCGTCTCCAGAGGAATACAGGATATTCTGGGCCTGACGCCCGCGTCTCTCGTCTCGCGCGACATCCGCGGCGTCCTACAGAGTCTGGGCATCGACCCCCGGGCAGCCCTGGACGAATTCGCTGATGGGTCTCTCAATCGCTTTGTGAACGTCACTGTCAAGACGCGCGAGGGCGACCGTTGCATCACCATGGTATCCACGCGGGCTGAGTGGCCGGCGCCGGCGCTTGGGCCCACGACAGCCAGCGGTCACATCATCATACTGGAGAATCTCAAGGAGGCGCACGCCAACGAGGAAAGGCTGGAGCGAGCCGAGCGCCTTGCGGCAGTAGGCGAACTGGCCGCGGCTGTGGCTCATGAGATCAGGAATCCGCTGGCCGTGCTGAAGGGCGCTGTGAGCTTGGTCCCGGCAAGGCTGGACGACCGCGAGTTTCTGGAGCAGTTCTCTCAAGTGGCCGCCGCCGAGATGGACAGGATCAACGGCACAGTCGAATCGCTTCTCAGGTTCTCCCGGTACTCGCAGCCGCACATGGTCGCCACAGACATCCGGCAAGTGGTTGAGAGAGCCTGCAACCTCATCTCCGAGTACTGTCGCGAGATGGGCATAGACATCGAGTGCAGCTGCCCAAGGGATGTTCCTCCGCTCTGCTGCGATGGCGACCATCTCACTCAGGCTCTGCTCAACCTGCTTCTCAATGGAGTCCAGGCTATGGCGGCAGGGGGCGTTCTGCGCGTAGAAGTAACGTGGAAGCCCGGCGCCAGGCCTGGGGCTAGCTACGTCCAGATCGCAGTTGCCGACACCGGCGCAGGAATCCCTCCAAAGCTGCGAGACCATGTATTCGATATGTTCTTCACCACAAAGGAAAGCGGGACGGGCCTCGGGCTGCCCCTGGTCCAGCGCATCATCTACAATCACCAAGGGTTTGTGGAGTTCGAGTCCGAAACCGGGAAAGGTTCCACGTTCACTGTCAAGCTTCCGGTTGTCGCCGAGAATCGAGGTGAGAAGCGCTGAACCCCGACAGAATACTAGTGGTCGACGATGAACCCAACATGGCATGGCTGTTCAGCCAGGCATTCTCGGCAGACTACGAGATCGTAGCAGCCTCCTCCGGAGAGCGGGCCCTGGAAATACTTCGTAGCCTGCACGTGGACCTCATCATGCTGGACCTGCGCCTGCCCGGCGCGGATGGCATAGCCACGCTTCAGGCCGCCAGAAGGTATGGTTTCGGCGGGCCCGTCATTGTCATGACGGCATTCGGGGAGATCAAGACGGCGGTGGAGGCTATGAAGCTCGGGGCTCACGACTACATCACCAAGCCTTTCGACATGGACGACCTCAGGCTGACCATTCAGTCCGCCCTCCGATGCTCCAGAATGTTGAAGGAAGCGCACCGGCTCAGTCAAGGCCTTGAAGACACGTTTCGCCTGCGCGACATGATCACCGTCTCTCCTGGAATGCTCAGGGTATTCGCCATAGCCGAGAGAGTGTCCGCAAGCGATGCCTCCATCCTGGTGCAGGGGGAAAGCGGCACCGGTAAGGAGCTTGTGGCAAGGGCCATACACTACGGTTCGCCGCGCAAGGATGGGCCCTTCGTACCAGTGAACTGCGCCGCCCTGCCCGAGAGTCTGCTCGAAAGCGAGCTGTTCGGATATGAGCAGGGAGCGTTCTCGGGCGCTCGCAAGCGCAAACCCGGCAGATCCGAGATCGCGGACGGGGGCACGCTCTTCCTAGACGAGGTGGGCGACCTCCCTCTGGCCATGCAGCCCAAAATACTAAGAGTAGCCGAGGAGAAGGTCATCGAGCGGCTGGGCGGCACCTGCAGGATCCCGGTGGACGTCCGGATAGTGGCCGCCAGCAATAGGGACCTCAGAGACGAAGTCAAAGAAGGCCGGTTCCGCCAGGACCTGTATTTCCGCTTGGCCGTGATCACGATGTCCATCCCTCCGCTCCGTGAGAGGAAAGACGATATCCTCGTGCTCGCCAGCCATCTCCTGCATGAATTCTGTTCCAACGCGGGCAAGCCCACACCGATGCTAGGCGAGGCGACAACGTGCGCTCTCGTGGCCTACGACTGGCCGGGAAACGTACGCGAACTGAAGAACGCAATGCAGCATGTCGCGCTGCTCTGCGACGATGATGTCGTTGCTCCGCACAACTTGCCCAGCTGGATCTTTCCGGAGGAGTTCGCCGGGGCTACTGAGTTCGCCGGCGATGACTCGCCCATCGATGCGCCTATCTCGCTGAAGGAATCGAAGCGCCGCGCCTTCGCCGAAACGGAACGGGCGCGAATACTTGAAGCCCTCCAGATCTTCAACGGAAACCGCACCAGGGCCGCGGAATACCTCAGCATCTCCCGGCGTTCGTTGCAGTTGAAGATAAAGCGGTACGGTCTCTGAACCAGTGGTGTGTGAACCCGCATAACTGCGAATGTGATTTCGCACCGGTGCGCAAAAGTGCGAAACGTATTTCGCGCCCGTCAGCCGAAGACCCGACTTCTGTCCTGTCAACCCGTGCCCCCGCCCGTGGCCGTCTGCGTGACGCAGTGGCAAGCCGTTGTCAAATCCCTGCTCAAGCAGCGTCTCCTCCGTTTCTTCATGAGCCGCCTATCTGTGGCTTCTCCCCGACACATCCCGGAACACCCATGGCATGCGTCTTGCTTTACCGTTTAGGGGTGGATCGCAGCGAAACATGACGGAGGTGTTCACATGATTCGGAAAATGGGCGAGTTCTTCACCAGGGTGATGGAGAAGTATCTGCCCGATGCGTACCTGTTCGCGATAATACTCACGTTCATCTCGTTTGTATTGGCCCTGATCTTTACCGATGCAGGCTTCATGGGAACGATTAACGCCTGGTGGGGCGGCATCTGGGGCATACTCGCGTTTGCCATGCAGATGACTCTGATCCTAGTAACAGGGCACAGCCTGGCCCTTGCCCCACCGGTAAAGAGGTTGCTCGCAAGTATCGCGCGGATAGCCAATACTCCGGCCAAGGCCGTGTTTCTGGTGGCGCTCGTCGCCGGACTCTGCTCCTGGCTCCAGTGGGGGTTCGGCCTCATTGTAGGCGGCTTGCTGGCAGTGGAAATCGCAAAGCGAGTGGAGGACGTGGATTATCCATTGCTCATCGCCGCAGCGTACGCCGGTTTCCTCACATGGCACATGGGCATATCAGGTTCCACCCCCCTGACCATCGCAACGGCAGGCAACCCGGCCAACCACATTGAGAAGCTGACCGGGCAGGTCATCCCCGTGACCCAGACCATGTTCGCGTCCTGGAACATCTGGCCGGCCATGTTCCTGATTGTAAGCGTGGCGGCATTGCTGGCCATGGCCATCCCGTCCCGCGATAAGGCTAGGCCGCTGTCGAAGGAGGCCATCGGGCGTCTAGAGGAAGAGGAGAAGCAGGAGGAGGCAGAACGCAAGAACGTCCAGATGGACACGTGGGCTCAGCGCATCGAGAACTCACGCGTCATAAACTACATCTTTGCGGCTATGGGCGTGACCTACCTGGTCAACTACTTCATCCAGAAGGGGTTCACACTCGACCTCAACCTGGTAATCGGCATCTTCCTGTTCCTCGGGATCATCCTGCACGAGCGCCCGATCAACTACGCCCGCGCGGTGAACAAAGCGATAAAGGGCGCTGGCGGCATCGCCCTGCAGTTCCCACTGTATGGGGGTATCCAGGGCCTTATGATGGGCACTGGGCTGGCGTCTGTGATCGCCGGATGGTTCGTGGCCATCTCCACCACGCGAACATTCTACATGCTCCAATTCTGGGCCGCTGGCCTGCTCAACATGTTCATTCCGTCCGGAGGCGGACAGTGGGCCGCTCAAGGCTCAATCACCGTTCAGGCGTCTCAGATGATAGGCCAGGAACCAGTCAAGGCCGCGATGATGGTTGCCTGGGGCGATCAGTGGACCAACATGATTCAGCCATTCTGGGCCCTGCCCCTCCTGGGCTTGGCCAACCTCAAAGCCCGCGACATCATGGGATACACCACGCTCGTCCTAATCTGGAGCGGAATCGTTCTGAGCATAGTCGCACTGGTGATAGCTTGATCCCATTCTCAAACTCACGACATAGCGGAGGTGACGAGTCGGCGTGACGAAACTCAAAACCATCAATGATGCGCTCGCAGGGCTGACTGATGGGATGACCATCATGGTCGGCGGTTTTCTCGGAACCGGATGCCCGGAAGCGCTTGTCGACGAGATCATCCGGCGCGGAGTTCGCAATCTTACATTGATCGCGAACGACACCGCCATGCCGGATCGGGGATACGGAAGACTTTTCGCGGCCGGGCAGATCAAGAGAGTGGTATGCTCCTACATGGGTCTCAACCCCACTGCCATCGCCCAGAAGCTCGAAGGGGCCATTGATGTAGAACTGGCGCCTCAGGGTACTCTGGCGGAGAGGATCCGAGCAGGCGGTTCAGGGCTTGGCGGCGTACTGACACCCACTGGCGTTGGCACCATCGTTGAGGAAGGGAAGATGAAGATCGAGATGGGCGGACGCGTCTATCTCGTAGAACTCCCTTTGAGGGCCGATGTGGCCCTGATCAATGCCAGCCTTGCCGACCATACAGGCAATCTGGTCTACCGGAAGTCAGCCCGGAACTTCAACCCGCTCATGGCCATGGCGGCCGATTACGTTGTGGCGCAGGCCTCGCGGGTCCAGCCGATCGGCGAGATCGATCCGGATCATGTTATGACACCGGGCGTCGTAGTCGACGCGGTAGTGGAGGTGAGCTGAGGTGACTGCCATGGATCCGCGCGAACTCATCGTGAAGCGCGTAGCCAAGGAACTCAAGGATGGCCACGTGGTGAATCTGGGCATCGGCCTGCCGACTCGGGTCGCAAATCACCTTCCGCAAGATGTGCGAATCGTACTTCAGTCGGAAAACGGGTTTGTCGGCCTCGGCAATCCGCCCGCGCAGGGAGAAGAAGATCCTGACATCGTGAACGCAGGCGGGCAGCTCGTGTCGATCAACCCCGGCGGCGCGTTCTTCGACTCTGCTATGTCATTCGCCATCATCCGCGGCGGGCATGTGGACGCTACCGTCCTGGGCGGCCTGCAAGTCGACGAGGAAGGAAACCTGGCCAACTGGGCCACCCCCGGCAGAGTGTTCGGCATGGGAGGCGCAATGGACCTGGTGGTTGGAGCCAAGCGAGTCATCGTGGCCATGGAACACCGAACCAAAGACGGCAAGTCCAAGATCCTCAAGAAGTGCACACTGCCTCTGACGGCGGCGAAAGAAGTGGACCTGCTCGTCACGGATATGGGCGTCATCGAGTTCACGCCGAGCGGACTTGTGCTGCGGGAAGTCGCCCCGGGAGTGACGGTTGAGGACGTGATTGCTGCGACCGAAGCGGCGCTCATGGTGCCCGATGATGTCGAGGTAATGCAGGTATCATAGAAACACGCGCTCGTGAACGAAGAATGCACAAATCCGCCTGGCCTGGCTCAACCCGGCCAGGCGGATTCGATTCCTCCTCGGCCCTGCCTCTACCCTTTCAACGCCCCTGCCAGCAGGCCGCGAACGAAGTATCTCCCGAGGAACACGTAGATCGCCGCTGTTGGAAGCGCCGCCAGCACTGAGCCTGCCATCGGCAGGTTCCATGACACCGCCTGCCCGCCAGCGAGGTTCGCCAGGGCGACAGTGATCGGTTGGGCGCTCGGCCTGACCAGCGTGACCGCGAACAGGAACTCGTTCCATATCTGCGTGAATTGCCAGATGCCTACGATCAGAAACGGAGGACCGGACAGGGGGATTATGAGGTGGCGAAAGATACCGTAGAAGCCGGCGCCGTCGATCCTGGCGGCGCCCAGCAGTTCATCGGGTATCTCGGCATAGAAACTCCTGAACAGCAAAGTCGTTATGGGCAGGCCGTACACAACGTGCACCAGGATCAGCCCGGGCAGACCGCCGTAGAGCCGAATACTCTGCAGGAACTGGAACAGCGGCACCAGGATGGACTGGTAGGGTATGAACATGCCGAACACTATGACCGGCATCACCACACGCGACCCCGGAAACGGATACTTGGACAGCACGTAGCCGTTCACCGCGCCCATCGCTGCCGAGAGCAGGGTGGCTGCGATCGCCAGAATGAAGCTGTTCTTGAGGCATGGAGCGAACTTGCGGAAGGCGATGGAGTAGCTCTCCCAGTTGGGTGTATGTGGCACAGACCACGCCGAGAAGTGGCTGATCTCCGCGGGCGCCTTCAGACTAGTGATGATGGTCATGTATACGGGTATCAGGTAGGCCACGGCCAGCAAGACCGCGAGCGCGTGCACGAATATGCGGCCGGCGCCCTTCACCTGCATCACCTGTCGCCCCCTCTCCCATAAGACGTAGACACGTACGGGATGATCAGGAGCGACACCAACATCAGCAGAACCACGCCTATGGACGAACCCACGGCGAATTCGTTTCCCCGGAAGGTCTTCAGGAACATGCTGATCGCCGGGACGCTGGTCGGGGCATGATCGGGCCCCGCCATGGCGAAGATCAGGTCGAAGATCTTAAGAGCGATGTGGCCAAGGATGACCACTGCGCTGACGGTGATCGGGGTGAGCATGGGGAGCTCGATGTACCTGTAGATCTGGAGTCTGCTCGCCCCGTCCACCCGGGCCGCCTCGCGCAATTCGTCTGGAATGGTCCGCAGCCCAGCCAAGTACAGAGCCATGGTATACCCCGACTGCTGCCACACTGCCGCGATCACCACACCCCAGACAGCCAGGTTGAACCCGTGGGTCTCGGTGAACTCCAGAATCGTCCAGCGCCGCGAGACCCCCGATGCCGCAAGCGCCGCAAGCGCCGCCGCAGCGGCGGCCTGCCAGCGCCAATCCCGCACCGCCGTCCGAAGCCCGGCGCGACCCGCGGCGCGCTGCCCGCGCTGCCCAGCCCGCCGCCTGCCGAACCACGCCAGCACCGCCAGGGCAATCGCCGGCGCCCAGAGGAGATAATGAGGCAGGATGGCCCAGTCGAACACGAGGCACTGGTCGCGGCTGGAGAGCCACAAGAACTGGCCTGCCGGCAGACCGACCAGGGACGGCAGCATGTTTACCCCTCCGCGGGGCTGAAGCAGCCAGCGCCAGATCGTCCCAGTAACCACGAACGACAGCGACATGGGAAAGAGAAAGACTGTCCTGAAGAACGCCTCGCCCCAAACCAGGTGGTCTATGAGAGTAGCGAGCCCGAGACCCAGAGCCAGGGCGACAGCCACGAACAGCGCGGTGAAGAAGACCATGTTGGTCAGATCTTGCCGGTACCGCATGCCCAAGAATCCGGCGAACAGACCGCGGTAGTTGCCCAGACCAACGTAGTGCAGCTCAGGCTTGAGCGAAAGTGCGGCCTGTTGCCCCCAGTCGGTCATAGACGCTCTGACGCTTTGCCCTATGAACCCGTACACGAACACCCCGAGCAGCACGATGGTCGGCAGGATGACGAGTATGGCCAGGAGTTCATCGCGCCGAGAATGCATCTGCACCACCTCACGGAAGGGCGGCACACACCGCCGGCGATGCGGCCGCCCCAACTGGTCCGACACGTGAACTCGCAGGTCGCAGCGACCAGCCCAGCTTCCCCTACTTCGCGGCGATGCCCGACTGAATCGCTATGGCGTAAGCGGCATTGGCCGCCGCCTGCGCATTGCTGCCCTGGAGGAAGATCTCCATTACAGTCGCGAAATCGTTCATGAACCTCTCATTGGCCACCACCCCGTGGGCAAGAGAGCCTGCAATAGCATCGACCTTCCAGTCCCGCGCAGCAGACTGCAGATAGGCGTTGTACTTGTTCATGTCAGAGTCGATGCGGGCGCTGATCGAGCCCTTGAGCGGGTTGAACGTGTCCTGCCCCTCGCGGCTTCCCAACATCTTGAGCCATGCGATGGCGTTGTCCCTTGCCGCGCAGTCAGCCGGCAAGCCGAAGGAATCGGACAGCATCATGAATACGCCGCCAGTGCCGGGCGAGGCCATCCAGCCGAAGTCCGTTCCCGGCTTGAGTTTGAGCGTTGTGGCCATGTAACCCGCGGCCCAGTCTCCCATGATGTTGAATGCCGCATGGCCGCGCACCACCATGTCCGTGGCCTGCTGCCACGACAGAGATGACGCGTCGGTGTTGGTGTACTTGAGGATCTCGCCGAACGTCTTCCACACTTCCACGGCCTCCGGGCTCCTAAACGACAGCTTCCCGTTCCAAAGAGCGTCCCACTTCTCCGGGCCCAGAACTGCCAGCGCCACACTCTCCCACAGATGATTGGCGGTCCAGTTCTCGCCCAGCGACAGCGGGACGATGCCCCGCGCCGAAAGCTTTGGGGCGATTGCCAGGAACTCCGCCCAAGTGGTCGGGGCCTTCACACCCCACTTGGTCAGGTTCTGCGGCACATACCACATTACGTTCGATCGGTGAATATTGACCGGAACAGACCAGATGCCCTCATCCGTGCTGAGCAGCTTGAGCAGGCCCTCTGGGAAGACTCTCTTCCAGCCTTCCTTCTCATACAGCCATGTGAGGTCCTCCATCCTGTCCGCCACGACCCACGTCCCGATCAGCTCCTGCCCGGCGTGGACCTGGAACGTTTCGGGAGGATCTCCGCCCAGCATCCTGGTCTTCAGCACAGCCTTGGCGTTGACCCCAGATCCGCCGGTCACAGTGGAGTTCATGACCTTCGTCGCCGGGTTCTCCTTCTCATACAGCCGGATGAGCGCTTCGAGCGCCGGGCCCTCGTCCCCAGCCCACCACGAGAATATCTCGAGTTTGCCTACAACCGCAGCCGACATCGTCATCACACCCGCAGACAGCACGACCATGACGCAAACAACCGCAAGCCTCAGCCACCAGGAACTCCTCATGTGCACTCCTCCTCGTTCTCGTTCCCTGAGCGAGCCGCGGGCAACCCTATATAGTTTATAACATGAATAAAGACTGCTGCAGCAAGACCGACTGGCTGGCCCCTGCGGTCGCAGGGTTTGAGAGCCTCTTTCTACATCAGCGCAGATAATCCTGCCAGCACCAGTGTAGCGACTCCACTGACGGATGCCGCTTCGCAGCCGCCTCCCTCACAAAATCGCTATATGTTACGATATGCCGTGAAGAAACTCGAATCAGCCGTTCGCGTAGCCGTGCGGGTGGGCGCTGTGCCACTTCCAGGCTGAGGATATGATGTCCGCGATGGAGGCACGGCACGGCACCCAACCCAGTTCCTGACTGGCCCGGTCAGACGATGCCACTAGGACTGCAGGGTCTCCCGAGCGGCGCTCTGCGTGCCTCGCGGGTATGCCCCGTCCCACAACGCGCTCGGCTGCCGCGAGCACCTCCAGCACTGAGAATCCCGAGCCGTTGCCCAGGTTGTAGGCGGTCGTGTCCGCGCCGCGGGCCAGTTCCCCCATGGCCAGCAAGTGCGCATCGGCCAGGTCGTCCACGTGTATATAGTCGCGCATGCACGTGCCGTCTGGCGTTGGGTAGTCAGTCCCGAACACCTGGATCTCCTCCTGCAGCTTGAGGGCGGTGTGCAACACGATGGGGATGAGGTGCGTTTCGGGATTATGCGCCTCCCCCATGGTCCCCAAGTCGCCGGCGCCAGCTGCGTTGAAGTAGCGCAGGGATATGGATCGAACGCCATGGGCGTGGCGGTAGCCTGCCAGCATGTGCTCTATGGCCAGCTTGGTCATGCCGTAGGTGCTTCGGGGTTCCTTGGGATGATCCTCGCGGATGGGAGTTTCGACGGGCTCGCCGTATACAGCGGCCGAAGACGAGAAGACGAGCATGTCGACGCCTGCGTCCACCATAGCGTCAAGCAGCCCGATGGCACACCCAACGTTGTTTCTCCAGTATTTGGACGGGTCCCGCATCGATTCTCCAACCAGACTGGCCGCGGCGAAGTGCATGACGGCATCGATGTCGCGGGAGGTTAGCAAATCGCACACAAGAGCCCGGTCACCGGCATCGCCCACGACCAGCTCGGCGTGACCGACCGCGGCATGCGCGTCAGCCGCCTGGCCGACCTTTGCCCGCGCGCCGGCCGCCCGCTTCGCAGCCTCCACAGCCTCAGCGTGGCCGGTGGACAAGTTATCAAGGGCCACCACATCGTGGCCTTCCTCCAGAAGACGGCGGACTACGTGGCTTCCCACATAGCCTGCTCCCCCCACTGCAAGCACTCTCATGAGACTGGCCCCCTTCAGTTGCGTCTGTGCATATGGTCTGCAACTTCTACGGCAGGCCCCTCATAACCTCCAAGCATCGTCGAGCGGTTGGATCGCACTGGAGCGAACTATCAGGCAGCTAATCCAACCAAGAGCCTGGACGTTGGCTGCTTGATCGGGCTAAGGCATTTGTTGAGACCTACCTAGACCCTAAAGCCCGCCACCAGTTGCCGCAGTTGCTCCGACATCCGCGACAGTACCTGTGCCGAGACGGCTACCTCCTGGATCGACGCTCCTATCTGCTCTGAAGAGGCCGACACCTCCTCCACTGCAGCCGCGCCCTCTTGGGACAGGGCTGCGATGCTCTCAACAGCCTGCTTGACTTGGGCAACTTCCGCTAAAGCCAGGCGGGAGTCCTCGGTATTGCTATCCGCCACACTGGACACCTCGCGGATGGACTCAACCATCTGTGCGCTGGCCTCCCTGGACTCGGCCGACACAGCGACAAGGTTGTCGATGGCCGCCGCCGACCCGCGGGCAGCGTTCGTGATTTGCGCCAGCGCGGCCCCGGCCTCCTCCGCTACACGGTGGCCCTGCTCAACCTCGTCTCCCTGCGACTTCATCATGGCTACCGTCTGTTCTGTAGCGCTCCTCACGCTGTCGATCAGGCTGGCAATGGTCTTGGTCTCGCTGGCCGACTTCTCAGCCAGCTTGCGTACCTCATCCGCGACCACCGCAAAACCCCGACCGTGCTCGCCTGCGCGCGCAGCCTCTATCGCCGCATTCAGAGCGAGCAGGTTAGTCTGGTCTGCAATATCTCCAATGACGTCCACGATCTTGCCGATTTCCTCTGAGTACCTGTCGAGCTCGGCGATCTTCTCAGACGCTTCTGTAGTCTTATCATGAATCTGCGCTATGCTCTTCACCATGCTATCGACCGACTTGCGCCCCTCCGCGGCGATGTCCGCATTCCGCCCGACTGCGGAGCGCACCTCATCCAACAGGCTGAGCGTCTGTTGAATCGACTGCTCCAGCGACTCGAAGGCCAGCGCGGCCTGACGGGCAATGGCCGACTGCGTTTCAGCCCCCGAAGCCAAACGCGAAACATGCGCCTCAAGCTCCGCGACTGAGTGGGCACTCCTGACCGCTCCGGAGCTCTGCTCATCAGCCCCAGACGCAATCTGTTGCATGGTGTGCGACACCTGCTGCACCGCGTTCGCCGATTCCACGGTTCCGGCCGACAGCTCTTCGCTGGCCATGGCCAGTTCGTTGGCTGCGGCAGTCACTTGCGATACGACTCCCCGCAAGTTGCTGAGCATGTCCGAGAAAGCCTGGGCAAGCATGCCCACTTCGTCCTTGGAGTCCACGTCTACCGTCTGGGTCAGATCGCCCTGCGCTACCACGGCGGTGGCAGCCACAAGCCCACGGATGGGTTTGGCGATGCCGCGAGCGGTCAGAGTCCCAATGGTCAGTCCTACTACCACAAACACTGCGGCCACAGTCAACGCCAGTACGCGGCTCTGCTCTACATTGTCGCTGGCCCCGACTATGATGCCATCAGATGCTTCATCAATGACTATCACGAGCTCATCGAGGATCGCCGACACCATTTCGGCCGCCTGCCCGCCGGTGAAACGCATCCTTCGCATTGCGTCTTCCTTCATGTCCTGCTCGGATAGGTGAACGATCTCTTCAGCCGTCTTCACATACCCGGACCAGTGCTCATCCAGGCTCACCATCAGCTCCGCAGCCTGTTCAGAGCTGAGCGCCGCGCGCAACGCCTCGACGCTCTCCTCGAACCTAGCTCTGTTTCCGTCGATCCTCATCCTGCAGGAAGACATCTCCGTGCCGCCCTGCCCGAGAATGTGCTGGAGCAGGTTGCGCCGCATGTCCACAACCTCCGCCGATGCTCTCAGCACTGACTCCATCTGCGGCAAACACCCCATGCCCAGAGCATCGATGTCGGCTGCAAGCAATCGGACCCTGTTAATGGCAAACCAGCCCAGGAAGATCATGATCACCACAAGAACCCCCACCAGCGACATGATCTTGGCGGTCATCTTCATGCCCCGAAACCATTTCACCACCTGCAACCTCCCCTCACATTTTGAGCCAGCCGTCATACATTTGCGGACTCTCTAGTGATATCGGCAAGGCATGAGACGAACTGAAGCGCCACGGTACTATCGGCAGTCATCGGCAACCCCGATGAAGCCATGACCTCGCTGCTGAAGACGAAAGATGCGGTGGCGTCGAGAAAGACATAGTCAACGCGGGTGTGTATACCGCCGGACGGAGTCGATAAGGGGTTGGCGTCCCCCTACGCAAGCAGGAGCACGAAGCGGAAGTGACTCAGGCTGCCCAGTATGATGAAGATGTGGAATATCTCGTGGAAACCCAGCCATCCCGGGATCAGATTGGGCTTCTTGAGGCCGTATATCACCGCCCCGACTGAGTAGCAAACCCCTCCGATGAGAAGCCAGAGGAGCGTGCGAAAACCAACTGCGCGAACAAGCGGAACTATGACAAAGAGAGATATCCAGCCCATGAGGAGGTATACCCCGGTGTAGGCCCACCTGGGAGCGTTGAGGTAGAACACCTTGAAGAACACCCCTGCGATGGCCAATGACCACACGACAGCCAGCATGGCATAGCCTGCGGCGCCGCGCAACGGGATCAGGCAAATGGGCGTGTAGGTTCCAGCTATGAGCACGAAGATCATTATGTGATCGAGCTTGCGCAGCACGATTTCCGCCCGCTTGGGCACGTTCAGAAGATGATACGTGGCGCTCGCGGAGTAGAGCAGGATCAGGCTGCCGCCGAATATGGCGAACGACACGATCTGCCAGGGGTCGTGGTTCGCGATGCCAACCCGCAGCAACGCCAGAAGCCCTACAACGGACAATGCAGCGCCCGCTAGATGGCTAAGCCCGCTGACCGGGTCTTTCAGTGCTTTGGACAACGTACTTGCCCCCCTGTCTCTTTTGTTTCCCCTGTCGCCCATTCATCCCTTGCCGACCTCATCGACAGCGCAATCCGACCCCGTTCCTTGTCTATGGATACTACGCGAACACCAACTACATCGCCAACGCTCACGGCGTCCAGCGGGTGCCGCACATAGGTATCGGATAGCTCAGAGATGTGCACCAGCCCATCCTGCTGCACTCCGATATCGACGAACGCGCCGAAGTCGACCACATTCCGCACCGTGCCCTCGAGCACCATCCCCGGGTGCACATCGTCCATGGTCAGCACGTCGGTGCGCAGGACCGGCTGGGGCATCTCATCGCGCGGATCCCGCCCGGGCCGTTCAAGCGCCTCCACAATATCCTGCAGCGTTGGCGCCCCCACGTCCAGGCGAGTGGCCCATTCGGCGATGGCCTGGGTCGAGCTCCCGGCCGCCGACCCAACCATCCGTGCCTCCAGCAGGCTCAAGGCCTCGCGAAGCTGTTGTCGCCGCGGTCCCGCGGCATCGTCCACATCGTCTACTGAGAACCCCAGCTCAGCCAGGAGACGCTGCGCGATTGGGTAAGACTCCGGGTGGATCGGCGTATTGTCCAGCGGATTGGGGCTGCCGGGAACACGCAGGAATCCCGCGCATTGCTCGAAGGTCTTGGGGCCCAGGCGCGGGACGGCCTTCAGAGCCGCCCGATCCACGAACGGGCCGTCTGCATCGCGTTTCTTAACTATGTTGCCGGACACTGTTTGGCTCAAGCCGGCCACATACGACAGAAGCGCGGCCGACGCTGTGTTCAAGTCGACGCCCACGCGGTTCACAGCCGATTCCACCACCCCGCTCAGGGCGGAAGCCAGTTCCTTTTCGGCCACATCGTGCTGATACTGCCCCACTCCGATCGCCTTGGGTTCGATCTTCACCAGCTCGGCCAGGGGATCCTGCAGTCGACGCGCAATCGACACCGCACTGCGCTCCGACACGTCAAGCTCCGGGAACTCGCCGCGGGCGATTGCGGATGCCGAGTAGACCGATGCGCCGGCTTCACTCACAATCGCATATGCCAGCGACTGCGAACGCGCCGATTTGGGGATCAGCCCCGCGACGAACGCCTCCGCCTCGCGCGATGCTGTGCCGTTACCGATGGCGATCAGGTCCACCGAGTGCCGGTCGATCATGGCCAGCAACACGCGCTGCGCCTCCTCGATGCGCCTCTGGGGAGGCGTTGGGTAGACCACGGCCACCTCCAGCAGCTTGCCTGTGGCGTCCACCACGGCGATCTTGCAGCCCGTGCGGTATGCGGGGTCCACGCCCATCACCACTCTGCCGCGAATCGGCGGCGTGAGCAGCAGGGACTTCAAGTTGGCCCCGAACACCCGGATAGCCTGGGCGTCAGCCTGTTCAGTCAAGGCATTGCGCACGTCCCGCTCCACCGCCGGCGCAAGCAGACGGGCGTAGGCGTCCGCCGCGGCCAGCGCAAGCTCAGCATCGGCGGGGCTTGAGCCCGCCACGCCTGCTACATCGGCGCCAGCGCGACTGTCGCGGCCATTCCGGCTGTCGCGGCCATCGCAGCCTCCGCGCATCAACCAGCGTCGCATGTACTCCAGCACCGGCTCAGCCTGGACCTCTACCTTGACGCGGATTGCTTTCTCCTGTTCGCCGCGGTTGATCGCCAACACCCGGTGAGGACGGATGCGCGCCACGGGCTCGCTGTACTCATAATACTGCTCATACGGCGTGCGCGCCGCGGAATCGATAGCCTCGGCGACGATCTCCCCGCGCCTGGCCGTCCACTGCCGCACCCACGCCCGCACCTCCGGGTCATCGGCTACCGTCTCCGCCACAATGTCGCGGGCCCCCGCCAGGGCCTGATCGGCCGTGTCCAGCCCATTGTCGGGGTTCACGAATTCGGCGGCCTGTTGCAGCGGATCGCCCTCCGCCGGCCGCGACATGAGCCAGGCAGCCAGCGGCTCCAGGCCGCGCTCCCGAGCCACGCCGGCACGGGTTCTGCGCTTTGGACGGAACGGGCGGTATATGTCCTCCACACGCTGAAGAGTGACGGCGGCTTCCAATGCCTGCGCGATCTGGGGCGTCAAGGCGCCCTGTTCATCGATGAGCCGGATGACCTCGGTCCTGCGGTTCGCCAGGTTCCGCAGGTATTCCACGCGCTGCTCAATGGCGCGCAAGACCTCTTCATCCAGTCCCCCAGTCTGCTCCTTACGATAACGGGCCAGGAACGGGATGGTGTTCCCCTCGTCCAGCAAGCGTACCACGCTCTCCACGTGTTGGCGGGGAACTCCAAGCTCGCGGCTGATCGCGGCGGCGATGTATCCTTCTGCTTTTGCGCCTGTCTCTGTCTTGATCTCTACCTTGGCCTCGGCCTCAGTCCCCGCCCTAGTTTGTTCCCTAGTTTCTATGGTCTGCATAAGTCCTCCTATGGAAAAGCGTCATCCGATGGGCATCCTACCGTCGCCGTGGATCAAGCTGAGTAAATCCCCCAAGTATCGGTAGTGAATACATCCCATGCAACCGACTGTCTTGTTATTCTATCACAGAGACTCGCTGCTTTCACGAACTGCCATCCCAGCATCCCAGCTCCCAGCTCCCAGCTCCCAGCTCCCAGCTCCCAGCACGCCCGAGCACGCCGGGACCTTTCGCCCATCGCATCTGGACGCGGCGCACGGCCATGGACAAGATCGCCCATTCGGGCGATTCTGGCAGCCTTCGACCTATAGTAGTCTGGATGCTGCCGGGCACGATACGGGGGCTCCCCGGAAAGGTGGAATCTCAATGTCATTCAGGCAACACATCGCGAGCGTGGTACCGAAAGCGCTCGCCAGGGACAAAAGTCTTCCCGAGCTTGCGGTCCGCGTCTACTTGTCGTTGCAGCAAGAACGATTCAGTTCAATCGCCGAGCTTGCAGAGGCAATTGGAACGTGCCGCAACCGCGTAAGCAGGGCCGTCAGGGTTCTGATCCAAAAGGGATGGGGAGCCTGCATCAGCTGCGAACACAGCCGGAGCAAGGTGATAGTCCCGACATGGCCGGTCAGCGTTGAGACGAAAATCGCTGACCTGATCAAGAGCGACAAGGAGAACGTGGCTTTCTTGGGTCAATGGCTCATGTGGAACTGGCTGGACGTCCTTGTGGATCTTCTGGACTACCTCGACAACTCCAGACCTGACTGGCTCAGGAATGCCCAGACGGGATACCGCATGGAACTAGACCGCGAGTACCGTTCGCCCCGCGTGGCCTTCGAATTCCAGGGCAAGCAACACTTCAGACCGACACAGGCCTATCCCGACGAAGAAGCACAGATAAAGCAGCAGCTGAGAGACGACCAGAAGGTAGGGGTGTGCCTGCGAAACGGAGTCCGACTCGTCGAGGTCACCCATGAGGACCTGACTCTCAAAGGGATGCTCAAGAAAGCGGAAGGGCTTCCCTTAAGACACTACAGGGCCAATGGCCCGATTATCAAGACAGTTGGGCAGCTCAGCGACTCGCATATCGCCCGGATGATACGGCAAGGACTCTAGAACCGCGTTGAGCTGGGGTAATGTGATACGCCGCGATTCACAACGCTTCTTCCGCTATGTGCCGGGAAAGCAGGCGATGGTTGCTGTATAATCGGGTGTATAGATGCATGGAGCGGGCGGGATGATAAACACGATGGGTGTTTGTGACGGGTATGTTGGTTGTTGGTCTTGATCCATACACTTTATGTCGTTTGCGGTCCTTATGCGTGCGGTCTTTGCCCAATTTAACCCAGCAGGCACTTCCCTCAGACCCGGTATACAACCATACACCGTATTATACATCAACCATCGTCGGGAATTGCGGCGGATAGAGAAAGAAACGCCGCGAATCGAGACACATTCCATTTTATCCCGCATAACCGCCCCCAAAAGGTAGTGGGCGGCCCTGCGCCGCCCACTTTCCCTTAACACATCTCCCGTCCCCGGCACATCTCCCGTCCCCGGCACGTCTCCCGTCTCGTCCATCCTTGTTGCCTCCAACCAGACTCCCATCTGGCCTATTCCTTGATGCCCCCAAGAGTGAGGCCGGATATGAGCCACTTGGACGAATACAGGAACAGCAGCATCGCCGGGATGGCCACGAGCACCGATGCCGCCGCGAACACGTTCCATTGTGTGGAGAATTGGTCCATGAGCTTCTGGAAACCCAGAGGCCATGTGAACATCGCAGCCTTCTGCAGCATCACCCTGGCCATCATGAACTCGCTCCAGGCAGTCATGAAACTGAACAGGCCCGCGATTGCCAGCGCGGGAGTGGAAAGCGGCACTATGATCCGGTAGAAGGCCGTGATCGGGCCAGCGCCGTCCACCATCGCCGCCTCCTCAAGTTCCCGGGGGATGGTGTCGTAGTAACCCTTCAGAAGCCAGATCGAGAAGGGCACCGATCCAGCTGAGTAGCTCAGGATCATACCTGTATACGTGTTGAACAGCCGCAGCCTCACTACCATTACGTATATGGGAAGGAGCAGCATCCCCGGGGGTAGCATCTGCGTTGTGAGCAGGAATAACAGCCCCTGTCGCCGGCCCGGGAATGCCCACCTCGAGAAGGCGTAGGCCGCGGCCGCAGCCAGCAGCACTCCTACCATCACCGTTGCCACCGATACCAGTATGCTGTTCCATAGCCAGATAGTGAAGTCCTTTTCCATTACCAAGGTCTTGTAGTTGTTGAAGGTGGCGCCCGCAGGTATCAGCGACAGGTCCGTAGAGAGCAGGGCTGAACCCGGTCGGAGAGATATGCTGACCACGCGAAGGAACGGGTACACAGCCACAGCGCACGCGCATATCAGCACAATGTGAATCAAGAGCCGTTTCGCCGGGCTATCGCCGCGCGAGCCCTGGAAGAATCGCCTCATCGCTCCCCCACCCCCTTGAATCCTCCGGATACTCGCAGGTAAATGCCGGCGAATATCAGCAGGAAGACGAAGATGACCAGCGAGTATGCAGCGCCGAAGCCATAGCGGTAGAACTCAAAGACCGCTTTGTACAGCGAGGTGACAAGAATGTCGGTCCCTTCCATGGGGCCGCCCTTGGTTATGAGGTATATCACGTTGAAGTTGTTGAACGTCCACACTATGCCCAGTATCACCGCGGGCGTCAGCACCGGCTGGAGAAGCGGCATCGTGATCGACCTAAACTGGTGCCATCCGGACGCGCCGTCGATCTGAGCAGCGTCATAGTACTCCGACGAGATGCTCTGCAGTCCGCCGAGTATAGTAACCATCATGAACGGGATGCCCAGCCATATGTTGACCAGTACAACTGCAACAAATGCCCATTTCGGATCAGAGAGCCACTGTATGGGCTGAAAACCGAATCGCTGCAGCACCAGGTTGACAAACCCGTATTGATAGTGGAACTCGCCCTTCCAGGCGAGGGCGGCAATGACCTGCGGTATGGCCCACGGAACAACAAGAAGGGTCCGGTATATCGCCTTGCCCCGCATCGGGCGGTTGAGCAAAATCGCCAAGAAGAGCCCGCCCAACACGTGAAAGAAGACGTTCGCCACCGTCCACACCATAGTCCTCCCAAGCAGCTGCATGAAGGTAACGTTCTGGAGAACCGGATGCCTGAACACGTCCAGAAGATTCTGTATTCCGCATGAAAGGCCCACTGAGAACTGCTTGAACCTGTACATGCTCATGTTGCTAAACGCGAGATAGATATTGAACCCAAACGGGTATATGACGAGCGCCATGACGGCCACAAACGCAGGGAGGATCAGCATTATCGGCAATGCATACTTGTGTTTCAGCATTCGATGCAGGACCAGATATGCCAGCCCTTCCAGAGCCGCCGTCCCTGCCGCCACTATCACAAGAAACCGCACGGTTTCTTGAAGCCCGCTCGACATGATGTCCCAGGTCAGTGGGATCAACTCCATCACCACCCCCACCTGACATTACGAGCCCTCCCGAAGTGGAATCGGACGGCCCGGGCTGTGCACGTTGGCACACATGGGGAAACGCGCCCAGACCGTCGCAACGCCACTACGCCACTACGCCGCTGGGGCTACTTCGTCATCTCGCGAATCAGCTTCTCGCAGGCATCCTGCATGGCCTTGGCGGCATCCTTGGGGGCCATCTTGCCGGCCATCACGGCCTCCTGGTTCGGTCGAATGGCATCCCAAGCAGCCCTCATCTCAGGCACTGTGGGCATCGGTTTGCCCACTACCATCTGGTCGGCGGACCCCTTGAGAAGCGGATCAGCCGTCACCAGCGGGCTGTCGAGCGCCGAGGCCAGCGCAGGCAGGCGCTTGTGCTTCTTGAGGAACATCAGCTGGGCCTCGGAGGACGTGCAGTACTGCACGAACTCCTTCGCGATCTGCAGCTTGTCTCCAGAAAGGTATTCAGGCAGCATGAAGTATATGCCAGAGGTCATCGGGGACGGCCAGCGCCCGGTCTTGCTGACCATCGGAATGCGGGCCACGCCCAGATCCAGCTTGCTCTTGACTTCATCGGCCTGGTATCCCGCGAGCGACCAGTCTCCGTTGATCAGCATGGCGGCCTTTCCTTCCTTGAAAAGGGAGTCGGCCGCGTTGTAGTCGCACTCCAGCGGCACAATCTTGTGGACGAACTTGAGGTCGTACATGAACTGCAGGGTGTCTACCATCGCCTGATTGTTCAGGGTCGGCTTCGTGCCGTCGAGCGGCCAGCCGCCAAAACCCCCCAGCCAAGGCGCGAGCCAGAACGGCTCGTTCAGGTTGTAGACCAGGCCGTACTGGTCAGGCATCCCGTCTTTGTTGAGGTCGCGGGTGAGCCCCTTTGCCACCTTGATCATCTCATCAGTGTTCTTGGGCGGAGCGGCAATGAGCTTCTTATTGTACAGCAGCATCAGGTGGTTGCCCACGCTGATGGGCACACCCCAGGTCTTGCCGTCGAGCTCCACAGCCTCCAGGCCGGGCTTGGCGAAACCAGCGAGGAAGTCCGTCCCGAACACCTCGTCCACTGGCCTGATAAGCTTCATCGCCACGAATGGGCCCGCATGGTCCGACACAGTCCACAGAAGATCCGGCCCCGCGCCGGCGAACGCTGCCGACTGGTAGTTCTGCCTGAGATCTTCCACGCCGTAGTTGAGTATCTCGAAAGTCAGCCCAGGATGGGATTTCGCGAATTCCTCAGTGAGTTTCACAATGTCCTGTAGAACCCCTTCGGCCTCGCTCTCCTTGGTCCAGATGGCGAAGTTGATCTTCTTCGCTGCAGCAAAACCGGTAGGTACGATCAGCGCAAGCATCAGGAAAGCCACTAATGATGAAACAACCGCTCTTTTCACTAGAATAGCCTCCTCTCATAATCGACCCGATGATTGACCGTCAATGCGGCCGAACCAGATTGCAACGCACTGGAATCAGATCCCTTTACTCGAACATAACTGGGTCAAACGCCCCACACTTCGCCCTGCCAGAACATCACCTCCGGTTTCATGCGAACTCATGCGGCCTCATGCTAGTTCACGCAGTTCCATGCGAGTTCACGGAGACTGCTGCAAGCTGCGGCGACAGCCGACCGGCGCCGCACGACTCGCGAACAACGAGTTCGGCGGGGAGGACAATCGCCTTCGGAGATCTCTTGGGATTCCCTATGATGCGCAGCAACTCACACACAGCGCTTCTGCCCATTAGCTCGCCGTGCTGCTTGATGGTAGACAGCGCCGGGCGAACGTAAGACGCAGCTTCTATGTCGTCGAAGCCCACAACGGCCACGTTGTCAGGAACCCTCCGCCCCATGTCGCGGACGGCCTTCATCGCTCCGAACGCCATGACATCGCTGATCGCGAAGACAGCGGTAACGTCCGGACGCAACTCCAGCATCGCCCGGACGACCGATCTTGCACCTTCTTGGGTGTAGTTGCCGTAGCATACCAGGCCCGGATCGAATTCGATATCGTGGGCGCGCAGCGCTTCCTCGTATCCCATCCGTCTGGCTACCGATATGGTGGGTAGAGGCGTGTATTCGTCTGGAAGGTCGTATCCGCTCAGGTAGATTATGTTGCGATGGCCCAGGGAGATAAGGTGTTCAGCCGCCCTGCGAGCGCCGGCGATGTTGTCGGAAGTCACATACGTTAGCCGGGGGCCTTCAAAGGGAATGTCTATCATCACGGCCGGAATGCCGCTCGCTCTGACCTCGGCGACAACCTTGGCGGAGGGCAACGTGCCCATAAGCATGAGCCCCTCTACCTTGGATTCGTAGCACCGCCTGAGCGTTTCGCGCCATCGCCGATCCCGAGTGTCCTTCACACTCAGCACCAGTTCATACCCGGCCTTCTCGACTTCAGTGGTTATGCCGCAGGTAACCTCATAGAAAAAGGGATGATGCAGTCCTTCGACTGCAAAGAGCAGCAGTTGCAGCACACAGCTGCGTTTCATCACAAGCCGCCTGGCAAGCGCGCTTGGGTAGTAGTTGAGTTCCTCCATTACATGACGGACGCGGCGCTCGGTCTCCTCACTGATATCGCCGTACTCGTTCAACACGTGCGAAACCGTGCTGATCGACACACCTGCCGCCCTGGCGATGTCCCTTATGGTGGGTCTCTGAATAGGGCTGGCAGGCATGCAGTCGCCCGGCCCTTCGATGCCGGACATTTCGCGGTCGATGGGCGCATCGCGGCCCGGCTCATCGCCAGCGCCGGAGCCTCGCCCTCTCAGGTGTTCATGCACATCATCGCTCAATTCCACACACGCCCACCCTCACAGTTTGCTAATGGCCCTACGGCGTCATGCCGTTAGTGCCGGCACACAAGAGTGTCTGGGCCGTCAACCTCAGTGTAGAAGCTGACGCTGACGCTGATGCCGATGCCGACGATCGAGGGAGCTGTGCAGCGGATCAGTGGAATGTGAGTGTTCGTGAATCTGGAGTGTTGATTGGGAATGTTGGTGGAAACACGGGAGTTTCTATAACGATATAGTCGGCAATTCCATAGTAGGGTATTGCTGCAACGGTGTCAAGTCACGGATGCGTGATACCCTGGCGATCTTCAGTTGCCACAGGTACTCTTCTGCGAGTCTGTCAACGCACTCAATCGCCTGCTTGGCAGAGTCAGTCTTTGCGCAGCCCATGAACGCCAGAGCCAGGCTACGAGGCGTCTCGGCATTGAACCTCCCACGACTTAAGTGGCGGGATTCCTGCTTCATCGACCGTTGCCATTGCTGGTCTTGCACGGTTTCCACAGGCGTAACTTCCGGCAGTTCCTGCCGTACAAACTAATGCTAAACCGTGTTTACAATACGCAGTCCTTCTTCTAGGATGTTCCTTGCAGCGTCTATATCCCTATCATGGTGCGTGCCGCAGTCCGGGCAATCCCACTCACGAACTGTGAAGAATCCCATGTGAGACCTGGGTCATGTCGAAACTTGGGTCGAAGCGCGGATCTGGGGCGAAATCCGAGCCTGTTCCGGAGCCAGTGCCAGTGCTGCCGTGTCGCACTCCGGCAGAAGGAAGAACCTATGCCGCCCTATGCCCAAAACCCGGATGTCGGCATCAGGCGCCCGACTCGATGATCTTGTCCATCCCGACCATTTCGCGTCGCTCCCTTCTCTCCTCAATATCAGTCGGCCACAGGCCCCACGGGACAGCGCACGTGCCCGCTGCCCTCCCTAACACTTCTGTCTCCATAACCACATAATACCATACCCAAATGACGGATCCTGTCACTGACCTAACCACGCGGGCCATCGCCCCTCGCACCATTGCGACTTCGTATTCCCTGATCATCCTCGAACCATCAGACGTCTCACCCGCTTAGGTGCCACAGGTTAAAACCCCGGCAGATGCCTGCAATGAGAAGATACAGCCCGAGCGAGGCTTGGGCCGCCATGTCTTGAGGGAAGATGCAGTTGCTTGACTAGTACATGGACTGAGTCCAATCATCGCCGCGGTGCTCTGCGTTCGAGGGAGCCTACACTGTCTAGCAGCCAGAGAGGTGCCCGCATATGCGCTTCCCTTCCCACGCCATTGAAACAGGCCCGATCAAGCCGCTAAGGCCTGGGGCCTGAACGAAGAAGAGCTGCCCGTGCACCCAGATAGAGGCATGGGCGCACCTGCTCTGGATGAACCAGCGTTTTCGCGGGTCCTGCTCCAAAATGGACAGGTTTGGCCAGGTCGGGAAGCCCACCGGCCCGTTGATACATCGATCGCAGGTCAGTGGCATCGTCGGAGTTTGCCCAGAGCGAGTTGGGACGAAAGCCAGTACAGACATCGCTTGAACGCGTCATAGCGTCAGCATGGGCATGACTCAGCACTACACCACGCGGATGATGCAACTAGGCCGAGACTCACTCACGCGAGGCAAGACGCTCAATGAGGCCAACAGGGTTGATGATCGGCCCGAGCCTGATTTCCGCACCGTCCAGCGAAACGTCTGTGTAGTGTGACGTATCGATCGCGGCTTTCGTGAATTCGTCAACAGTCAGATCGGCGTCCACCTGAAGAGCCAGTGCATACATGCCCGCGATGTACGGCACGCACCAACTCCATCCCCCTACTCTGTGGAAGGCGTACACATCATCTCCAAACTCGCTCGATACGGTACGGGAATCCATCGGAACGAGTAGTCGGGAGGAATCCTCGCCCGGCGGGTACCATGTGCTGTACTCCTCCCTCCACCATGCGCCAGGCGTATATGACAACACATCATCGGGATCGAGTCCCGGTTCGCGCCCCAGGCCGTGATAACTGAAGTCGTAGTAGTGGTCGACAACACTACTGATAACGAATACTCCCGCGGCCTTGGCCCGCCAAACCGCCTCGTCAGCTTCTTCATAGCCAGGTTCACCCGGGCGCCATGAACAGGATACCGAGACGACGCTGATTCTCTTGTCCTCTGGGAGGGCGCTGTTGGCCTCCAGAATCCTGCCGATCGCCTTCGCCACGTTACGGCATTTCTCGCGATCCATCCTGATAGCGAAGTAGTATATGTCTGCGTCCGGCGCAACCCCGACGGTTTTGCCGGCCGCAATCGACGCCACCGCGCCATGCATTTGGGGGTTCCCAAAGCCGTCAATGACTTCATGCAGTCGCAACCGTTCCCTGTACTCGGTGTGGCTTTCAAGCAGATCCTGATCGATGACGCCGATGGCGACACCGTTACCGGTGATACCCCTTTTGTGGAGTTCGCATACCCCCAGCCCAGGATTCTTGCCTTCCTCCAGGATTGCCTTCGGGTCGAATCCCGCGGGTCTCTTCCATGGTTCGATGGGCCACGCTGTGAGCGAGTCAAAACTGGCCTCGGCCCGCAGAAACGCCGCTTCGTTCTTCAAATTGAGAGCACGAAGATCAGCTCGATTGAACCTCCCACGACT
>ENA-UOOR01001088-UOOR01001088.1-fermentation-metagenome-genome-assembly--contig:-NODE-1088-length-33904-cov-159.284292_pt1 | contig 33904 bp, 28 predicted proteins | sample MGYA00245780_ERZ724029 | MGnify/ENA primary metagenome ERZ724029 (study PRJEB28704, sample SAMN03018315) | fermentation metagenome | biome: anthropogenic terrestrial biome; feature: soil... | reverse complement strand
TGTCGTCCTTGGAATGGGAATAAACTGGCAAACCATTCACTAAATATTGAACAATTCCGTCTTGCTGGTAAACTCCCACGTTCGCGTTTATCAGTGTAGTATTAGCCGGATAAATAGGTAATATTAATTGCATGTGGCAAATTTACCGCTTTTATTGTTTGCGCTAATGTGTTCGCAAATACTTATTTTTGCTGAACGAGGTCAGGAGTTCTGATTTTAGTTAATTATTAAAATATTCAATAACTTTGCAAAATAATTGGTTAAAGCGACAAACGTATCACTGCAATTCTACTAATCATTTCTAAAAATAAACTTTCAGAACTCAACAACAAAAACTCTTTTATGATGAAAACAAAAACTTTACTCTTTGGACTTGTAGCACTTATGAGTCTTAATGTCTCTGTTGTCAGAGCACAATGGGAGCCAACCGGTTTTACCCAGTCATCCGTGTGGGTATTATGTCAGGCTGAGAATGGAAACCTTATTGCGGCAGATGACATTTATCCTGATTTGGGGGGAATTTACCTTTCGCAGGATGCGGGGGAAACATGGACAAAAACCAACGCACCTGATTATGCCTATACATCTCATCTTGTAATGGGTGAGAGTATATTCATGGGCGGTGTTGAGTGCAATGTTGCTATATCTCACAACAATGGGGAGACCTGGTCAAATGTCGATTTTAAGAATTTGCTACCTGAAGCGTCAGAGAACACCCCAATTTATGCTATGGAATACCACAGCGGCAGAATTTATGCTGCTGTATTAAGTCTTGGTATTGCCTACAGCGAAGATAATGGCATTACCTGGCAACTTACCGATGTGGAATCACTCCTGGATGAAAATAACCCTGAAGACGGAGGACAATGGTGTTATAATCTCCGTTCATACAAGGGTAAGTTATACAACGTAGGCGCTTTTGGTATCTGGGAATATAACGAAGATGCTGATTTATGGTCAAACGTGGATGAAACATGGTATGGCGGCAGTACCTGTATAGCGGAGGATGTTTTTTATGTAGTTTACAATGCGTGGGGGATTCCCGATGGCATCCGCTATACCACTGATTTTCAGGAGTGGGAGGTAATGCCAATTCCTGAAGGTGTATCAACAAGTACCAGAATCATGGAATACTACAAAGGTGCTTTTTTCCTGGGACATGTAAGTGAAGCTATTTTTTACACCATGGATAAAGGCGAAACCTGGATTGAATATCGTGAGAATTTTCCCGGCTTCTCACCCGTTCCCGGAATCAATTTTTATGGTACTCCAATGGGTTTGACTTTTGCCGGTAACAATATGTTTTGCGGCGTTTTTTCACCAGACGAAGGTGTTGGAGGAATTTACATGGCACCGGTACCCGACGAGGTAACAGATGTAATAGAAATGCCAGCAAATTTTCAGCCACGTGTATATCCCAACCCTGCAAATGACTTTGTATTGCTCCAATTCCCAAAAGGAGAGAAAAACCATGGCTCCTTAATAATTACTGATATTACCGGCCGGGTAAAATACAATAAAACTATTCAGAATGAGGGAGGTAATGCGATTGCTATCCCTACCAGGAACTGGTTACCGGGATTTTACCTTTACACTATTACAACCGGAGAATCAAAAGCTTCAGGAAAATTCATTGTTGAATAAACACGATTAAAAAATAGGTAGAGCTTATCCGCATGGATAATTAACTACACAACATTATCTGGAAAAACACTTCTACATTGTAATTTTGGATAAATACAGATCGTCGCCCTCATTGTACCGGTTTTGGAGCAATGAGGGTGTCTGTTTTTGCAGTTTCCATTCCACGGGTATTTTAGCTCATCAGCATCGGGTGAATGGAGGCCCGGTTTTACATAAATTCGAGATTAATTTTCATTGTATTGTTATTTTAAGTGATTCGCAGTAAAAATAGTTGTATTTTTGTTCAAAACGCAATTTTGTCCATTGTTTGCTCCTCAAAGAGATACTTTTTATCAATGAAATAACCAACTGCTTTCTCACGTTTTATTTTAAGTTTATAAATTATTCAATTAAAATTAATACCATGAAAAAACCCCGCCAATGGTGAAACCACCCTTACCATTGAATCAACATCCAAAGAAAAAACCCTTGACGAAACACCCGATGGGACCTGGAAGTTTACTCGCGTACACAACTTTTAAAAACCAGACAAACCGGTCTTCTCGGCAAAAGCGCCAAAATACAGACTAACGGCTGGGAAGAAGGGGTTTATGTGGTACGGGTAAATTATAATGGCAAAATTTTAATTGGTAAACTGGTAGTGATGAATCAATAGGTTTTCAATGGAGTCATTGTAACGTCTGATTGAGAATCCTCAAATTCAAACCTGTACTTTTGTTTTTGCGCCCTGGCAAGGAACTAAAGTTTGGCTTAAATGCGTAAGTGTAATTGCAGGTAACCCACTCGTGTTAGTAAATAATTTTAACATATTAAGCTATGAAATCAACGCTCAAAGAAATTATCCTGTTAATGATTATCTTAATTATGGGATCATGTCTTCCTGAACCGGCTTCATCACCGTCTGTCGACTTAATTCATGGCCCTCACGACGAGTTTCCGGCCTGGTCGCCGGACGGTGAACAAATTGCATACTATCATTTTTCCTGGGATATACCAGAACCCGAGGAATACCCGACAGGGCTTTACATCATTGATAAAGATGGGCACAACCGCAGGCTGATTTTGAGAGGTGCCCATTTCTCCCCTGCCTGGTCGCCGGATGGAGAATGGCTTGTTTTTAGCTCCAGTGGGGTAATTCAAAAATGTAAGATTGACGGAGATAGCCTGACAACATTCAATGGGCTTGATTATTTGCATGCCCCGGAATTTTATTTTCCTCATTGGTCTAATGATGGCAAATTTATTTTGGTTGATAAACCTTTTGTACCAATGGGGATTTATTGCATCACGGCAGATTTTAAAAATGCAGATAGTGTAATCTCCGTGGCGAGAGATCCTGAGTCATCACCAAATGGTGATGAAATTATTTATTTTGACTGGGTTAGTAATACAGAACCAAGTGATATCTTTAAAAGTGATATAAATGGGCTGCACAAACAGCGATTAACAAATAATGACCGGTCTGACAAAGGTCCTACCTGGTCACCGGATGGAAAAAGGATAGCCTGGAGCAGCAATACCAGGCTGTGTGTTATGAATGCGGACGGCAGCAACCAGAAACAAATAGAATATGGGAATTATCCTTCCTGGTCGGTGAATAACGAGTTAGTTTACAGCTATGCCAATGCCGATTATACCAAAGAAGTATTGTATATTGTTGACCCCAACGGTAAAAACAAACGACAAATAACATATTAATTAACGATTTAATGCTATGAAGAAGATTTGTTACTTATTTATCGGAGCTAAAGGGCTTGCTTTTTTTTTGCAACCACCGGTTTTTTATCCGAAGTTAATGCATTGCTAATGAGGAATCAAAAGCTTCAGGAAAATTCATTGTTGAATAAACACGATTAAAATTAGGTAGAGCTTATCCGCATGGATAATTAACTACACAACATTATCTGGAAAAACACTTCTACATTGTAATTTTGGATAAATACAGATCGTCGCCCTCATTGTACCGGTTTTGGAGCAATGAGGGTGTCTGTTTTTGCAGTTTCCATTCCACGGGTATTTTATCTCATCAGCATCGGGTGAATGGAGGCCCGGTTTTACATAAGCTCCTTAACCGTAATTTCTTCCTTATTCAGATTTGCTAAATACAATGTAAATCATTATATTTGTAAGTCCTGAATTTATAGCCGATATTCTTAGGGGCTGATCACCCGTTTATGAAATACATCCAAATCAATCTTTAAATTACTTTTAGAATGAAAAAAACAATTGTAATGGCACTGCTTAGCTTATTAGCAGTTGCATTCATTAGTTGTTCTAATGAAACAAATAATCCAGATAACAAAAACCCTGTTCTTAAATCAGCACAAAACCCACCGGCTATCATTAGCTATTCCTGTGTAGGTGAATGTTCAACCGGGGGAAGTTGTGACATGGAATGGGATTTGACTACACACAAAATTAAGTGCTTATGTGAAGGGTGTGCTATGTCTTTTGAAATTGATAACCCATCTGATCGCAGTACCGCTTCACGTGCCAACGCTTCCGAAATTATGGAGGGTCTGAGCGATCACATGCAGGTGACACACCACACGACCGAATATCGTATTACCGGTATTGTTCAAACGATCTCTGACCTGGCTGAAGTATTTGAGATACTATATACCGTTGATGGAGTAGCCTACTCGGTGATGATTGTGTATGAGTTTGACACAACGGATGCTCTGGTGCCAAAGAAGAAGATATTAATTGATTGCTCAGGATCCTGTGCCAACTCACCTGGTAATTGTGTTGAGGAATATGACCTGATCACCAGTAAGGTCAAATGCGCATGTGAGGATGACAATTGCACTATGACCGTCTCCAACCTGTAATGACCTGTTAAAAGACTTCAATAAGGAAGCCTGGCATCCAAAGCCGGGCTTTTTTATTCATCCCTTGATTACTGTAATACTCAGCCACTTAATCAACTTACCTGCACATCTCCCGCCTAACGGCGCAGCCGCAACAAAGCTTGCGATTTGATAAAGTGAACCAGGTCCTACAACTCGTTGGCTATGAGGTAGGGCCGATAGAGAGCAAACGAATCACAAATTCTTAATCCCGAATATACATGCGAAAGGCTGCTATAAAAATAGATACACAATTGGCTGGATGGCTCACACTGGATGAACATGGGTATCATTTTGTTTATGGTGAAGCGGCTCCACAAAATTTTCTGTGGCCTCTATCTGGAAGGATTGTCTTTTATGCTCAAAAATCGAGAAGTTATTCGCGGAAGCACCTTACATTTCTCCATCACTCGAAGATTAAAAAAAAGGTCATCCGCTTTTTATATTCCTGATTATTCCGTTAATTTGTATGCATCATCCCTTTTTAAAGGCAAACCGCTCAAATGATGCAAAGACCACACTCCTTAAGCAGCACATTTCTTCGCGATCTCTCCAATTTGCCAACGGCCTATTTTGCATTGGTCATGGCTACGGGCATTGTATCTATCGCTGCTTTCAACTCCGGCTTCCTTCTGATTGCCAATCTGCTGTTTTACTTTAACATCGCAGCTTATTTATTTCTGGTGATTCTCTATTTTGCCAGATTGATACTCTATCCGGCAGCATTCGTGGCCGATGCCGGCGATCATGCCAAAAGCCCCGGCCTGCTTACCTTTGTGGCCGGAACCTGTGTGCTGGGCAGCCAGTTTGTAATCATTGCCGAAAATTACCCGGTTGCCACTACCTTGTTCTACATAGGAACTGCCACGTGGCTCTTTCTCATTTACATGGTTTTTACCGTTTTTTCTGTTAAAAAAATGAAACCTTCCATCAATGAAGCCATCAGCGGGGTGTGGTTGTTGATTATTGTATCCACCCAGTCGGTGGCCATACTGTCAGCTCAACTGGCAGGCTATCTACCCTTTGCCCATGATCAGGTACTCTTTTTTTCACTTATAATGTTTCTGTGCGGATGCATGTTTTACATCATTATCATCACGCTCATCGTTTACCGGATGTCGTTTTTCAGCATGAAAGCCGAAGAATTTGCGCCTCCCTACTGGATAAACATGGGGGCAGTAGCCATTTCAACCCTGGCAGGCTCCACCCTGATGCTACAGGCCAAAAACTGGCCGCTTATCGTTGAAATCCTTCCGTTTTTAAAAGGGTTCACCCTCTTTTTCTGGTCCATAGGCACCTGGTGGATTCCCCTGATTGTGATACTGGGTATCTGGCGTCATGTATTCAAGCAACTTCCCCTAAAGTATCATCCCCAATATTGGGGAATGATATTCCCCATCGGCATGTACACCGTTTGTACAATCAGACTGTCTCAGGCGCTGGAGTTGCCCTTCCTGATGGCTATTCCATCGTTTTTTGTATATCTCGCATTGGTGGCCTGGACTGTGGCCGGTGCCGGTATGTTTTACAGCATCGCCCGCGATTACGGGCCATCAGCAAACCACTAACTAACGTTCCAGGCCTGGCTTAAACTATTCATAACTTTTTTTAAAACTAAAGATTGTATTACAAAAAGATTCCTCATTTCGCTTTGCTGCATTCGAAATGACATGATAATCAGGGCCTTTACCCCAAAAACAACGCATGTCATTACGACTAAAAAATTCTGTGCAACAGGATTTTGAGGAAGGAATCTCTACTCATCATGATTCTACTCTAATATTATTATCACCGAAAAAAACGTATGAATAATACAGGTTAAAGGTTCCATATCCCACAAAAGAAATTTATGGCCTGACTTCTATCTACCAACAATTTAGCATTTTATTTTAATTTAGACTAAAAATAAATTAACCAACCGTCTGATAAAAAGTAACTTAACCCGAATTGGTTTAAGAAATATCTGAAAGCTTATGTGTATATTCGCAGATGGATATATGCAAATTGCAAGTTCATGTTCTTTATGAATTTTTAAATACCCTCTTGCCATGAGCCTACTCAATAAACTCATTTATTTTAGCAAAAAAGCATCGGTAAGCCCCGACAAGCACGTGGTTACCACAGATACGCCCCGCGACTGGGAACGATTTTATCGCAACCGCTGGCAACACGACAAGGTGGTGCGCTCTACGCATGGTGTAAACTGTACAGGCTCATGCTCCTGGAAAATATTCGTAAAAAACGGACTGGTAACCTGGGAACTCCAAAGCACCGATTATCCTGAAACCCGCCCCGACCTGCCCAACCACGAACCGCGCGGCTGCCCCCGGGGAGCCAGTTATTCGTGGTATCTGTATAGTGCAAACCGGGTGAAATACCCTATGATACGCGGCACCCTGGCGAAAGCCTACCGCAAGGCCAAAGAGACCCGTAAAGACCCGGTACTTGCCTGGGAGAGCATCATGGACAATGCCGATACGCGCAACGCATACATCCGCGAACGGGGACTGGGTGGCCTTATCCGTTTAGACTGGGAAGAGGCACAAGAGATTATAGTCGCCGCCAATATTTACACCATAAAGAAATACGGGCCCGACCGTTTGGCTGGTTTTACGCCCATCCCGGCCATGTCAATGGTGAGTTACTCCTCGGGAACCCGCTATTTGAGCCTGCTGGGTGGAACGATACTTAGTTTTTACGATTTTTATTGCGACCTGCCGCCTTCCTCACCTCAAACCTGGGGCGAACAAACCGATGTACCGGAAAGTGCCGACTGGTACAACTCCTCGTTTCTGATGCTGTGGGGCTCCAATGTGCCCATTACACGCACCCCCGATGCGCCTTTTTACACACAGGTTCGATACAAAGGCACCAAAACCATCAACATATCCCCCGACTTTAACGAAGCTGCCAAGTTTTCTGACCTGTGGATAAAACCCAAACAGGGCACCGATGCCGCACTGGGTCTGGCTATGGGGCATGTGATACTCAAAGAGTTTTATCTGGATAAAAAAACGCCTTATTTCGAGAATTATGTAAGGCAATATTCCGACCTTCCGTTTCTGGTGAAAATTGATAAAAAAAATGACCGCTATGTAGCCGGCAGAGTAGTAAGGGCAAGCGATATGGATGCTCAAATTGCTGAAACAGAAAATGCCGACTGGAAACCCGTAGTTTTTGATGAAATCAGCAAAGGGCTGGTAGTTCCCAATGGTACCATAGGCTCGCGCTGGGACAAGAGCCAAAAATGGAACCTGGAAATGGTGGATGTAAACACCGGCAAGGATATACTGCCACAGCTTTCTTTTGCAGATGATTATGATGAAGTAGCCGAGGTGGCTTTCCCCTATTTTGGAGGCGACGATTATAAGCACGAGCATTTTAATGCCACTTCGCACAAGGAGATTATCAACCGGAAAATACCGGTGCGCAAATCGCCCGATGGTACTTTTATGTATTGCACGGTGTTTGACCTTACCCTGGCCAATTACGGCCTTACAAATGGAGTGGATGGAGTTGCCTCTCCCGCTTATACTGATGATGCACCCTACACCCCTGCCTGGCAGGAAAAGATTACCGGTGTTCCGGCTGCTCAGGTTATTTCCACCGCTCGTCAGTTTGCCGGAAATGCCGAAAAAACCGAAGGAAAATCCATGATCATCATAGGTTGCGGCGTAAATCAGTGGTACCATACCGATATGATTTACCGCAGCGCCATCAATATGCTGGTATTTTGCGGCTGTGTTGGACAATCAGGCGGAGGCTGGTCGCATTATGTGGGGCAGGAAAAGCTGCGCCCGCAAACCGGCTGGCTGCCGCTGGCATTTGCCCTCGACTGGCAACGCCCGCCTCGCCACATGAATACCACCTCTTACTTTTATATGCACACCAATCAGTGGCGCTACGAAAAGGTGGGGATGTCAGAACTGATTTCACCCCTGGCCGATAAGGAAGAGTGGAATAAAATGTCGGTGATTGATTGCAATGTGAAGGCCGAACGCATGGGTTGGCTGCCATCGAGCCCTCAATTGAGCGACAACCCTTTAAGATTGGGCAAACAGGCTGCAGCCGAAGGCAAAGAGATCAAATCTTTCATCACTCAAAAGCTGAAGAACAAAACCTTGAGTATTGCTTCTGAAGATCCTGACGACCCCAAAAACTTCCCCAGAAACATGTTTATCTGGCGCTCTAACCTTATCGCCTCCAGCGCCAAAGGCATGGAATATTTTATGAAACACCTGCTGGGCGCCCAGAACAATGTTCTTGGTGAAGACCTGAAAGCAAACGGAGGCCAACTGCCCCGGGAAGTAAAATGGCACGACAAGGCGCCCGAAGGCAAGCTCGACCTCCTGGTAACCCTCGATTTCAGGATGTCCACCTCGGCCCTGCACTCCGATATTGTATTGCCGGCAGCCACGTGGTACGAGAAAAACGACCTCAGCACCACCGACCTGCATCCCTTTATTCATCCTTTTAGCAATGCGGTCGACCCGGTCTGGGAAGCACGTACCGACTGGAATATCTTCAAAGGCCTGGCAAAGAAAGTCTCGGAACTTTCTCCTGGCCATCTCGGGATAGAAAAAGACGTGGTGTTGCTGCCCATGCAGCACGATTCGCCCATGGAGCTGTCAGAAACGGCTTATGCTAAAGACTGGAAGGAACACGACGACATGGAGCTGAAACCAGGCAAAAACATGTCCGATATTATTGAAGTAACGCGCAATTATCCTGAAACTTACCAGCGATTTACCTCCCTGGGGCCCCTCATGGAGAAACTGGGAAATGGCGGCAAAGGCATTAGCTGGGATACCCGTGCAGAAGTCGAACTCCTGAAAAAGCTGAATAAAACCTCGGAAAAAGCGGGAGAAACCAAAGGAATGGCACGCATTGAAACGGATATTCAGGCAGCAGAGATGATATTGACCCTGGCACCTGAAACCAATGGCAAAGTAGCAGTTAAAGCCTGGGAAGCTTTGGAGAAGATAACCGGGCGTGAACATCGCCATCTGGCCAACAAACGCGAAGATGAACAAATACGGTTTAAAGACCTGGTTCACCAACCCCGGAAAATCATCACTTCACCCATCTGGAGCGGAGTGGAATCACACGAAGTAAGTTACAATGCCGGCTATACCAATGTGCATGAGCTTATTCCCTGGCGTACCCTCACCGGCCGGCAATCACTTTATCAGGACCATCCCTGGATGATTGCCTTTGGCGAAAATCTGGTTTGTTACAAGCCACCCATCAACACCAAATCCCTGAAAGGCATGGTGGAAAAGATGGACGGCAAAGACAAATACATGGTAATCAATATGATGACGCCGCACAACAAATGGACAATACATTCATCGTGGTCGGATAACCTGCTGATGCTCACCCTGGGTCGTGGAGGACCCGTGGTGTGGATGAGCGAAGAGGATGCCCGAAAAATTGATTTGATTGACAACGACTGGGTGGAAGTATTCAATCACAACGGGGCAACAATAGCCCGCCTGATAGTATCACAAAGAGTTCCCAACGGGGCACTCATCATGTATCACAACCAGGAGCGGACGGTAAATATGCCGGTAAGCCAGATTACGGGAAACCGCGGTGGGGCGCACAATTCAGTTTCACGATTGTGCCTGAAACCCACCCATATGATTGGCGGATATGCCCAGTTGAGCTACACCATTAACTATTACGGCACCATTGGCGCCAACCGTGATGAATTTGTAATTATCCGTAAACTCGACAAAGTGGAGTGGATGGATGAGCCTATTGAAGAATCTTAAAACAAAACACCATGCAAATACGCGCACAAATAGCCATGGTTATGAATCTGGATAAGTGTATTGGCTGTCACACCTGTTCGGTAACCTGCAAAAACGTATGGACTTCACGCAAAGGCGTTGAATACGTATGGTTTAACAATGTAGAGACCAAGCCCGGCATAGGATATCCCGACGAATGGGAGAACCAGGATCGCTGGAAAGGCGGCTGGAAGCTCGACAAGGAGCGGCTTTATCCAAAAATGGGCAACAAGACGGGCATTATGAAAAACATATTTGCCAGCCCCACCATGCCGACCATCGACGATTATTACGAGCCTTTCACTTTTAACTATTCCATACTACATAAAGGTTCTAAATTCAAAACGCCGCCTTCTGCACGCCCCCACTCCATGCTCACAGGGAAGGTTATGGAGAAAATAGAAAAAACACCCAATTGGGAAGATGACCTTGGCGGCGAATTTGAAAAGCGAAGCAAGGATATGAATTTCAAGGATGTTCCAAAAGACATCTACGGAGAGTTTGAGAATTCATTCATCATGTATCTGCCGCGAATTTGCGAGCATTGCCTTAACCCTACCTGTGTGGCTGTTTGTCCTTCTGGAGCTATATATAAACGCGAAGAAGACGGCATAGTGCTTATCGACCAGGAACGCTGTCGCGGCTGGCGCCAATGCGTGAGCGGCTGTCCCTACAAAAAGGTCTATTTCAACTGGGAGACTCAGAAATCGGAGAAATGTACGTTTTGTTATCCGCGCATTGAAGCCGGGGAATCCACCATCTGCAGTGAGTCCTGTGTGGGCAGGCTGCGCTACATCGGCATAATGCTTTACGATGCCGACAAGATAAAAGAAACCTCGGCAACCCCCGATGAAAAAGACCTGTACGAAGAGCACCTGAATATCTTCCTCAATCCGCACGACCCGGAAGTTATAGCAGAAGCCCGGAAGCAGGGCATTCAGCAAAATATACTGGATGCTGCTGCGGCGTCGCCCATTTACAAAATGGCCATTGACTGGAAGATAGCCTTCCCGCTGCATCCCGAATACCGCACCCTGCCGATGGTATGGTACGTTCCCCCGTTATCGCCCATACAATCGGCGGCCCACAGCCAAACTATTGGCATGAATGGCATACTGCCCGATGTGGACGATATGCGCATTTCGCATAAATACCTGGCCAACCTGTTCACCGCCGGTGATGAGAAACCGGTGAAAGAAGCCCTCAAACGGATGCTGGCCATGCGGGCTTACATGCGGAGCAAAACCGTTGACAAAGAGGTAAATACCAAAGTGTTGGAAGGCATCGGACTTACCCCTGAACAAACCGAAAAGATGTACCACCTTTTGGCCATTGCCAATTATGGCGACCGGTTTGTAATACCTACCAGCCACCGCGAGGAAGCCAAAAACGTATTTCAGCACCAAACCACCGGTGGATATCCCGATGGGGACATCAGCGATACGGATAAATTTAAAAACTTGTTTGGAGGCATTTAATAATGATAAAAACATATAAAGTACTATCGCTTTTGCTCTCTTATCCAGGGCGCGAATTGCATGAGTTTTTATCTGTGGCAGTAAAAGAGGTTAGGGAAGAAGCGCTCTTGCCTGCGGACAAAATCAGTGGATTAGAAACATTCTGCAACAGCTTTATCCGCACCGATCTCACTGACTGGCAGGCCGAATATGTGCAACTGTTCGACTATTCAAGAAGCGCTTCCCTGCATCTGTTTGAGCACGTGAAGGGCGATTCAAAAGACCGCGGACAGGCGATGGTTAACCTGATGGAGTTCTATAAGGAGAATGGAATGCAGCTCACCGGCAGGGAACTCCCCGACCATATTCCGGTATTTCTGGAGTTTCTTTCCACTCTTTCACCCGCTAAATCAGCAGAACTTCTGGGAGAAACCGTTAACATCCTGGAGCGTATCAGCATCGCCCTGAACGAAAAGGAAAATCTCTATGGAAAACTGTTTCAGGCCATTGTATCCCTTTCGGCCAAACTGCCCGACAAAGCCATCACACGCGAAATGATAAAAAACGAAAAGCCATTGGATTTAGATGCCGAGTATGAAGAAGCACCGGTAGAATTTGGAGGCTTTATGCCTGACAATTCACAGGATGGAGGCCAGGGAGTGCCTTCCTGCCGGTCGGGTTGCCAATAACAGGTTTTGATTTAACACATTACAAAACAAACAGCCATGAACACCTACATCAACAACCTCCTGTTCACCTATCTGCCGCACATCTCGTTTGCGATTTTCTGGTTTGGGCTCATTACCCGCCTTATTCTGGCCAATAAAACCGTGCAGGCACAATCCACGCAGTTGCTGGCCGACAAAAGGGTTAAAATCGGCAGCAACCTCTTCCATGTGGGCATTATAATGGTATTTTTCGGGCACCTCACCCTGTTTCTGCCCGAAGAACTTTATCACCTGGTGATGACCACCGAAACCAAACGTATAATTGCCTTAATTCTGGGATCAGTATTTGGCACTATGGCCATTGTGGGCATGGTAATACTGGTTACCCGGCGCTTTTACTCCCCCCGCATCAATTACAACAGCAATTTCCACGATCATTTTATCCTACTCCTGCTGCTGGTGGAAGCCGGGTTGGGCATGAGCGCCATCGCCGGAACAGCAACTACTTCCATAGAGCAATATGCAGCACTGGGACGCTGGGCACAGGCGGTTATTACTTTTCAGCCCGATGCAGGGGCACTACTGGCAGGCCATTCCATACAATATAAAATACATATTGTAACCGGAATGCTCATTTTCATGATATTCCCCTACACCAAACTGATGCATATGCTGGTCTATCCATTTGCTTATTTTTTCCGGTCAGGATACCAGTTGGTGCGAAGGAGAAGGTAAACTGACCGCTTTTGCGAAACTTACGAACTTCGCGTGTAGTTTATGATTCTTTTTATAAAAAATGGCACCGTTGCATCATGCTTTTCATTTATTTGTTTCCTTATCTTTACAAACTCATAAATACAAATAAAGGATGAAGCAGACTATTTGTTTCAAGTCCTGGCATCGCTGCGTGTTTATTGGTATTATTAACCTTAGTGGATATCGTCAAGCAGCATAATTTTAAGATTATGAGTTACGAAGGAGAGATGCTTAAAAAATTAGCCATGCCCGCAAAAAAGGATGTGGAACAAGCATTATTGAAAACATTATTCAACCATAATGGAACAATTAAAGAATTTGCAACGGGCGAAGAAATTGTTGATGAATTAGCAGATTTGTTTTTTTTAAATGAAGAACAGAGGCAAGCTGTATTAGAAAGAATTTACAGAAAAGAGAATAGAGTAGTAAGAACTCCACTTTGGCACCGACTTTTATACAGAGCAGCTGATTCTTTGGCTAAAGAAAAACTAATAACAAGACCAACTATCACAGCTCAATTAACTAATAGAAAAGAATGGATGCTTACTGAAGATGGATATGATAAAACCTTAGAACTTCTTAAAATTCCAACTAATCAAAAAGAATTCCTGTCAATAAAATCCTTTGAAGTTCAGAAGTTGGTTAATAAAGCAAAAAATATTCAAAATCCTGAAATATATGACCCCTTTGATAATCACAGAATAAAAAAAACTGTAACAAGAGAGTTAAGTCTCAGGTCAAGAGTATTTCGTCAGGTTGTAATTGAATCTTATGATTACAGGTGCAGTGTATGTGGATTGAAAATAAATTCTCCTGACAAAAAATATTGGGAAGTTGAAGCTGCTCATATTGTCCCTCATAGTGCAAGAGGGAAAGATGATATTTGGAATGGCGTTGCATTATGCAGGATGCACCATTGGGCTTTTGATGTTGGATGGTTTTCGTTGACAGATGATTTTAAGATTTTAATATCTCCAAAATATGAAGGTATCTCAGATAATTATGGAAAGATTGTCAATTTTGATTTTCTAAATAACGCAATTGTTCCAAACAAACATATCTTTCTGCCTGAAATAAAATCATTAAGTCCTCACAAGATTTCAATTAAATGGCATAGAGAAAATATTCTTCACAAATAAATCATCATATGAAAAAGATAGTCGTTTATGAATTAATCGAAGAAGATGTTCAGATGGTTTCAGAAGAAACTTTGGAAAGAAGGCTGAATTCAATAGAAATTGACCAGATTAAAGATGCAATAGCAGAAAGAATTAATTGGTATGATGCCATTGACTCGGCCATAAGTGAGATGATATCCAAAAAATTAAATTAGGCCGGCCAATTTATATCCTTTTTTAACAAAACCGGAAGTAAAATTTGGAGATGTATCCATACTCCTTCATTTCTGCAGTTTGCTTTTCTTTTCATCCTGCTGCCTGATCAGATGAAGGTGCCAGCTATTTACATGCCGGAGACTTACAGCAATGGAGCGCGCCGGATTTTTAATAAACTCAGCCGGGGTAGCTAAATCGCTCACCACCATGGGCAATATGCCAAAAGCCTGGGTTACGGAGAGGTACAACTGCCTGAACCCCGAGCGGTAAAATAGTTTTTGCATAAGTGGAGCGCGCAGTTCGGTGCTCAAAGCAGCAAAGCCGGTCACCACCACCAATGCACGCAGAATCATAATAAATCCGCCTGCAAGGGCAGTTAGTTTCCCCTCCAACCCACTTCCGGAACTTTCGCTAAAGAACCAGGCCAATACCAGTATTACCCCCAATTGCATCCAGAACAACCATTTTTTAAGCTGCCGCATTGCAAAACGATAGCGCCAGAAGATAAATAAAAACCAGGGAAGGGTTACCATCAGCGCAGGTTTCAGGGTGAGGTTGCTCAATGCAAAAAGCAACAGTGGAATAACCACTACAAGCAATACCAAAAAGAAAGTAGAATATTTAACATCCGCGTCGGGTTTCTCCCAGGGTTGTTTCCCGGGTTCTAAGGGGAGGGCCATTCCTCCGTCCTGTTCCCTGCGGGCCCGCCTCCCTAACAGATATCCCGAAAGGGCTGCCAAAGCTCCCAATGCAGCATAGGTAATGAACAAAGCCATTATGACAGGTCCGGGACGCGCGTGCATAAATCCCAGTTTTTGGGTGGCAAAAATGAACATCTCTTCATAAATCCGGAAAATATCCAATCCAAAGAGCAGAAAGAGCCTCACAATTTTATGCACCAAAGCCCCCATCAGCGTAAACATGCCGGCAGCCATATAACCGGCCGGGTTTCGGCCTGCTACCCGAATGACCACTTCCATGATAAAGCCTTCCATAGCAATGGCTATCATTGGTCCCAGAATAACCGCACTGGGTGAAATGGATTTCATCAGGGCCGTAATCAAACCTGCACGCCATATTATACCGAATACAGGCCATATCTGAAAGAAACCAACAATCAGAATAATGGAAATCAGCGTAAGAAAGGTTCCCGAGAAAGGGATGCGCAGATTGTGCAGAAAGCTGCCCGCAATAATCTCAATGCCGGCCCATAACCCAGCCAGCACAGAGGCCTTTATCCATTTGTCGTTAACCGTGCTCAGGGATTTTTCCATAGTTCACGGGCTTCATTTAAGACTTCGGGCGAATTCACATTCTTAAAAGCATGTTCGTTGTACAGGGGATGATCGATTGAAATTTTAATCGTTGCTGACGGCACCAGGTCAATCAGATTTTTCAGCTTGAATGCTTTCAACTTAATTTGCTGCTCCATAATCGGAAGAATATCTTTATGATATACCGCGCACAACATTTCAGGCTGTCCCTTCTCATTTACCGGCACCGTGATCAATGCATTGTTGAAAGCGGCCTTTTCAATTATCCAGGCTAAAAATTGAGCTTTAACCAGGGGTAAATCGCATGCAACCACCAAATTTAAAGAGGTGGTTGAAGCCTTCAACACTGAGTAAATTCCTCCTAATGGCCCACAATCGGGATACACATCAGGTATTTGCCGGTATTTTATGTCCCGATAAGTCAATTCTCCACTACTCACTAATATTGTTGGGGTTATCGAACTTAGCTTGTCAATCATCAGCAAAAGCATAGAACGGCCATGCATCATGGCTACTGCCTTATTGTAGCCCATGCGCCTGCTTTGACCGCCGGCCAACACTATTCCTGTAACATTGGGTTTTGAAAATATCACGAGTCCAAATTAATGATTTTTTAGCTTACAAAGACTTAGGCAATGCTTGTAATAAATTTTTAATCTGATTAAAAGCTTTTTCAGGCTGGGTATAATCGTCAGGATAAAAAATGGCGGCAGGTTCAATATTCCATCTTTCCATAATTGCCTCCACATGTTTGGTTTTGGTGGTTAAGATTAAGGAAAACGGAGCATTTACGAGCCGGGTAAAACCTTCGGCCCAAAGCTCTCCTGACAGTTCATAACTCCCAATTTCATCAATAAGCGCGATATCAGGAGGATAATCTGTAATCTGTTGTATCCAGTGCCTTCCTGTTTTTATCCCTTCGGGAAATAATTCAAAATGATGAGGACGTTCATTAAAACCGGCTATCCGCCGCATAAGCCTAACCTCCTGGCGGGTTTGAATGTTCTGTATGGTATAGCTGTCGTCCGCAGGCTGGTGCAGAGACACAAAGCCGGCAGTATTCAGGCCGGTTTGGGTGAGCATACGCAAGAGTTGAAGCAAAAAACTGGTCTTGCCACTTTGCTTGTCACCGGCTATAATAAATATTGACTTATTTGTTAAAACCATAAAGCCGGCTTAAATCCATATTTTCAACCATGCAAAGCATATTTCCATGCTAAAAAAATAATGTGGTAAAATTATGCAATAAATTTCGGACTGACGGCAGTTGAGAAGTTGGCGTTTCAGGTATTTCCAATCAATCCTCCAGATACCCGAACTTTCCGGCATTAAAATCTTCGAAAGCCTGCACCAGTTCCTGGCGGGTATTCATCACAAAAGGGCCGTGGGCAGCAATGGGCTCGTTGATGGGTTCACCACTGAGCACCAGCACCACTGAATTTTCATTGGCCGCTATCCGGAAGGTTTCTCCTTTGTTCTCAAACAATGCAAGATTATCAACGGGTACTTTCTCCGTGTCATTAACGGTGATATTACCTTCAATCACCAGCAAAGCTGTATTGTAGTTTGCAGGGAATTCAAAATCGGCTGTTCCGCCCTTGTTGAGCTTAACATTCAGCAGATAAATGGGCGTAAAAGTACTGGCAGAACCCATCGTCCCCTGATAATCGCCGGCAATCACTTCCACCAGGCCCGCATCATCCGGAAGGCGTACTTTATTGATGTTGGCATTCACCAGCGACTGGTATTTTGGCGGGCCTTTTTTGTCTTTGGCAGGAAGGTTTACCCAAAGCTGCACCATTTGAAAATCGCCACCGGCTTTGCTGAAATTTTCTTCATGATATTCTTTGTGCAGAATGCCGTTGGCGGCGGTCATCCATTGCACATCGCCTACACCAATTACGCCGCCACCACCGCTGCTGTCGTGGTGTGCCACACCGCCTTTATAGGCAATGGTTACTGTTTCAAAACCCTTGTGCGGATGCACACCCACTCCACGCGGCTTTTCACTGGGCGGGAAATAGAACTTTGAATTGTAATCGAGCAAAATAAACGGGGTCATGCGCTCCATATCGAGGCGAAAACCACCCGGAATAAAATTATGCACCCTGAAACCATCACCCACAAAGTGAGGTTCGGGAGGATAAAGAACAAGTTCTATATTTTTTTGAGACATGGGTCAAAATTTTAGTTGGACAATCCCTTTTCTGAATGACCAGGTAGATATTAGCGTTGAAGGGATTGGTATATTAACAAAGTTAGGGGAGGAAGGTTGGTTTTGATCTAAAACACTTGCTTACCAAATTGTGCCGGCAAATGATTTGATTGAGGACTTGGAGCTTTATCCCTGATTTAAGTAAATAATGCCAGAGTAAATAAAGAGATTCTTCGCTACGCTCTGAATGACAACCTATTGCGTTATATAGAAAGAGGGGGGCAAGAGAAGGAGAAAGTTCTGCTTTCTCCTTCTCTTGCCCCCCTCGAATAATAGATAGTTATCTGTCATTCAGAACGGAACGTAGTGGAGTGAAGAATCTCCTTGTGCTGGCGCGTGCGGTGTCTGAGTATTTGTCGAAGGCCATACGCGTGCATTTGCATCCCCTTTTATTTGTCACCTCCACTTTAAGGCCTTTTTTCAGCGCTGGAATCTCAAAGTAAGAATTTCAATAACGAATTTCCTGAAATAACCGATAATGGTGGCACAGCAACAAAATTAATCCACAGCGGTATTTATCGGAACCTGTATCTCCCTGAATCCAACGAATCGGTTAACATCGGAGGCTTTTTCCTTATCTTCATCGATACAAATATCGATAACCCCCCTAATGTTGCCCAGCGCTTCATCAACGGTGGCGCCATAGGAATGACAACCTTTAAAAACCGGACAACTTACGATGAAAACATCGTCTTCATCCTGTTCTATCAAAATAGGAAGATGCAGTATTTTTGCTCCTGAATTTACAGTGCAATGGTTTTTGAGAAATCCACGCAACCGCAACGTTACTTTATACCATCTGATTCACTGACTGTAGAACAAATCATAGCCTCCCTTAAGATTGCTCCAGAGTATATTGACTTCGGCAAAACCAAATTTCACATCCTTCTTAAATCTTCCGGTATAAATCAATGTAAACATCAGATGCCAAATCTACTGAAAAGTTCAGTGGAATCTTTTACCCTGCTTCCTTTACGCTGTCTCACATCATCCATGGCTTTGCGTGTTTCAGGATTAGGCATTGGTCCTTCAAGAAGAGGAAGACCTGCTTACCCATCTGTGTAAGAAGGCGGATAAGCAGGTCTTCCTCTTCCTTTGATTTACGATGAATTATAATAGTATTCATTGGATTAGGTTAATAAAACAATGATTCAAAGATAATACAAATTAGTGGGAAGGACAAGAAGAATCCATGAGCTTTTCTGTAGTCCTAACAAGTGGCGGAAAAATTTATCTCTGTTTTAATATCTCCAAATTCCAACAAAAAATTAAAATATTTCCCTCCCCATTGAGCCACTTTCCTAAAAAATGGTGTATGTGTAGGTATAAGAAACCATTTAAATCAAAAAAAAATCATGAAAAAATTAAACAGACTACTATTTTCGGCGGCCTTTCTGGCTTCCCTGCTTGTATTTAATGCCTGCGAAAAGGATGATCCGGAACCGGATGGCAACAAACCAACCCTCAACGTAGGTGCTGATATTATTGGAATGACGGATGAAACCTATCCGATAAATGTTACCGTAAGCGATCCTGATGGAAACGACTTCACCCTAAGCTGGAAGGTGATTGAATCACCCGTAAATTCAACGCCCGAAATTAAGGAAATTGGCAAAACTTCTTCCTCGTTCACCACCGATATCGCCGGCTTGTATAAGATAGAAATAACCGCGAGCAACACCAACGGCAAATCCGACACAGGGGTTTTAACGCTATATATTGGCGGCAAACTACCCCGAAGCATAAACACTAAAACCACTTACCCCGATTTATTTGATAATGAGGACTATCCGGATTACTATGCACTCAATAACATTCAGATTACTCAAGGTATAACCCTCGAACCCGGTGTGGTGATCGAGAATGCAGCAGATGCAGGACTGTGGTTTAGTGGCAACAATGCATTTCTGGATGCCCGGGGCACTGCGGCCAAAAACATCATCTTCCGTGGTATGGATAAAGTGAAAGGGAGCTGGAAAGCCATTCACATCGCATCGAACAACGTTAACAACAAGCTTGATTATGTGCAAATATTACATGCCGGAAGCAGCGAAATAAGCAATAAGAAAGCGGCACTCGTCCTGCAAAGCAACACGAACACCCAGGCCAGCATAACCAACACCCGCATCTCACAATCCGGCGGATATGGTTTATATATTGATGGCAATAATGGAAACATTACTGCTTTTGCCAACAACAATTTCAGCGACAATGAAGCCGCCCCTATACGTTTTGGGGCTGAAAACATGTACATGCTGGACAAAAACTCTGTTTACCAGAACAATGGTATTCAAGCCATCGAGATAGCATCAGCAGGCAATACCAATGCGGCTTTCAAGAACCCGGGAACGGTACCCTATCCGGGACTTCGTTATCATGTTTACAGCAGCTTTGAGCTTAGGACAGAAGTAACATTTGCATCGGGGGTTACCTGTCTTTTTGATGAAGGCAAACGCTTATGGGTTACCAGCGAGGGTGCCATTATTGCCAACGCAGTCACCGACCCCATCTCTTTTAAAGGAATGGTAGAAGCCCAGGGCGCCTGGTTGGGCTTTGAGATAGCTTCTCCCTCCCCACTCAACAGCCTGGATGGTGTAATCATCAGGCATGGTGGGGATAATGGCGGACGCGGAGCCAATATTTATCTTTTCGGCTCTTCGCCCGGTTCGCAACTTACTATTACCAACAGCGTAATTTCTGACAGCGAAACCTGGGGAATATATGCTACTTCGGGTAGTGTTGTCCTCAACGAAAGCAATAACACTTTCAGCAATAATGCTTTGGGCGATATTGGGGGAAACTAAAATAGTCATTAGCAGATATTTGAAAGGAACCTCTTGATGCCCGGATAAAATCAAGATTCAGAGATTGAATGGAGGAAGTGAAACTTCCTCCATTCAAAAATCTCACCCAATTAAAAAATCATCCTACTGAATTCTTTTCTTTACTTATGGATTGTGGACTGGAGAAGTGAAGTGAAGCATTTTATTTTTGAAATTAATTGAATTGACCTCAAACACAAAATCCTACTTCTTAATCTATTACCATGAAAAGAGACAAATTCACCATCCATTCAAAGCAAGGGAACCTGGATGCTTTAAATATTCCCAATTTAAAAGAAATCCCTAACAAAGGCGACCTTACATCCGAAAGGTTAAATGCTTCATCAACTATGATTCATGCTGATCTGGATAAGGCTTCAGTTGCGAAGAAACTAAAAGAATTGAAATTAAAGGGGATAAATGCTGAAATATTAGCCAGCCCAACCAACATTATGAGAACTGAAAGTGGGGAAATTGTCAACTTTGACTTTAGTTCAGGAGAGGCGTTTGATCCAAATAGTAAAATAATTGGGCAAATAAAGGGCTGTGAAGTTACAAGTGCATCAATGAATCCAGCAAGGGTGCGCACAATGACACGATTTGGCCGAAATGTGGAAAGCTTGAATAAGAAAGCATTGAAATTTGGTCCCAACCAATCAAACGTCCAATTTTCTATTCCGGAAAAATACGCACAAGCTTCTGTATTTGCGGCCGAAATAAGATTTCTGGTAAGTAACTTTAGTGAAAGCAGAATTAATCTTTTAGAAGGACAATCTCCCGGATTTTCCATTTCCATCAGAAAACTAAACAATCAACATTATCTCCATTTTTCTGTGGCCACAAATGATGGATGGAAAAGCTTTTCTCATTATTCAACACCTATAACGTTAAACCAGTGGCATGAAGCTGCATTTATTTTCAAAGCAGGAGAACTATCAGTGATTCTCAATAGTCACTTAATTTCTCGCGGCTTAGTCCCTGCAAAAAAGCTCAGGTCTGTTGGAAACAATATAATTTTTCTTGGAACATGGGTGGATGGCCGGAGAAATCAATTCATAGGAAAGGTTCAGTTTGTAAAATTGTGGAGTAAAATTCCTGCTCACATAATGAATTCATATAACATTAATTTGCAACTGGACTACAATCAAGCATGTGGTTACAAGCTTACTACGAAAGCGCCTATAAAATCAGGCTCCTTTATTTTTCCTGGTGAAGCCTCACCTGTTCAAATAAAATACCGGTTTATAGATGGGATGGTGGTCCTTGATGGAGGAACAATTTTAGGAAAGGAATCAGAACTGAAAACTGAAGTTCAAAGGGCAACTGGAAATGCATCCCCTGATGTTGACCAACCTCATGATGCTGTGCGTAGTGTTCAACAAGCTTTATTGGCTGTTTCAAGCAGGAATAAGCTCTGGGATAATGGAATTTTATACTATCAAACAGAAAATTTAAGCACCTTGCTTATAAACAGGCTTGATGAAACAATAAAGATTCTGGAAAGAGAAACCAATATCCGTTTTGTTCCGGCCTCTGCTGCCAATAAAGATGTCGTAGTTTATAGAATCAATAAAGATGCAAATGCTCACGGTGAATCTTATTCCACCGGCTTAGGCAAAGTTGGAGGAAAACAATACATAGCCCTGCATAAACTTGCCTCTGTTTCCACCATTATTCATGAAACCTTTCATGCTTTGGGGATAATGCATGAGCAATGCAGGAATGATCGTGACAGTTATATTCAGATCCATTGGGATAATCTGGATTTTGAAACTGCGGATGAAAAAAATGTTAGATATCAGTTTGAAAAATTAAAAGAATCAATAGACTTAGGGTCATACGATTATAACTCAGTAATGCACTATCATCCAAATTCTTATGGTAGAAAAGATCCGGATTTGGGGCAATTGACTACAATTAGTTCAATTAGTGGCGTTCCAATTCAAAGAGTAGGTTTGGATCCATTTATGAGTTCTACAGATATTGCTCAAATTAATAAACTCTATCCGGTCAAAACTGTATTTGATGATGGGCAGACCTGGGGAAGTAGTGCATACACCACAGGAATTGCTTTCGGGGATATAAATGGCGATGGAGCAGATGAACTCCTTGTTGCAAGAAAACATGGTTCAGGAAACAGGTTCTTTTTTTATAACAGTGAAAAAAACGACAAACCCTATAGAGAGCTCGCTGCAGGAGGTAGCGGTTGGGGAGGCGGAGCTTATGCCACATGTATTGCAGCAGGCGATGTAGATGGCGATGGAAAGGATGAAGTAATTATTGGAAGAAAAAGCGACACCAATATGCGCTTTGAAATCAGAAAATATGACCCTTCAAAACCAGAAAAAACGATACAGTTGTTTGAGGGTGGGAACACCTGGGGAAAGGGAGCTTATACAACAGGTGTGGCCATATCAAAAGATAGAAATGGTAGAGTCCTCATTGCTGTATGCAGAAAATCAGGTGGAAATGCGAGATTTTTCATCTTTGGCGGAGCTCGTGAAAACTATAGATTATTGTATGAAGGTGGAAAGGACTGGGGAGGATCAAATTATGCAACTTCAATTGCTTTCGGCGATGTGGATGGAGATGGATATCTTGAAGTTGGAGTGACCCGATATGCCAAATCCGGACCCAGGTTTATGATCTTTAAAGCCGTAAATGGAGATTACAGAAACTTTCAAACATTACATTCAGGTGGATCAGATTGGGGAGGTTCATTTTATGCAACCGCAATTGCTTTTGGGGATGTGGATGGAGATGGTAAACAAGAGGCAGGCGTTACCAGAAAAGCATCCAGCAACGAAAGATTTTTTATCTATGGCAACAGTGCACAAAATTTCAGGCTAAGGTATTCCGGAGGAAATAAATGGGGCAGCTCCTATTATGCAAACAGTATCGCAATGGCCGATGTTGATAACGATGGAAGAGCTGAAATACTTGTAGGACGTAACGCCGATTCAAATGCCCGCTATTTTCTTTATGATGATGGCTTGAAAGATTATCAGTTGCTGGCCGATGGCGGGAAAGACTGGGGTAAAGATTACTATACTTCCGCCGTTGCTTTAGGAAATCCAAGAGGTGGATCTCATCGTCCGTTCCTTGCCATTGGCAGAAAAGCAAGTTCTAACCAACGATTTTCCGTTTTTAATTTTGAACCATAAATTTTACTAACCAACCTTTACAAAAATGAAAACACAGATTCTTATTATTGGGTTAGTCATAACCTCGCTTTTTATGATGTCCTGCGAAAAGGATAAGAGCAACAATAAATCAGATGTGATAAACCCTGAAAAGTTCAAAGCTGTAATCACCGGGGAAATCGAGACTGAAATAGAATTTGACGAGCAAAAGATTGTTGCTGCCGGAGATTTACTGAGTGATAATTCCTCAGCATATCTCTCCTTTACGGCAACAGATAACGATCCCTTTATTGTTCTCAACTTCTACCCACCTGATGATCATCCCAATAAAGATGACAGAATTTCGATACAGATAAAGGCGAAAGATGTAAAACCCTGGACAAAAAATGGCACCTACAACACCGTTTATTTTGCACAATTGCAATACGTTGAGGAATACGCCATTGTAAGCTATTGGGATGAATCAGAACGAAGAGATTACATCTCCTTCAACAGACCTGAATCGATGAGCAGAAACGTCAAAGTATGGCGGGAAGGCAGTCTGTTTAAAGGAGAAATGGCCGAAAGAATCGGATTACAGTCACACGATAACCGTCTGATTTACATTATCCTGAATTTTGAACTCAGGCCCGGGGATGATGGCTTGACGGATTAACATAAATTGGATCATAAAACTTCCAACATTTATGAATTAACCCTTTTTGAGTAAAACCATAATAGGAACTTACCCTCTGTAGATGAATCTTCGAATAAGAAACATTGACAGTTGGTTGGTTTCTTTAAGGCAGGCTGCTTAGGCGGCTTGCTTTTTTGTGATGAAAAAGAAGTGTTATGTGATGACGATTATTTCCACGAAGACCCAGAGACAAAAAGAGGCCTCACAAAGAATTCCCGACCCAATCCTATTCTACCTTCAAATATTAAATCAAGAAGCAATAAATCCCATCCTGTAAATCTCGTTAATCCTGTCAAAAAACTACCTCCCGGCAAGCCATGCACACTACAACAAAACTAACTCTTCTCAATATGACATATTTACAATATGTATGAAAAACACAAAAATCGCTATTTAGAATGAATGTATTTTACAGAAAGTTGCCTTATTTCTTTTTCACCCATGTTTTTGCAATCCTTTTCCTACTTATTTTTGCATTGAAAAAAAGAGATAGCGCAGATTAAGAGCGAGTATTATTTATTGAAGCATACCTATTGCATTATTGGCTTATCATTGATTGACCCAGATTAGAAAACCAAGTCAAAACCATTAAAAAAACAATATTTCGTAGTAGTACACGGGTTAAAAACTGAGCAAAATCTAAAGAAAGGAGGAAAATTAGCCAGGCATTAGACCTGACATGAAACATCTTCTAACAATTTGCATATTGTGCACTTTGCTTTTTTCGTGCACTCCCGAGAAAGTAACAATCAGCAAAACAATCCTTATAAATACTACTGCTGATACAGTTTTTGTAAGGGCGATGATGAATGGAAGCATTGATACTACCCATAGTTTTGATTTGGCGCCCAGGGACTCTATTGAGAGAAACTTAAACAGATACCCTGGCCTTGTTAAAGGTGATGCTTTCAGTCTTGCCATTACCATTATGGATTCGATGGTAGTGTATTTTGGCGACAGGTATGTTGTTGTACATCAATCGAATAGGTACACCGGCGACACCACAAGGGTTATTCCTTATTCATCTCCACGCAACCTGTACAACATTAAAAGTTACTACAGAACGGTTGCGGAAAACTCCAAAAATTTTCGTTCCATGATTTACTATTACACGTTTAACGAGGATGATATTATGCCTTAAGGCGCCAAACCTTTAATTGCTTCAAACCGAATAGTACCGGGCCCTGGCCCGGGCTATTCACCCTAAACCCAATCTTTTTCATCCCAAAAAAACACCCTCCTATGAAAACCGTTATCATTACCCTTTTTGCCCTGATGTGCAGCATTGCGCCTTTAAGGTCGCAAACCTATTCATTTCAGGCAACTACCGCCCCCTACGCGAATTTAACCAATCCCATTTCGCTCAACAATGGCGAAGTGTGGGTATTTCCGGATTACACCATTCCCATTGGCTTTAATTTCTGGTATTTTCACGAATATATTGACACGCTATACTTTTTTGAGGAATCAGCGGCCATGCTTTCTACTTCCAATGTAGAAGGTGGTTTTCATAAATTGATTTTCCCATTCGGGGCCATGTTGATTGACCGGGGTTATGGCACCTCACAATCCTTATCCCCGCTATCGTATGAGCTTAGCGGCGAACTAGGCAACAGGATATTAAAAATTGAGTGGCAAAACGTCGGTTTCGGTTTTGAATATGATGCAATCAATACCCTGAACGACTACGTAAACTTCCAGTTATGGCTTTATGAAACCAGCGGTAACATTGAAATGCGTTTTGGGCCTTCAAAAATAATGCACCCAGAATTCGCGTATATTGATGTTTCCGGTCCCTCAGTGGCGCTGATACCGCAATACAACTTTGAAGAAGATACCGTATCTTCCGCGTCCCAGTGGCTTCAGGGCAACCCGGGGAATCCCGTTATGGTTCAAACAGACGAATTCACCTTTCTTGAAGGCAGCATTCCTCCCAATACAGTATTTCAGTTCAATAAACTTACGGTTGGAAGCATTAAAAACCCATTGAATGCAGCAATCGTTTATCCAAATCCGGCAAAGGATTACCTAACCATCCGGTTGCTGAATAACTTTACTTCCCTTGCGGAAATTTCCATTTCCGATATAAATGGGCGCATTGTTTATCAGTCTGCCCATAATCCAAATCAAACAGGAGAGCTGCAAGTGCCGGTTTCCGCACTAAATGGCGGGGTTTACCAGGTGGTAATACGGCAGGGTGAAGGAGTTTCTAATACACGATTTGTGAAGTTGTAGAAGTGGGTGCAGGATGAAATTTAAGCAATGCGGGATTAAACTAAGACAAGCCACGCTATATAACTGAAACCCCGCATTGCGCTAAACAGTATTTATAATCTTCACTAAAACATTTAATTCTTACTTATATTGGCTTTAACCGAGTTTTATCAAACTATCCATTTTCAAGAGCCAACTCATTAATTTTAAACTTTTTTTTTGAAATACTTTATATTTTCATGCTGAAATATAACACTTTATGACAAAGGGAACCAGACCAACCATTCCTATCTTAAGCAATGGCTTGATACATAACATCGAAGCATTAAAAAAGGTCTTGGTTGTTAATGTCTACTGTGATTCTTAATTTCTTATTACAAATCATACCTACGGAGGAGAAAAGATTTGAAATATTTCGGATGATAACCTTTTCTGCCCACTCAATTTCTTGATTAAGATTTGTATATTTGAGAAAATTTATGATAAATGAGTATTTCAGACATAAAGATATATCAATTAGAGGATGGAAAAACTGAAATAAATGTTCAATTGGACAAAGAAACTGTTTGGTTAAGCTTGAACCAAATGGTGGAATTATTTAAGCGTGATAAATCTGTAATATCCAGACATATAAGTAATGTTTTCAATGAAAACGAATTGCTACAGGATTCAGTTGTTGCAAAATATGCAACAACTGCTTCGGACGGTAAAACATATCAGGTAGATTACTATAATTTAGATGTAATAATTTCAGTTGGTTATAGGATTAAATCGAAACAGGGGACTCAATTTCGGATTTGGGCGAATAGTGTTTTAAAAGAATACTTGACTAAAGGATATGCGCTAAATGAAAAAAGATTATCTAAGCAGAATGAACAATTAAAGCAACTTCAGGAATCGGTTAAGATATTAGGAAATGTATTGAATTTTAAGGTGCTGACAAACGACGAAAGTATTGGACTACTTAAAATAATTTCAGATTATGCTTATGCATTGGATATTTTAGACCAATATGACTATCAAAGACTTGAAATCAAAAATACGTTTGGCAAGGAAACATATCGCCTTTCTTATGAGGAGGCAATGAAGCAAATAATGATAGCTAAAAAAGCCTATGGCAAAAGCAGTTTGTTTGGAAATGAAAAAGATGATTCATTTAGAAGTTCCATTTCAACAATTTATCAAACATTTGACGGAGAAGATTTATATCCAAGCATTGAAGAGAAAGCTGCAAATTTATTATACTTTATCACAAAGAATCATTCGTTTTCGGATGGAAATAAGAGGATTGCGGCATTTTTATTCCTCTACTTTTTAGATAAAAACGGAATATTGTTTGACAGCAAGGGAAATAAGAGAATTGCGGATAATACTTTGGTTGCACTGACCTTAATGATTGCAGTGAGTAAACCCAATGATAAAGACACTATGGCAAAAGTGATTGTAAATCTGATAAATAGGAATAATTAACTATTATTTTCAATATGCCACAGCAAAGAAGCATTATGGAAGTGCTGGATTTAATCCAAACAAAAGTTGGTTTAAACCAGGCATTATCCAACGTTTGATTGAAAATCATGGTTTCACAAACCAGCAAATCTTTAATTGTTTAACACCAGATGTTAACAATCATTATAAACTGAAAAATAAAATTATAACCAATTATGGAAAAGCAACACAAGTTAATGAGGCCTTTTCTTTCTACGGCTATTAATATCGTATTCTTCCTGTCAATTATTGCAGGCTTTAGCTGCAGTAGGAATGAAGATGCCTGGAATCAATTAGTGATTGAAAACCAATTGGAAGATACACTGACTCTACAAGCTACAAAGAAATACATTTCGGACATTCCCGGACCACCGCATATTATATACCCAAAGTCTGTTTATTGTCTGGCACAAGCATTACACAACAGCGATATGGAGATGATACGCGAAAATTGGGGAAATCCAGGAGATACAATAGAAATCTACATTAATGGCGAACTTGTCATTAAATGGGGCGGTCCGTTGCTTGATAGGGGTAATACTTTCAATCATTTTTTTTATGAACAATCGTGGCATATTAGAAAAGGCGGCCAAAAAGACAAATACACCATTGCAACATTTTCCATATCTGAGACAGACCTCGAAAATATCGAAGGTAAATAGAGTCTTGCCATCCTTCGGATTGCTGTTTTATTGCAGGCCAGGGCTGGGATTTTCTTCCCCTTGTCCCCTGGTCTCCCCCTCTCCTTGTCCCAAAAGTTACCAACTTCCCAAACCAAACTCAGGTGGTTGGTTTCTTTAAGGCAGACTGCTTCGGCGGTTTGCCTTTTTTTATAAGTCATTGCGAATTATTTCAATTTCTCTACCTTCTCTAATAACTCCACAATCCGCGCATCATTTTCGGGCAGGTAAGAGCGGTTTTCAAGCAAGGCCTGATTGTAGAAATCTTTGGCAGAATCAGCTTGTGCAGCCTGAACATAAAAATCGCCGGCAAGGGTATAGGTAGCTGCCCGCTGCCGTGCCAGAACTTTAGGCGATTTTGCTAGTATAAAAGCCTCATTCAGGTATTTTCTTACGGAATCTTGTTGACGGCTTTTTATAAAAACCTGAATCAGGTTGTTGGTTGACAGCATCACATTGATATTCTCCTTTCCGGGAAATAAATGCTGCCGAACCAATAAACCTTTACGGTGATAGTAATACGCACTGTCCAATTGTTCCAGTTTAAAGAAAATACTACCTAAATTATTATAAGATGTAGCGGTTTCTGCATGATTTTCTCCGTAAAGCCGTTCAGCAATATTCATGGCTTTTCGGGTGTAAACAAGTGCTGAAGCAGGGTCATCCATCTGACTGTAAGTCCCACCCAACAAATTCAGGTTGGCCATGGTACCGGGAAAATACGTACCCATCAGATTTTCGCAAAGTTCTAGCGAACGGGAAACACTTTTAACGGCTTCAGCATATTTCATCTGATTGCGTTGAATGACACCGAGAATATAATAACTCTCGGCCAGATTAATGTTTTTTCCGTCCGGCCATAGTTTTTCCTCATTCACAATGGCCCGCTGGATCAGCGCTACTGCACTGTCATTTTTCTCCAGTTGCTTAAAAATAAAAGCGTGATTTTTTAGTGATGACGCATATACACTATCCTGTTCGGGATAATCGATCTGATGATAAAGATGCATTACCTGATGCATAATGGCAGAGGCTGAATCGTAATTCCCAACATCCCGCTGATAAAGCGCAAGCTCCTGAATGGCAAGCACATAAGTCAGCGATAGTGACAAAGCCGAATCGGCAGCCATAGCCTGAACCTGTGCAAGCACCTTTTTGGAAGTGTTGTAATCGCCAAGCGAACGATACAACTTCCCCATGGTGGTGAGCATTTCGAGCTTAATTTGCGGGGAACCGGCATAGGAATCCGCCTTCTCGTATCCTTTGTCCAGAAACTGGAACACGGTCATGGTATCGCCCTTGTTTACCGATGGGTGAGCGGCCATAAACAAATCGAGCAGGAAATTCTTGGTAGCTGTGGAAACCTGTTCGTTTTTCAGTGCAAGGTCGCGCTGTTGCCGGGCTTCTTTTGCCTGCCACAGACTCACCGTAGTGCCTGCAATCAATGCCAATAAAATCAGCACAGAAGCGATGCTTGCCGTCCGGTGGCGCTGCGTGAATTTAGCTACCCGGTACCTCAGGTTCTGTTCCATGGCACCCACCGGCAAGTGCTGACGAAAACTCCGCACATCATCCAAAAGAGTACCTGCTCCTGAATACCTGTTTGCAGGAACAATATGCAAACATTTTTTGAGAATGGCGGCAAGTTCATAATCCAAATTCCTGTCAATTTTCCGGTTTTCGGCAGCTTGCTGCATTCTTTCCCGTGCAGTTTTCTCATCCGGGGCAGACGGATTTTCCGTTTCCGGGAATTTCCCTGCAATCAGCTTGTGCATCAGCATCCCCAACTGATACACATCCGTGGAAACAGTTAAAGGTTCTCCCGAAAGTTGCTCGGGTGCGGCAATTTTTGGCGTCCCGATAAATCCACGCTGTCCCTGATGTGCCGAAGTGATGGCGGTGGCTATTCCGAAGTCGAGCAGCTTAACATGTCCGGCTCCATTCACCAGAATGTTGCCCGGTTTCAGGTCGAGGTGCAAAATAAGGTGAGAATGGGCATAGGCCACGGCCTGCAGCACCTGCCCAAAAAGTGCGAGCCGCCGGTCAATACTAAGTTTTTTCTGTTCCACATACTCATCTATGGGAATGCCCTCAATAAATTCCATGATAAAATAGGGCACATTTCCGGTAGTAATTCCGGCATCATACAAAGTGGCAATATTCGGATGCCGGAGTTTGGCCAGTATCTGATGCTCTTCTGCCTGGTGCAAAGCATCCTCATGTTTTAAAGCCTTGGCGGGAAGGCATTTCACAACCACCTGTTGTTCAAAATGCCCATCGTCCCTTTCGGCAAGATACACATTGCTCATACCACCTTTGGCCAGGAAGCGGATAATGCGGTATTTGCCCACCTTTTCGCCGGTTGCCAGGCGTGGAAGGTCGCCATCCGTAAGGCCCCTGGCCAGGGTTTGCTGCATTTGCTCAAAGTATTCGATTGCTTGCTGTTGATGCTTCAGCATATTCAGGAGCATTACTTCCAATGCATGATTATCGCCACAGGCTGCGGAAATAAAAGCCATCCGCTCCTCTTCCGGCATATTGAGGCACTGCTCATAAATATGCTCCAGTTGTTCGAGTGAATAAGCCATAATCAGGAAGTATAGTTTTTCTGAAGATTGGTATAGAGCCAATCGCGCGCCAGTTGCCATTTGCGTTTCACGGTGGCCGGCGAAACATCAAGCACTTCGGCTGTTTCGGCAATACTCAGACCCGAATAGAAACGGCATTCTACAATCCGGCCATAAATAGCATCTTTTTCTTCAAGCATACTGAGTACATCCTCAAAATCAATGAGTTTATCAGAGGCTTCGTCCGAAAGGGAGATACTTTCTTCAATTTCATGCAATCGTTCTGGAGCCACGCCTCCACCCCGTTTTTCACGATGCTTGTTTCGGGCGGCATTCAGCATAATCTGCCGCATGGCTTTGGCGGCCACGGCGAAAAAATGAGTATGGTTTTCCCATCCACCCTGTCCGTCAGCAATCTTAAGATAAGCCTCATGAATAATGGCCGTGGTATTCATAGTATCTACCCCCTGAAAATTAAAGCGGATATTCCGTGCAATGGCGTACAACTCGCTGTAGATATGCGGAAAAACCTGTTGCATGGCTTTTTCATCGCCTTGCGCCGCAGGACGTAAAAACTGAAGGATGCTTTCAGGGGGAACTGCCATGAGTAAAATTAATTGGTAATAAACTAACAACAGGAAAATGCGGGTTTTGTTAAAATGAAGGGGAAAGTATACAAGTGTTAAAATAAACAGGAAAATTACTTCATCCTGTTATTTTCACGAACTAAAAATGGTGTATTTGGCTTTCGGTACCCATTTGAAAAATTTAATTTTCAAACAATTTATATTCTATTATGTTGGGCATACTGTAATGAAAATGCACTAAATAAGCAGAGTTATCCAAAAAACATTGAAATAATCTTCTTTAATAAGTCATTTTCCTTTTACATAATGGTAGGTGTTAATCATACAAATAGTTTTAATCTAAAATTAAAATCAAATCATGAAAAACTTAACCAGATTATTATTGTCAGCCACTTTGCTGACCACTTTCTTATTTTTCACTTCCTGCGAAAAGGATGATCCGGAGCCGGATGGCTCCAAACCCTTGGAGGGGTGTTGCCCACTTCCATCAAATCCAACACAGTTTATTCCAATCTTTTCGATAGCGAAGATTATCCTGATTACTATGCACCCAAAAGCATTGAAATTAATGCCGGTGTAACGCTTGAACCGGGTGTGGTTATCGAAAGTGGGGCTGATGTTAGATTCCGGTTCATTGGTGATGATGCGTTTTTAAATGCCGAAGGAACTTCTGCTGAAAACATTATATTCCATGGCAGGGATAAGGTGAAAGGAAGCTGGAAGGCACTTCATTTGGCTTCCAATAATGCAAATAACAAACTCAATTATGTCCAAATACTACATGCCGGAAGTAGTGAACAAAGCGGCCAAAAAACAGGGCTGTTTATTCAAAGCAACAGAGATACCAGGGTAAGCATCAAAAATACCACCATAGCGCATTCTGATGGATATGGCTTATATGTTGATGGGGATACAGGAAATATAACCGAATTTTCCAACAACAATTTCAGCGACAATGTGGCTGCTCCCATACGTTTTGGAGCGATGAATACTTATGTGTTGGATAAAAACTCTGTCTTTGAAAACAATGGTATCCAAGCCATAGAGCTTGCTGGTGGCACCACTACCGACTTTAACACTTCAGGGACGGTAGTATTTGCCGGGCTCCCCTACCATGTTTACAGTAGTTTTCATCTTAAAGCGGATGTAACTTTTGAATCGGGAGTTACCTGCCGCTTTGACAAAGGTATGCGCATGAGGGTTAATGCTGATGCTGCCATTGTCGCCATCGCTGATAGTGAACCCATTACTTTTGAAGGTTTGGTTGCAGCTCAGGGTGCCTGGGTCGGCATAACCATCGAATCACCATCCCCACTTAACAAAATGGATGGCGTAATCGTCCGACACGGCGGTGATATCAACGGACTGGGAGGCAACATTCACCTGTTTGGTTCTACCCCCGGCTCACAACTCACTATTGTCAACAGCACCATTTCTGATAGCGAAACCTGGGGAATACACAGCGCTCCCGGCGATGCGAACCTTACCCAAAATAACAACACTTTCTTTAACAATAAGCTGGGTGATATTTTGCAGGAATAAACAACTGATTTTAAATAAAGTACCAATCATCAGGCAGGCTACTCATTTCCCGAACCTTTAACCTGATGGTACAACCCTTAAAAAAGGCAGGCTGCTTTGGCGGTTTGCCTTTTTTGATCCTGAAACTACTTTAAATTTAGGGCATCTCTAAAAACTCAATGAGTTATAAACAACTGAATGTTAATAACTTAAT
>ENA-UOOR01001086-UOOR01001086.1-fermentation-metagenome-genome-assembly--contig:-NODE-1086-length-33916-cov-2.927586_pt1 | contig 33916 bp, 28 predicted proteins | sample MGYA00245780_ERZ724029 | MGnify/ENA primary metagenome ERZ724029 (study PRJEB28704, sample SAMN03018315) | fermentation metagenome | biome: anthropogenic terrestrial biome; feature: soil; material... | reverse complement strand
AAGCACCCTTGCCGGACATGCCCAAGCGCCCGGATCCAAAAGCCATACCATTCGTGCCGTACTGATGGCCACCATGTCGGATGGCACATCCTATATCCGCAATCCTCTGACCAGTCAGGATGCCAAAAGCTCACTGGAAGCCGCTAAAGCCTTTGGCGCCAAGGTGACCATAGCAGACGGCGTGTGGACGGTGGAGGGCCGGGGCAAACACCTGCAGGTCCCGGATAACTATCTGGAGTGCGGCAACTCCGGAACGGTGTCGGCCTTTGGTTCCATGATGGCAGGTCTGGTGGACGGCTACACCTTCATCACCGGGGATGAGCAGATTCGCCGCAGGCCCATCTATCCTTCTGTGGAGGCCATCAATGCTTTGGGCGGCAAGGCAGTCTTTACAAAGCCCGGTTCCAATTCCTGCCCCATTGTGGTAAAAGGCGGCCTGACCGGGGGAAAGGTCCACTTTACCGGGCTGCTTTCCCAGATGATTTCCGCCACCCTGATGATTGCGCCTTTGCTGCCGGGAGAAACTGAAATCGTAGTGGATAATCCTCTGGAAACCCCCTACCTGCAGATGACTCTGGACTGGATCAAGCGTCATGGCGTGGAAATCGAGAATCCCCAGGAGTTTAAGTACTTTAAGATTCAGGGCGGCAAGAGCTATCAGGCTCAGGATACCGTCATCGCCAGCGACTGGTCCGGTGTGGCCTTCCCCTTGGTGGCAGCGGTTGTCACCCAGTCCGATGTCATCATTGATGGCGTGGATTTCCACGACAGTCAGGGGGACAAGGCGGTGGTGGATCACCTCATCTCCATGGGAGCCGATATCCAAAAGGATGTGGAGGGCGGCCGCCTGCTGATCAAAGGCGGAAAGCCCCTTAAATCCGGCTTTACTCTGGACCTGCAGAACATTCCCGATTCTCTCCCCGCCCTGTCGGTGGCGGCGGCCTATGCTCAAGGGGACACCACCTTTATCGGACTGGATGCCGTCCGCCTGAAGGAGACCGACCGGGTGGCTGTGATGCAGAGTGAGCTGGGTAAGATGGGAGCCTCCATTGATGTAGGGGACGACTACATGGTGGTTCACGGAGGCAAGCCCCTTACCGGCGCAAAAGTAGAAAGCTATCACGACCACCGGATCGCCATGGCCATGACCATCGCCGGCTTCTTTGCAGAAGGCGAAACGGTGGTGCAGGATGCCGAGTGCGTCGCCGTGACTTTCCCCAACTTTTTTGAGGTGATGGGAAATATGGGCGCCGATGTTGAAACGCAGTAAATTATACTTTTTGAAGATGCCGGCGCAGGAAAGAGGAAACGGCTTTTCTGCGCCGCGCAGCGAAAAGGAGTGGGTTGGATATTAGCAGGATGAAGCAAGTCACCATATCCGATGTTGCCAAAGAGGCAGGGGTTTCTGTTTCCACGGTATCCAGAATCCTCAACAACAATCCCAGCGTTGCCCCTGAGCTTCGGGACCGGGTACAGAGCACCATCGAAAAGCTGGGCTATGTTCCTAACGCAAGCGCCCAATATGTGCGCACCGGAAACAGCCGTATCCTTGGGATGATTGTCCCCACGGCCTCCAACCAGTATTTTGGCAAAATCATAGACGGGGCTTTGGATTGCGCTTTAGAGCAGGGCTACCGCGTCACCGCCTTTTCCAGCGACGGAAACGCGGAAAAAGACATTCAGTGCCTATACTCGGTGGCATCTTCCGCCGCTGCCGGGCTGATTTACTGCCCCATTTCGGTGGCCAGTTCGGATCATCTCAATGTGGTATTTTCCAAAAAAATGCCGGTGGTCATTGCTTCCCGCCGTGGTATCATCCCGGGCGTCCCCCACGTCTACACCGATGACGTGGAAGGCGGCTATACCGTCACTAAGTTTCTTCTCCATCAGGGGCACCGCCGCATTGCCTTTTTTGCCGGCTTCTGGGAAAACCCCGCCACCAATGTGGAAGAACTGATGAAGCTGATGGATTCCGATCAGCGGGGAGCGTATTCCTCTCTGGATCGTCTGGCAGGTTATCAGCGGGCTTTGGAGGAAGCGCAGGTACCCTTTGACCGCAATCTGGTGACCATGACCAGCTATAATTACGACAGCGGATACAGCTCCATGAAGCGTTTTTTGACCTCTATGACCGAGTTTGACGCCGTCATCTGCTCCAACGATTGGGTGGCTTCCGGGGTGCTGCAGGCTTTGCAGGAACAAAACATCTCGGTGCCGGGTCAGGTATCCATTGTGGGGTACGACAACACCGAAGTGGCCCGGATTTCCCGGCCGATGCTTACCTCGGTGCGGCAGCTCCCCTACGACATCGGCTATGCGGCGGTGAATATGGTGATCGCTATGCTCCGGGGCCGCAACGTGGAGGACAAGATGATTGGCACCGACCTGATTGTGCGCAACTCCACGGCGGTCAAGCGAATGCCATACATGGAAAAGCTTCCAGGCGGAAAAAATCCCCCCATGTCGATATGACACAGGGGGAAGAATATGACCTTTAGATTTTATCCCATTTAGGATCGATATTGGTCACAGAGCGGTAGGCGTTGGCAGCCATGAGAGCATCCAGAATGGCGACGCGGGCCATGGCCTCGCACACGGGATAAATGCGGGAAAGCAGGGTGGCGTCGCGGCGGGTGATGGGCTCCAGAATCCCGTCCTCCATCTTCTCCACATCCACAGCCTTCTGGGGAACGGAAACGGTGGGGGTGGGTTTGACCGCCAGACGGATGCGGATTTCGCTTCCATTGGAGATGCCGCCCAGAACACCGCCGGCGTTGTTGGTGTAGAAAGCGACCCGTCCGGTCTCGGGGTCTACATAAGACTCATCGTTGCACTGGGAACCTGCCATGCGGGCAACCTCAAAGCCTGCGCCGAATTCGATGCCCTTGATGGCGCCGATAGACATGAGAGCGTGAGAAAGGGTGGCGTCCAGACGGTCAAAGACAGGCTCGCCCAACCCGGCAGGAACACCCTTGATGATCAGCTCCACTACACCGCCACAGGTATCGCCGGAATCCTTCACCTTAAGGATGTCCTCGATCATCTTGGGGGCAGCTTCCAGATCAGGGCAGTTCAGCTCGTTGGCCCGGTAGTTCTTCTTGGCTTCTTCGTAAGTAACAGGCTTTGCCTTGATGCCGTGGGATTCGGTGATAAATCCGATGACGTCGATCCCTATCTGATCCAGAACCTGCTTGGCAACGGCTCCGCCGGCAACACGGCTGGCAGTCTCGCGGCCGGAAGCCCGTCCCGCACCCACCCAGTCGGTAAACTCGCCGTATTTCTTAAAGTAGCAGTATTCGGCGTGGCCGGGGCGGATGGAATCTTTGTAATCCCGGTACTGGCCTACGTGGATGTCCTCAATATCGTTATTGGGGATGACAATGCCTACAGGCGCACCGGTGGTCAGATCGTTTTCCATCACGCCGGAAAAGATGTAGCAGATATCCTTTTCCAAACGGGGGGAATCCAAGGGGGTTTGGCCGGGTTTACGCTTGTCCAGTTCGGCCTGTACCATCTCGGCGGTAATTTTGATTCCGGCAGGGACGCCGTCCACAATCACCAGCAGGCCGCCATAAAGCTCTTTGGGAATTCCTGGTTTTTTGCGGAAACATCCGGAATAGGATTCACCGCAGGTTGTAATGCGAAACAGTTTGCCAAAGGTATTTCCCATCATGGTTCAGTTCCTCCTCCATGTTGCGTTTTGTGCAGAATTTATAAAATCTATCACAAAAAGTATAATATCATGGGAGACATAAGTCAAATTGTTTGTAGCTATCTAATCCATTGGTTTATACTATGGAATCGCAAGAAGATGACAACCGGGCTATCTCGTGGGAATGCCAGGGGCTTTATGTTCGCAGGGAACCGAGACCTGACATTTTCCGCAGCCGTAGTAGGGGCGGTTGGCCGCCAGAATCCCCCCCAGATAAGTGTTGCAGGGAGGATGCTGCTTCCCTTTGTCCAACGAAATGGCTTCGGCGGGACAGGAGACGATACATGCGCCACAAAGAATGCAGTACTCCTCCAGCTGTGTGTAAGCCCGGGGAGTGGAGGGGAGCTCTAAATTGGTGATGAGACTGCCCAAACGCCCGGACATCCCCTTTTGAGTGATGAGGGCCCGGTTGAGGGAAAAGGTGCCCAGCCCTGCTCCATAAGCGGCGTGACGCTCCGACCAGTTGCTGGTAAACAACATGCCATTGCCATGTTTGTCGATAGCGGCGTTACTCCAGAAACGGGGATCGGCGGCGGGGATGACGGCTTGATAACCCTCGGTCTCCAGCGCTTCTTTGAGGTGGCGGCACAAAGCGATAATGAAGGTCTGCCCATCCACCCGGGAGTGCATGTATTCCTGAGAGGGCAGTTGGCGGTCCAGCCGATTGCTGCGCTTTACCTCATCGGGAAAGGGCAGGAACAGGGAGATGACGGTCTTGGCGCCCTCCAGCCAAAAGGTGGGTGGGTCCATCTTTAGGTTGGCCCCGGGATTGTCCTGCAGGCTGAGAATGTAATCATCGTCCGCTGCTGCAAACCCAAAAATAGGGGCTTCCAGCATCTTCATTCCCACAAGATCGGGGCGGAGAGCTTTGTCGGCGGCAACACGGTTGAGGGGTGAAGACTCCACAAATGCGGCGGCAATTCGATCAAGATCCAACGCTGTCACAGAGCATCATTCCTTTCTGGTTTCAGCTGAATTTCCGTGGGATCAGGTCTTGGCAGAACAAGATGATGGGGCTTGCGGAGACATCACTGATTTTATGCACAATCCATAAAAATAGTAAATTTAGCATAGTCACTGAATGGATATAAGTCAAATTGTTTCTTATTATCCGAACCATAAGAATTAACTATGGGAGTAGAACGGAAGCAAATCTATGTTTTTCCGTGATATTACCCCATCATACCACAGGATTCAAGGCTTTGCCAGAGAAGTCCTGTCTAGAAGGAGGAAGGGCATGGTTGCCATACGCACCGCCCATCAAGGAGACATTGAACTGCTGGTTCGCCTGCGCATGGACTACATTGCCGCCGATTACGGGGAGATTTCTCCCTCGGATCGCGAGAAGATTCTGGCCCAGCTTCCCGGTTACTTTTGGCAGGGGCTGGAGGACAAAAGCTTTCTGGCGGTCTTTGCGGAAGTGGATGGAAACGTGGTTTCCACCGCCTATCTGGCAATCTGCAACAAGCCGGCGTCGGTGGTATTTCCCACCGGCAAAACCGGTACCCTCCTTAATGTCATCACTGATCCGCAGCACAGGCGCAAAGGATACGCCTCTTTGGTGGTGAGCCGTATAGTGGAGGAGGCCCGCAAACTAGGGGTGGATTCTATTGATCTGACCGCCACTCAGGCAGGCAAATCTTTATACGATCAGCTGGGTTTTCAGGAGTCTACCCGTCCGGAAATGCGTCTGCGGATGTGACACATAAGATTTAACTATGCTTTAAATAAGAAATAACAATTTTTCTTATCTCAAGATATGGGGTATAGTTACAATGAAAGAAATATCACGATGTACAAAGAGGAACGAGCAGAACACAATCGTAGGGAGGTTTTTGATATGGCAACAAAAGAGATGACCCCGGAACAAGCCCGGGAACTGGATGAGCTGTTGGAACGCGCACGGGCAGCGCAAAAGATTTTGGAAACCTACGATCAGGAGCGGATTGATCGCCTTTGCCAAAAGGTAGCCTGGTCGGTCTACAATAAAAAGGCCTGGGCCATGCTCACCGATATGGGCATCGCGGAAGGCGGTCTGGGCGACCCGGTATCCCGTCTTAACAAGCGGGGCAAGATTAAGGGGATTCTGCGGGATGCCCTGCGCCAAAAAAGCGTAGGCATTATCGAGGAGGACCCGGCCAAGGGCATTGTCAAATACGCAAAGCCCGTGGGAATCATCGGCTCTCTGGTTCCCACCACCAACCCCGACCTGACCCCCGGCGGACAGGCGGTCTACTCTATCAAGGCGCGGAACGCTATTATTTTCAGCCCCCATCCCCGCACCAAAAAGACCACCTACAAATGTGTGGAGATGATGCGGGAGGCCCTGCGAGAAGAGGGAGCCCCCGAGGATATTCTCCTTTGCATCACCCAGCCCTCCATCCCCATGACCCATGCTCTGATGGCATGCAGCGATTTGGTCATTGCCACCGGCGGCAGACCTATGGTCAAGGCGGCCTACTCTTCCGGAACCCCGGCCTACGGTTCGGGGGCTGGCAACGCCACCATGATCTTTGATGAGACCGCCGATGTGGTGGAAGCTTGCCACAACACCATGCTTTCTAAAACCTCCGACTACGGCTCGGGGTGCTCCGCCGACGGAAACCTTGTGGTTCACGACAGCATTTACGACGCGGTGCTCCGGCAGTTGGAGGCGGAAGGCGGCTACTTTGCCGACGCCACCCAGCGGGAAATGCTGGGCAAAGTGATGTGGGATCAAGAGGGCCACCGCCTGTCCGATACCGTGGCCATTCCGCCCCAAAAGCTGGCGCAGGCCGCAGGCTTTACCATTCCCGAGGACCGCAAATTCATCTTTGTGGAAGGGAACGGCATTGCTCCCGAGAAAAAGTTTTGCCAAGAGAAGCTCACCACCCTGTTGGCGGTACATAAATACGAGGGCGAATTTGAAAACGCTCTGGACATGATGCGGAAAATCTACGATATTGGCGGAAAAGGTCACTCGGTGGGCATCTACTCCTTTAATGACGACCACATTCACCGCCTTGGTCTGGCCGCTCCCGTCTCCCGGATTATGGTGCGGCAGCCCCAGTCCAAAGCCAATGCAGGCTCCGCCACCAACGGCATGCCCATGACCTCATCCATGTCCTGCGGAACTTGGGGCGGCAATATCGTCTCGGAAAACATCAGCCTCAAGCATTATATGAACACCACCTGGGTTTCCCGGCCCATTCCCATGGATATGCCCTCCAACAAGGAGCTGTTCGGAAGCTTTTACGATCCCGCCCTTGAGGCATAATACACCACCACGAAGGAGGAACAGGATATGGAGCGCAAATTTTCTCTGGCTCACCTTACCGCGCTGCGGTGTCCTACACCGGAACTGATTTATATTGCCGCTATGGCCGGCTATGACTATGTCAGCCCCCGTCTGGTCAACCTTGGAGTTGCAGGGGAGGGGAATTACGATCTGGCCAGCCAGCCTCAGTTGCTGGCCCAGACCAAACGGGCAATGGAGGCCACCGGCGTCGGCATCCACGACATTGAGTTGATGCGGATTCTGGAAGGGGTGGATCTTCGCAGCTACGAGCCGGCCATGGAAGTAGGAGCGTCTTTGGGAGCCAAGTTTGTGCTTTCCAGCATCTGGACCTCCAACAAACCTTACTATATCGAAAAGTTTGGCGAGCTCTGCGATCTCGCCGCTAAATACGGCCTGGGAGTGCAGCTGGAATTTGTCACCTGAGCCAGTGTCAGCACTCTGACTCAGGCCAAAGAGGTTCTGGAAGGGGTAAACAGAAGCAATATGGGCCTGATGGTGGATACCCTCCACGCCCACCGCTCCCGAGTCAAACCGGAGGAGCTGGAAAGCTGTCCCCCGGAATGGTTTAACTTCTTCCACCTGTGCGACGGCCCTGCCGCCATTCCCGACACCAGCGAGGAGCTGATTGTCATCGGCCGGGATGCGAGGCGCTACTGCGGAGAAGGCGCCATCGACATGGCGGCCTACATCAGCCGGATGCCCAAGAACACCACCTGCAGCATCGAACTGCCTCATCTGGTCAACGCTGCGGAATTCGGCTACGCCGAGCACGTGCGCCGCTGCATTGCAAGCGCCAAAGATTATCTGCAAAAACATGATCTGTAAGGGGGAGAACCGATGAAGAAGCTGCTTTCCGATTTGATGGTGGACTACCTGGAGCGCCGGGGTGTGGAATATATCTTCGGCCTGTGCGGGCACACCGTCATCGGCATGCTGGATGCTCTGTCCCGCAGTGAGAAGATCAAGTATGTGTCGGTGCGCCACGAGCAGGTAGCCTCTACCGCCGCCGACGGTTACGCCCGCATCAAAAAGAAGGCCGGCGTGGTGCTCTGCCATCTGGGGCCGGGGCTGACCAACGCCACCACCGGTGTGGCCAACGCCGCCTTTGATTCCATCCCCATGGTAGTGATCGCCGGGGATGTGCCAAGCTACTACTACGGCCGTCACCCCCATCAGGAAGTTAACATGCACTGCGACGGCTCCCAGTACGATATCTACAAGCCCTTTGTCAAACGGGCCTGGCGGATCGACGACCCAGAGGCCATGCCCTCCATTCTGGACAAAGCCTTTCGTTTGGCGGAAAGCGGACGCCCCGGCCCTGTGCTGATTTCGGTGCCTATGGATATGTTCTCCCGGGAAATTGAGGAGGACTTGTTCCTGCGCACCCACCGGGACAGCTCCTTTACCGGCAAGCCTGCGCTGGACCCCGCCATCGCCAAGGAGATGGCCCGGGAGCTGGTGGAAGCTAAGCATCCCGTGCTCCATGCAGGAGGCGGCATCCTGCTGGCAGATGCTTCCCGGGAGCTGGCGGAGCTTTCGGAATTTTGCGATATTCCCATTTCCCGCACCTTGATGGGGCAGGGCTGTGTTTCCGACCGGCACCCTCTCCTACTGGGGCAGACCGGGTTCTGGGGCTTTGATTTTACCCACCAAAAAACACTGGAAGCCGATGTGATTCTGGCGCTGGGCACTCGCTTGGCGGAAGCCGACAGCTCCAGCTGGTATGACGGTGTCACCTTCCACATGCCCACCACCCGCTTCTTGCAAATTGACATCGACCCCGGCGAAATCGGCCGGAACTATCCGGTGGCCATTGGGGCGGTAGCGGACCTCAAGCTGGCGCTGACTCAGATTCTGGATGCGGTGAAGGAGCTCCGGCCGGAAGGCATCCGCCGTCCCGGACTGCGGGAAGAAATCGCCAAGGCCAAGGCCGACTTTAAGGCGAAGAATCAGGCAGTGTGTGACGACGGCCGCTTCCCCATGACGCCCCAGCGCATTCTGCGGGATGTAAAGCAGGAGCTGCCCGAGGACGCTCTTATCTTCACCGATGTGGGCTGGAACAAAAACGGTGTGGCCCAGCAGTTTGACGTCACCGTGCCCGGCACCATCCATCACCCTTCCGGCCTTGCCACCATGGGCTTTGGCTCGGCGGCGGTGCTGGGAGCCAAGCTGGCTGCCCCCGATCAAGTGGTGATCACCCTGATCGGCGACGGCGGCTTCGGTACCAATCCCTCGGTACTGGCCACCGCTGTGGAGCAGAACATCCCCGTCATCTGGGTAGTGATGAACAACTCCGCCTTTGGAACCATCGCAGGTCTGGAGAAAGCCAACTTTGGCACCCAGTTCGGCACCCTGTTCACCACTCCCGATGGGAAGTCCTATAACCCCGACTGGGCTGCCATTGCCAAGGGCTATGGCGTGAAGTCGGTGCGGGTGGAAAAGGCAGACGACTTCGCTCCCGCTCTGAGAGAGGCGATTGCCGGCGGCCAGCCCTGCCTCATTGATGTGCCTATGGAAAACATCCCAGTGCCCACTCCGGGCTGCTGGAACATCAACGACATCTACCGCCCCAGCGAGCTGGTGCGGGAGGGCAAGCTGATCAAAAAAGTGGATGGAAACTACGTGACGCCGGCTCACGGCGCTTCCCACAAATAGGAGGCGGTTCTTATGAATTTGCCGAATCAGGTAACCCTTTGTGAGGTGGGGCTGCGGGATGGATTGCAAAATGAGCAGACCCTTTTCCCCACCCAGCGCAAGCTGTTCCTGACCCAAAGGCTGATGGAAGCGGGATTTACCGTCATCGAACCGGGCTCCTTTATGAGCCCCAAGGCGGTTCCCCAACTGGCGGATACCGACGAGCTCTACCGCCAAGTGGGGGAGAGCAAGGCGGAGCTGCGGGCCCTGATCGCCAACCTGAAAGGGGTGGAGCGGGCTGCTGCCTGCGGGTGTAAGAAGGTAAAGCTCAATGTTTCCGCCAGCCGTGCCCACAACCTTGCCAACCTCAACAAAACCCCGCAGGAAAGCATGGAGGGCTTCGCCCCCTGCGCTCAGGCTGCCAAAGCGGCGGGAATTGCCCTTTCCGGCTCTATTTCCATGCCCTTTGCTTCCCCTTGGGAGGCGGAGATTCCCCTGGAGGACGTCGTGGCCATTGTGGAAACCTACCTTTCCCTTGGAGTGGAGGAGATTTCCCTTTCCGATACCTCGGGGATGGCGGTTCCCAATCAGGTATACCGGATGTGTACCCAGATGCAGCAGCGCTACCCTCAGGTGACGTGGTGGATGCACTTTCACAACACTCGCGGCCTTGGTATCGCCAACCTGATGGCTGCTATGGAGGCCGGGGTCACCCGGTTCGACACCTCCTTTGCCGGATTGGGAGGCTGCCCCTTTGTACCGGGTGCCGCAGGTAACATCGCTACCGAAGATGTGGTCTACCTGCTGAATCGCATGGGGGTTTCCACCGGCATTGATCTGGATGCCGTGATGGAAATCGGCAGGCAGGTCACCCAGTGGGTGGAACATCCCACCGAAAGCTACCTGCTGCGGGCGGGAACCGGCCTGTGCTAGACAAATGAAAATGAACACTAAAGCAAGCAGAATCGCCATTATGAATGCCGGGGGACTCCATTAGATGGAGTCCCCCGGCTGCTTTTGATCCAATTTAGATTATGGTACGTGTATGGTTGCCGAAACAGCCGATCGTCCAAATGTCTTACGTGCTATAAGCCGGTTTTCTCCCATTCCTTTTCTTTTAGATTGGTATATAGATAGACAATGGCGGATATGGAGGAAAAGGCAAAGATAAGCACCGATACCGCTGCCGCCCGCTCGTACCGCATCTTGGAGAACTGATCCCGCAGGTACACTCCAAACATTTTGGGGTGGTTAGGGCCGATAATATAAGGGGTCGTAAAGGAGCTAATGTTGCTCATAAAGATAAAGGTCATGGCGACTAAAACATCTTTGATGGACAGGGGTAATACCATTTTAAAAAAAGTGTAAATTCTGCCGGCACCTACATCCCGGGAGCTTTCGATAATGGAGTTTGGAATTCCTGCCAAGGCCGCCACAATAATCATAGTAGCAAAGGCGATGTTAAACCACAGATTCATCATGATAATTCCCTTGGCGTTGTAGAGTAGCCCCGGTTTAAAATTGTAGCCGAACAACTGGGAAAGGCGATTGAGAAAACCGGAATCCCGTACCACAGTCATCATGGCGTAGATAGCTACCAGATGGGGAACAAAGCGGGGCAGCAGATAGACCGTGCTAATCACCTTACTGATTTTAGAATCGGAAAAACGCAGGTATAGGGCCAGCAGGTAAGAAATTGTAATGGCACCTGCTACCGTTACCACAGTAATCCATACGGTGTACCATAGGTTTTGAAGCGCCAATTTGTCTGTAAACAGAAAATAATACTGCTCCAATGAGAAATTTCCATTTCCATCCTGAAGGCTTTGGATGAAAACATTGATCATAGGCACCAGAATAATACCTAGTGCCAGAATAAGAGCCGGCAGCAGCATACATGCGATAAACACATTGGTCTTCCACGTTTTTTGGGTCATTGCCAATACTCCTTCCGGCTGCATGCCCGGTTGATGTAAACAGAGGCGGCGGCACAGGCAGCCACCTCTGTTTTTCCATTGCAAGGGAAACGGTATGCTATCGTTTTATTAGCCCAGGGTGGCGATTTCCGCGTCCCATTTGTCGTTGAGCTCGGAACCCAAATCACCCAGAGCGATAATAGACATATTGCTGATATCCAGGTCCTCTACAGCGGCCTTAGCGGGGCTGTCGATACCGGAAATATCGATCACAGGAACTGCGAAGATGGTTTCCAGGCAGAGCTTTTGGCCCTGCGAACCGAGCATGAAGTTAACGAAGTCGTAGGCTTCCTCCTGATGGGAGCCCACAGACGGGAAGGTAAAGACTACATCGGTGCCGGCCAAAGGAATATCAAAGTTAGTCATCTTGGTGGTGGCAGGCAAGGTGCCCTGATTGATATTTTGCATGATTTGGTCGGCCCAGGCGGGGATCATATCCACTTCCTTGTTGATCAAAAGATCGATGGGGCCTTGGTTTTTGTTAGGATATACCACGGAACCACCGGAGGAATAAAGGTGAGGATGCAGATCGATGAGATACTGCATACCGGCACCCCACTGCTCCACCCACTTGGAATCGTCGGAAGTCCAGGCATCCTTGGGCAGGGTGCGATAGACGGCAGTTTTTACAAAAGCACCGCCGGCTCCACCACTGGCAGGAGGATTATAGGCAAAACGTCCCGGGTTTTCTTTGACCCACTGAGCCAACTCTTCCCAGGTTTTGGGAGGATTGGGCAGGCGTTCTTCGTCGTAAGCCATGACAACGGTGGTAATGCGGTAAGGAACGGACTTTTCCTTATGGAAGGCAGTCTCTACCTGTACGTTGGCAAAGTTGGGGATTTTGGAAAAATCCACCGGGAGGAAGAGCTCATCACTTCCAGCCACCGCCTCGTAGTTGAAGAGGGAGGTGCTGTTTTCCGCAATGATGTCAAAGCCATCTTTGGTCTGGTTGGTTTTAAAGGCGGCGGCTAGGCGATCATACAAAACGGTATCTCCGGTGCCGCTCATCAGGAACTGGAGTTCCATTTTGCACTTGGCGTCGGGAAGCGAATTGTACTCTTCAATGGCCTTGGTAAACAGATCGGACAGATTCTGGGAACCGGTGGTCCACAGAGTTACGGTAGGTTTTTCGGCAGGGGCGGAGGGCGCTGCCGGGGAAGGGGAGGCTGCTGGATCGGGAGATGCTGCGCTGGAAGCAGGTGAGGGGCTGCTACTGCCGCCACAAGCAGTGAAAATCATGGCAAACAGGCAGATCACCAGTAAAAGCGCTAAGGTTTTTTTCCTTTGCATGAATCGTAATCCTCCTTTTCAATATAAGCAGAGTGCATTCCGTCGTTATCCGGCCGCGCTCTGATCGTCGTTATAGCGATGGGACTCCCCAAAGGTGAGAGCTACGGGGTCCCCCCGCTTGTACCGCTCAGCTTCTTCAGCGGAAACAAACAGCTTGACAATGCCGCAATCGGTATCGACCGTCATTTCGATATAGTGGCCCAGCATCATGATGGTGCGGACATAGCCATCCAGATTACCGCCGGTACCGGGAGAAACACTGACATTTTCGGGGCGGACGGCTTTGGCGGAACCGTCCGGCATGGGTATAAAGTTCATTTCGCCGATAAAATCGGCCACATAGCGGCTGGCAGGATGATTGTAAATTTCTTGTGGGGGCCCTACTTGTTCGAAGGAGCCCTTGTTCATGACCACGATCCGGTCGGAGAGAGCCATGGCTTCCTCCTGATCGTGGGTGACAAAGACCACGGTGATGTTCAGGTCGGTCTGAATTTTGCGCAGTTCTTCCCTCATTTGGGAGCGAATTTTGGCATCCAGCGCCGAAAAAGGTTCATCCAGCAGCAGAACATCGGGTTGCAGGAGCAGAGAACGCCCGATGGCGATGCGCTGCTGCTGTCCACCGGACATCTGCCCGGGATATTTTTTTTCGTAACCGGACATCTTGATCATTTCCAGCATTTCGGCAATCCGCCGCTTTTGTTCACTTTTGGAAACTTTGCGCAGTTTAAGCCCAAAAGCCATGTTTTCATAAACCGTCATGTGAGGCCAAAGGTTGTAGCTCTGAAATACCATGGCGGTGGGGCGCTTTTCCGGAAGCATGTGGGTAATATCTTTACCGCTAATTAAAATTTGTCCCGACGCGGCGTGAAGAAAGCCTCCGATTGTGCGCAAAATGGTGGTTTTTCCACACCCCGAAGGACCTAAAAGGGTCACCAGTTCCCCTTGCTCCACCGCTAGGTTAATATTGCGCACACCATCACCGGTTTTGTAGAGCATGGTCAAATCCCGAATTTCCAGCTTTGCGTTGCCGCTCATGTTAGTACCCCCGCTTCTTGTAATCCGTGCTCGTGGTTGAGTCTGATCTGTCAGCCCATTTTAAATCCCTTAGAAAGAGTTTCGGGGCCTACGTATTTGCGCATTAAAAATAGAAGAAGAATATTGGGAATCAGAAGAATCAGGGCAAATACAGCACCTGCGGTAGCAGGATAATCCAGAATGACACCGTACATTTCTACCGGCATAGTGCGGTAGTTGGGAAGTCCCACCAACAGGGTACCCTGATTTTCCCCCAAGGAGCCGATAAAGGTAAACATAGAGGCCACTGCGATACCGGGCCAGGCCATGGGCAGTGTTACATAGAAAAAAGTGCGGATCGGGCCGGCTCCTATGTCCCGGGCTGCCTCCTCCTGCTGACGGGGCACGTTTTTAAAGGCGTTGGTGGGCATCCAGATCATCAACATCATGCCCCCCAGCAGATGGACGATCAGCACGCCGGGCAAGGTGCCCATCAGGCCGATGCGGTAAAAAATGATACCCATGGAAGCATAGATGCCGATCTTTGGGAACGCATTGCCCAACAGGAAGGAAAACATGACCAGCTTTCGTCCGGGGAACTCATACCGGGCCAGCACGTAGGCGGCCGGGATGCAGATTAGCAGGGAAAGCCCGGTGGTAATCAGGGCAATTGTAAAGGAAAGGACTATGGAGCTGACCAGAGTAGGCTGCGCCAGTACGTATCTCCACCACTGAAAGCCGAATTCCTGAGGGAGCACCCCGGGCATTTCGTACTTGTTGGCAAAGGCCAGCATAAACATGTGAAGCAGCGGTCCATAGAAAAACAGCATAAATGCAGCTAAAATTAAAAATTCTCCAAATTTTTTACGGCCCATCATATGCAGCCAGCGCTTGGGATTGAGGTAACTCATGGACATCGCCTTCCTTTCGAGATCATAAAACACCGGTGCAAGCGGTTAGACAGTTATTGGACTACAGGTTCCCCCCGTAAGCTTTCCCGCTGCTTCATGGCCAGCCTTACATTGAGAGTGGTAAGATTTTTCACACCTAGCCGGAACATATGTTGCATCATAGATTCTTCGTTAACAGTCCAAACAGAGAGGGGGATTTCGTCTACCAGTTTGAAACAAGGTTCCGTGAGAGCAAAATAGGGAAGATTGAGCGCCCCCACCTTCAACTCGCGGCAAATGCCGGAAACAGGTTGCAGGTAAGAGGAAATATCCTGAATTTTATCCTGCAGCTGCACCCAAAGGGACAATCCGTTTTCTTGGGGTGTAACGCCGACCAGTTCACCCAGCAGTTCCTCAATGTTGAGATAAATGCTGCAATGCCGGGAAATCACAGGATCAGCCCGCAGCGCAGAAGGAGATAGGCTGCCGGAAAGAATCAGCTTTTCGGCTGAAAGACCCAAACGCCCTGCCATATGTAATACATCCTGAGCAGCTTGGGCCTCTTTCAGATCGCAGTTGAGGAGAATAGTGCCATTTGCTGCGACCTGGGCGATGACTTCCTCCAGAGTTAAAACATTGTGGTAAGTGCTTTGCCTGTCATGAGAAATGACCAAAGTGCCGTCGGGAGCTTGGCGCACATCAACTTCTACTGCATCAGCTTTTAGTTGCAAAGCGATTTCCAGGGATTCTCTGGAGTCTCTGAGGGTTCCCTCACAACCGGAATGGGCAGTAATGCTGGACCGGTATCTCATACTGATTACCTTCGCTTCCAAATTTTACGGACATTAATATTATTGAAACCGGTTGTATTTTATATAATAAAAAAATTGGGACAGATAGGTACAATTGGCTGATTGACATTTTGCTTATTTCATACTACAATATCATTAATTACAACCGGTTTCAATACCTGATATTTTTATTATACATAGATTATATAGTTTTTCAATGGTTAATATATACAAAATAACAACAAAAAGGTTGGATATACATGAAAGCACGTTTAAGCGATATTGCACGAATCGCCGGTGTATCCAAGGCTACCGCTTCCCGGGCTCTGGCCGATTCTCCTCTCGTCCGGGAAGAAACCAAGCAGCGTATTCTTCAAATTGCCAAAGAGCATAACTATCAACCTAACGCTCTGGCCCAAGCGGTAGCAACCAAGCGTTCAGGTATTCTGGGCTTTTGTATGCACAAGTCCGGAAGCCCCTATTTTGGGCATTCCTTTTTCGGACCCATGCTGGATGGAGCGATTGAAGAAGCTCGCCGCCACAATTATCACATTCTGGTGGCTCCGGCAGACCCCAAAAACACCACCTTTGACGAGCATTTTATTCAGGACAGCATTGATGGTGTAATTCTGGCTACCTTTACTCCGGTGGAGCCCATCAACGAATTCCGAAAGCGCCGGATTCCGCTGGTATTGGTCAACGACGCCATACCGTCGCCTAACAATACTTTTATCATGCAGGACGAGTACGGTGGAGCCATGGAAATGATGCGGCATTTGATTCTGGAGCGGGGCCACCGCAAGATTGCTTTTATCAGTGGCCGCCTTAGTCACTTGAGCTATCACCTGCGGTATCTGGCGTATTTGGATGCCCACCGGCAATACGGTCTACCAGTATACAACAATCCTAAAATTCCCCTAGGAAACTTATGGGGAGACTTTCCCCGGCCGGATGCGGAAAAGCTGGCTATGTTGGGGCAGAGGGTACAGGAAATAGAGGGTACGCCTATTTTAATAAAAGGGAACGGTGCCCAACAGGCTCGTGATGCCGTATGTCAAATGCTTTCCACCGGGGACCTGCCCACGGCGATATTAGCCGCAACGGACAGTGTTGCTCTGGGTGCTATGGAAGCCATATGGGAAGCGGGAATGGAGGTGCCCAAGGATATTGCGGTAGCTGGTTTTGACGATTTGCCTATGTCTGCCACCTTTTCTCCACCCCTTACCACCGTTCACGCCAACCCCTTTGCTATGGGGGAGGCTGCTGTACAGGAGTTGCTTCAGTTAATTTCTAATCCAGAGCAGGAAAGCCGTATCCGCTGGGTGGATACTCACGTCGTGGTGAGAAAAAGCACCTGAGTAGGTGCCAATGTGCTTGTTGTATCTGGGGATTGGGTCCCCATGGGCTTTGGGGCTAATGCCGACAATCATGAATTATCTTGTCGTGCATGTCTTGTTCTCGAAGGGATGCTTTTGCCTTCTGGGAGGCTCCATGATTTTATGCCTGGAATTATCTTTTCAAAAATTTGGCCTTCTTATAGTCTCAATAAAAATCCACCTGCAAAACAGCGGGTGGATTTTATAGTTTGAATCAAGAAACCTTAAAGCTGGAATATCACCTTTCCCCGGCATATGGTTGCCCGCACTCTGCCGATGAGGGTTTTGTGGAGGAAGGGGGAATTGGTGGATTTGGAGGCAAAGCCCTCCACGGTCCAGCGCTCCTTGGGGTGGAATAGAACCAAGTCGGCGGGAGCACCGGGGTGCAGGCTGCCCCCCTGAAGCCCGTAAACTTTGGCCGGATGGGTGCTCATCTTCTCCAACAGGGTTCCAAGGGATAGATGGCCCGGCTCCACCAGATAGGTAATGCCCAGAGCCAGAGCGGTTTCCAGCCCCAGAATGCCGCTGGGAGCCTGAGAAAACGGCTTTGCTTTCTCCTCTGGAGTGTGTGGAGCATGGTCGGTGGCAATGAGATTGACGGTACCATCGGCAAGGCCCTGTATGATGGCAAGGCAATCTTCTTCGGTGCGCAGGGGAGGGTTCATCTTGGCAAGGGTGCCCAGTTCCGTCACCGCCTGTTGGGTGAGGGAAAAGTGATGAGGAGTTGCCTCTGCTTCCACCTTGGCTCCCAAACTGCGGACAAAGCGAACCATCTCCACCCCCGCCTTGGTGCTGATATGCTGAATGACCACTTTAGCGCCGGTGGCCAGAGCCAGCATGCAGTCCCGGGCAATGAGGGAGGTCTCCGAAACAGCAGAAGCGCCTTCCAGCCCCAGCGTTTGCGCCACCTCCCCGGCATTGACGCCGGGGGAACCCACCAAGGCAGGGTCCTCTTCGTGAAGGCAGAGGACGCTGTCCAAAGCGGCGATCTGCGCCATGGCTTTGTAAACCACAGCGCTGTCGGTCAGCGGAATGCCGTCATCGGTAAAGCAGGCGGCTCCTGCTTGCTTGAGGGCATCAAAATCGGTGAAAATTTTGCCCTCCAGCCCCAAAGTGACTGCCGCTGCCTGATAAATTCGGATATCCTCCTTGGCGGCCCGGCGAAGAATATCCCCAAGTCGGGTGGGGGAGTCGGTCACCGGGCTGGTGTTGGCCATGCAGACCACCGAGGTATAGCCGCCACGGGCTGCCGCCAACGCTCCGGTGTGCAGGTCCTCCTTGTGAGTAAAGCCGGGATCTCGAAAATGCACGTGGGTGTCGATGAGGCCGGGAGCCACCACAAGTCCTGTGGCATCCAGCACCGTATCCCCCGAAAGATTTTCGCCCATCTCCCGGATGGTACCCCCCTCCAGAAGAATATCCATCACTTTATCCGTTCCCCTAGCCGGATCCAACACCCGGCCATTTTTAATCAGCAGCACAGTGCACGCCCTCCATCTCCTGTTTGCATCACGCTACCACAGGGGATGGTGCTTTGTCAAGAAAACGAGGGAAAAAAGAAGCCCCGGAAGGCTTCTGCCTCTCTTTATGGCTCGAGAAAGCTGTAAAGCTATTAAACATTACAGCAAACAAGGCTTGTTATGAAAAGAAATTCCGGCGGTGTGCATTCTTCTGCCCGGAAAAGAGCTAGGAGGCAAGAATCAGCCCTTGCACCCCTCCGCCCACGGCTTGGGCAAACTCGGGGGAGCCTTCCATGTCGATTTTCCAGTGTCCCTTCTCCCGGATCAGCTGGGCGGTGACGGTGTAGCTGACCATGGGGACATCCTCCGCCACTAGCTTTTCCAGCAGTAGGGTATAGAACAGATCGCCGCTGCCCTTGTTGCCGCTGGCTATCATCTGCTGCATCACTTCCAGAGAGACCTGATTTATCAGCTCCTGCAAATCCACCACCAAAAGGGTGACGTTTACCGTAGAGGTTTCCCCATCAATAAGGGAGCCGCCCACCGAATACTGCATGGCAGAAAATAGCGGCTGATAGATAGCGGCTGCTGCTTTGCTGCCGGTATCCAGTGTAAGTTTGCCGGAAAGGGTGAGCTTCCCGGCGGATTTAACATCGCTCTTGATCAGGCAGCTTAAAAATTCTCCAGTGGTTTTTTCGGGAGTTCGGCCGGTGCAGCCGGAAAAAATGATCAGCAAAGCCGCCAGCAGGGCAATCCAGCGCTTCAACCTAAGCCCCCCCTTTCACCCCATACCACAGTATATGTGAGGCGCAAGGCTGATTATGTGAAAACATCCTTTCCTGCCGGAAGGAGCCGCCTGTCTGGACAAAGGGCGCTTTTCGCCTTATAATACGGCAGGAGACTTATGGCCCTGCCTTCTTCCCAAAAGCGGCGGGGTGATCATAGATTAAGAAAGCGATGATGATAACCCTATGGTTTACGGCAAGATGGTATCGGGCAGCTTTTTGGAGCGGCCCAATCGGTTTATTGCCTATGTGCAGGTGGGCGGGGAAAGGGTGGTGGCCCATGTCAAAAACACAGGCCGCTGCCGGGAACTTCTGATCCCCGGGGCAACGGTTTATCTGGAGCACAACCCTCATCCCGGGCGAAAGACTGCCTACTCTTTGATTGCGGTTCAAAAAGGAGAGCTGCTGATCAATATGGACAGTCAGGCTCCCAACAAGGTGGTGGAAGAAGCCTTTGCCGCAGGATGGATGCCTCCGGGGCTGGAAGGTGATATTACCCACTTTCGCCGGGAGGTGACCTGGGGGAATTCCCGGTTTGATTTTGGGTTTCTCTTGGATGGGGTGCAGGGGTTTGTGGAGGTCAAAGGCGTGACCTTGGAGCAGGAGGGCCGGGTGCTGTTCCCCGATGCACCCACCCAGCGGGGGGTGAAGCACCTGCTCCACCTTATCGAAGCTAAAAAAGCGGGGCTGCACGCGGCGGTGGTGTTTTTGGTTCAGATGGAGGAGGCCACATCCTTTTCCCCCAACGAGGAAACCCACCCCGCCTTTGGCCAGGCGCTGCGCCAAAGCGTGGACGCTGGGGTTTTGGTATCGGCTTGGAGCAGTAAAATAACACCGGACAGCATGGTACTGGGCAGCCCGGTGCCGATTCGGTTGTAGCGGCCGCTGTGCAGGCCAGCGCGACCCTAAGGTTAAGGTTCCATGTAGGGCCGAACCTCCAGCGCAAAGCCTTGGGGAGGGATGCTCCTGGTGAGGGTTCCCCTGTGATAGATGTTGAGCTTGTCGCCGGATTTCAGGCTTTCCATATCCACGTAAAACAGAGTGGAATCATCAAAATTAAAGTGAATCTCCTCCCCGTTGGAAAGGGCGGTCATCTCCAGTCTGCCCTGACTGCCCTGATGCTCCAGAGCGGTTAGCTCGCCGTTAAAGACACAGTCCACAGCGGGGGGGAGCTTGTTGGCGGCGATGATGACAGGGGGAAGGCCGTCGTTGCGCTCTCCATAGTAAACCTCCAAATAGTCCCCGGGAACCAGCTCGGCAAAGGAAAAACCGGCACGGGTCCCTTCACCGGTGTGCATCATAAAGGAAGGGTAGCCGAAATCGGCGCCTTCTACCTGCTCCAGACGCAGCTCGTAGACGCCCTTTTCCTCGGAGATGGCGGTAACCACTCCCCGGTAGAAAGGAGCGTCCATCACCGTCAAGCGGTTATCTTCAGGCAGGGAGCTTTGAAGCGGCAAAGGTTCCGGCTCCGGCAAGCTTTCCGGAGTTGCGGGAAGGGGAGTCGGGGAGATTTCCGGTGGCGCAGGCACAGGCGGAGCAGTCTGCTTGTTTTGCTGATTGCAGCCGGTTGCCGTCATGAGCAGCAGGCAGGCCAGCAAAATCACCGACATACGCTTCATGGTAATTCCTCCATGATCAAATAGTTGCGAAAACATTGCTGTTGGTAGCTTTTCACATCCCGGCCGGATTATGTATCCAGCGGGTTGAATTCTTATCGCAGACTCAAAAACAAGGGCGACAAAGCATAGCTTGTCGCCCTTGGAACGTTTACACGAAGTCGTAGGGGGTTTGCTGGTAGACAAAGTAGTTGAGCCAGTTGGAATAAAGCAAATGGGCGTGGGCTTTCCAGCGGAAGAGAGGGCGGTTGTGGTCATCGTCCTTGGGAAAGTAGTTGGTGGGCGTGCTGATGGGCTGTCCTGCGTTTATATCCCGGTGATATTCATTGGCCAGAGTATCCCGGTCGTATTCCGAGTGGCCGGTGACAAAGAACTGGCGGGAATCCCGGCTGGCCGCGATGTACACTCCGGCTTCCCGGGAGGTGCTCAGCAGTTGCAGGTCGGAGCATTTGGCAATGTCCTCCGCCCGCACCTCGGTGTGGCGGGAGTGGGGAGCGTAAAAGACATCGTCGAAGCCGTTGAAGAGATAGTGGCTGGGGTCGGCGAGAGTGTGCTTAAAGACACCGAACAGCTTTTGGGGCAACAGATACTTGGGAATTCCATAGTAGTAGTAGAGAGCGGCCTGCGCGCCCCAGCAAATAAAGTAGGTGGAAAACACATTGTGCCGCGCCCACTCCATAATGGTGCAGAGCTCCGGCCAATAGCTCACATCCTCAAACGCCATCTTCTCCACCGGTGCTCCGGTGATAATCATGCCGTCAAAGCGCTGATCCTTTACCTCGTCAAAGGTTTTATAAAATTTGAGCAGATGCTCCTGGGAGGTGTTCTTGGGGGTATAGGTGGCGGTTTGCAGCAGCTCCACCTCTACCTGCAAAGGGGTGTTCCCCAACAGGCGCAGAAGCTGAGTTTCGGTTTCCATCTTTTTGGGCATCAGGTTGAGGATGAGGATCTTCAGGGGCCGAATGTCCTGAGTGTCTGCTCTGGACTGCTGCATGATAAAGATGTTCTCCCGGTTTAGTATTTTGCTCGCCGGCAGATCGTTGGGAATTTTGATCGGCATGGCCTCGTCCTCCTTCTATAAAAATAAGTCCGGCCTTTGGGTAAGAAAAGTCCTGGTCTCCCGTAAGGCCGTATGGTTATTATAGCAGGGCAACGTAAAAAGTCAATCAAAATCTGCCAGATTGTTTGCGGAGCCCGCACAGATTGAATACAACTGTGCACGATAGAAAAACAAATCCCCGTCCTCCAGAAGGGGGACGGGGCGGATTCCTAGTTGGGGCGATCCCCTACAGCACCCAGCATGGCGTCCCGCTCGGCCCGAAGCAGTGCGTGCTTCAGATGCTCCAAAGCAGGGTCCTCCTCCAACAGGCGCTGGGCATGCTGCCGGGCCTGCTCCATCACTTCCATGTCGTCGGCCAAATCCGCCACCCGCAAGGTGGGTAATCCGTGCTGCCGGTATCCGAAGAAGTCCCCGGGGCCCCGCAGTGCCAAGTCCTGCTCGGCGATTTCAAAGCCATCGTGCTCCTGCTTCATCACCTGAAGTCGCTGGGCGGTTTTGCCGGATTTGACGTCGCTGACCAGAATGCACCAGCTTTTTTCCTGAGCCCGGCCCACCCGTCCCCGCAGCTGGTGAAGCTGGGAAAGACCGAACCGCTCGGCGTTTTCGATCATAATGATGGTGGCGCCCGGCACATCCACCCCCACCTCCACCACAGTGGTGGAAACCAGCGCTTGCAGTTCTCCGCTCTTAAAGCGGCGCATCACCGTTTCTTTTTCCCGGGGCTTCATTCTGCCATGAAGCAGCCCCACCCGGTAGCCCTTCAGGTCGCCTTCTGCCAAGGCCTTGGCGTATTCTACGGCAGAGCGCAGCTCGGTGTTCATCTCCCCCTGCTCGATGAGAGGGCAGACGATATAGGCCTGCTTGCCCTCATCCAGATGCTTGCGGATAAAGCCGACCGCCCGGGTACGCTTGCCGGAATCGATGAGCAAAGTCTCCACCGGGCGGCGGCCGGGAGGTTTCTCATCCAGAATAGACAGGGAAAGATCCCCGTAGATGATCAGGGAAAGGGTGCGGGGGATGGGAGTTGCCGACATAACCAGCACGTGGCAGTCCTCTCCTTTTTGGGTAAGAGCCGTCCGCTGCTTGACTCCAAACCGATGCTGTTCGTCGGTGACCACCAGCCCCAGATCAAAAAACTCCACTCCGTCGGATAAAAGGGCGTGGGTTCCCACCAGCAGATCGATCTGCCCCAGAGCCAGAGCATCCAGCACCTTGCGCCGCTGTGCCGCTTTGGTAGAGCCGGTGAGCAGCTCCACCCGCAGCCCCAAAGGCCCCAAAAGCTGGGACATAGTGGCCAGATGCTGTTCCGCCAGAATTTCGGTGGGGGCCATCATGGCGGTTTGCCTGCCGTTTTTGGCCAGAATATAGGCGCAGGCCACTGCAATCAGGGTTTTGCCCGACCCCACATCCCCCTGAATCAACCGGTTCATGGAAACATCCCGGGTAAGATCGCCGGCGCATTCCTCAATGCAGCGACGCTGAGCACCGGTGGGGGAAAAGGGCAGGCTGTTATAAAAGGGCTGCAAATCCACCGGCTCCATGGGGCGGATGACCGCCTTAGCCTCCTGATTGTGAAGGCTGCCCAAAGCACAGCAGAGCACCAGCAGTTCCTGAAAAATAAACCGTCTGCGGGCCCTGGTCGCCTGCGCCAGATCGTGGGGAAAGTGAATCTCCTTCATAGCGTGGAGGATGTCCGGAAGCTCCATCTGCTGGCGCAAATCGGCGGGCAGGGGGTCAGGCAGGGACTTCAGTTCCCGCAAAGCCTGAGCCATATGGCTGCGGAGCATCTTGGTGGAAAGCCCGGAGGTGAGGGGGTAAACCGGCAGAATGGGGCGGATTCCTTCAGTGGGATAGATTTCGGGGGCGTTCATCTCCCGCTTTAACAGGGTGCCGGTCACCCGCCCGTAGAAGATGTAGTGCCGATCGGGGACCAGCTGCTCCACGGTGTATTTGACGTTAAACAGGGTGATATCCAGAGGGGTTCCGGTTTCGTCCTCCGCCCGCAGCTTCCAAAGAGAGAGCCCCCCCCGGATGCGCTGCTCCCGCCCGATGCGGGTCAGCAGGGCCTTGATGGCGCAGGGTTCCTGCAAGGGAGCTTCCCCAATGGTGTGGGGGGTGCTCAAATCTATGTAGCTGCGGGGGAAGTGGAACAACAGGTCGCCAACGGTATCGACCCCCAGCTTGTGATAAAGGCCCGCCCGCTTATCTCCCACTCCTTTAAGGTACCGGATACTGGTTTTGGGCGTCACGGTTCTGCTCCTTCCTGTTCCTGATCCGGCTCCCATGAGGCATCGGCGGTTGCTTCCCGGCCGATTCTGTCATAGAGCTCCGGCACTTTGTCGGCACGGATGGCGTCCTCGTCCCGCTTTAGGCGGGAAAACTGCTTGCGTGTGGGAGAATACCCCTTATAGCGATTGCGGTATTTGCGGCTGACCCGGTAGGAGCGAGCCACCACCACAAACACTCCCGCCAGCAGCAGATAGGGCAGACGGCTGCGGCTTACCGCCGCTTCGACCGCTCCGGCAGCGGGAGGCTCCAGCTCCAGAATCTCGTAAACCCGCAGGGAAAGGGCGGAGTACAGATCCATCAGGGCCTTGGTGGAGTTGCCCTTTTGCATGGTGGCCACCACGTTTTGGGTGACTGCCTCAATTTGAGAAGGGGTAATCTCTCCGGCAAAGGCTTTTCCCACCCGGATGGTGCAGGCGGCAGGGGATTTAACCGCCACAATCAGCAGGCCGTTTTCTTCCTGTCGGCCTCCAATTTCCCAAGAGGTAAAAACATCGCCGGCAAAGGCCGATAAGTCATCGTATCCCTGCTCCTCTAAGGAGGGGAGGGTGAGTAGCACCAGCTGTGTTCCGCTTTGCTGCTCCAGCCCGGCAGAAGCCTTCATCATAGTGTCCTTATGCTGATCAATGATAATGCCGGCGGCATCGTTGACATAAAAATCAACGGTGGGGAAAATGGGGGCGGCCCCCATCAGCAGCAGGCAAAACAGCAGCAAAACAGGGGGAAGCAAATATTGTTTCATAACGATTCCTCGGTGGGGTTCTATTTTTTCTACTCTACCATTTCCACCGGGAAAATGCAATTGAAAATCAGGCTACATCACGTTTCCCACGTTGATCCGCTCCGAGTCCCAAATCTGGTTTGCCTGCCATACAATGGAGCTTAGCTCGGCGGTTAAATCATGATAGGCTTTATAGCGGGCCAGCGACTCCAGTTTAAACATAGACCTAGAAATGTCGTCTACCTGGGCGTGGCGAATGTACCGCACCAGAACCTTGTGCTCCTCCTCCCAATAGGTGGTTAACTCTCGGACGCTGGCCAGAGTCTTTTCGTAGTCCTCCTCCTCCACGGCGGTAAAAACAGCCTGAGCGTAGGTATCCACCCGGTCCTTCATCTCCGACACCCGGTGCATGGAAAAGATGCAGACTCCAATAATCCCGGCAATCACTGCAAGGCAGATGTAAAAACGCTTCACTGCTTTCTCCTCCTTTTGCTTTTGACCTCGATGCTGTACTGGGCCCGGCGGTCGCAGGTCATGAGAAAGACATCCTGCACCGTTACCTTTTCCTCTTCCAGAATCTTGTACAGCCACTCCTCTCTTAAATTAAGAAAGGTCAGAGCGTCCCGGTCCAAAACCCCGTCATTGATGACGGTCATGGGAGGAGCGTCCGGCTCACCATTGGGGGGGATGTTCATCATCTGAGCAGTGACGGGCCGGGCCGAAAACTTTGGATAGGCACTTAAATAGCCCGAAGTCTCCACAATGGCAAAGCTTACATCCCGGATATCAAAGATGTTGTTCATCCGCAGCTGCTCGGTCACATCATCAATGGACCAGCGCAGATTGCGCATCTCCTCTTGATCCAGTACTCCATCCCGGATGAGAATCCGCGAGTTTCCCGAGATCATCTTGCGGGCGTAGCCGCTCTTTAAAATGATGACGGATACCAGAACCTCGCAGCTCACCAGCATAAAAATAGGCAGAATACTGCCCAATAGGGGGATGTTGGTGTCCTCAATCGAAAGGGTGGCGATGTTGGAAACTAGGATGGTAACAACCAACTCGGCAGGCTGAAGTTCTCCCAGCTGGCGTTTTCCCATAATCCGCAGCGCCAGCACGATTGCAATGTAAAGCACCACCGTGCGCAGTACCACCACACTCATATTCATTCCTCCACATGAATTTTTATCACTCCTGCTTTATTATGAGGTTGCAATCCCACGGTTATGCAAAATTCGAGAGAAAGAGAAGCAGGCAGAAAAATACCAAATCTTAACAGCCATAAAAACGATAAATTGGGAAATTTTAAATATGGAGCCAATAAAAGAAAAAACATGCAGCTTTTTCCTCCTGCTTGGGTAGGAGAGAACAAACCGCAATGGGCTCCAAAAACAAGACGGAAGGTGAAGCAAAATGAAAGCAATGGCAAAAACTCTGGTTCTGGTTCTGCTTCTGACAGTGATTTGCTCGGCCACTTACATTGCTGTGATGGCAGCGGAAGATCCTACAGCCAATGGAACGGCCCGGCAGAACAATTACGATTACTCGGTTCTTTTGCCCAGAGAAAGCGCCGGCCTCTCGGACATTGAAAACGCTCCCGCCCTGCGAATAGACAACAAGGTGGTGATTCCCCAAACTCCCGCGGAACCCACTACCAGTGTGGAAGGCTATATCCCTCCCCCTGAAACCGGCGCAGTCTCCGACACGTTGCAGCTTCTTGGCGCCGTGGCTTTGCTGGGGGCATCCCTTTGGGTGACCCGCGGCCGCAAACTGCCCACCGCCTAACCTGTAAACCTTCAGGGTCATCCTTTACCGGGTGGCCCTGATTGCCTGCACTGCCATTATGCAAAAACATCCCCCGCCACTTGTTTGCGGCGGGGGATGTTTTTGCGATTCAGATAGGCGTTCTTCACGTGTGTTGAGTTTTGCGCACCTTCACTTTGGACAGAGGACTTTGGGAGGCGGCATGTTCGATCTGGGCGTTGGAAACGTGGGTGTACAGCTCGGTGGTGGACAGATTGGCGTGGCCTAAAATCTCTTTAAGCACCCGGATGTCCACCTGACCGTGTTGATACATCAGGGTGGCGGCGGTGTGCCGCAGCTTGTGGGGGGAATAGCCCCGGTCATCCAACCCCGCAGCCTTAAGGCATTCGGCGACGATCTGTTCCACCCTGCGGGGTCCCAGCCTGGTCCCCCGGGAGGAGAGAAAGAGAGCCTTTTCCGTGGCGGCCCGGGGCATGGCGGCCCGCTCCGGCTTATACTGCTCCAAGGCGAACAGGCAAGCATCGTTGAGGTAAACCACCCGCTCCTTGTTGCCTTTGCCCAGAAGTCGGACGCTGTTGTCCCGAATGTCCGAGAGGTTGATGCCGCAAAGCTCGGAAAGCCGCATCCCGCAATTGAGCAGCAGGATGAGGATGCAGTAATCCCGCCGGGCATACCGGGAGTTCACGCTGGAGAGGAGTTCCAAACTCTCCTCCAGAGTCAGATGACTGGGTAGCGTTTTCTTCACTGTGGGCAGCTCCAGATTTTTGACGGGGTTTTCCTCCAGCAGATGGGCCTTGACGGTGAGGTACTTAAAAAAAGAGCGCAGGCTGCTCACCTTGCGGGCCCGGGTTTTGGCGCTGTTTTCCCGCTGGGTCAGGGTGTAGTTGAGGTAATCATAGACATCGGAAAGGGTTACCTTTCGCAAAATCTCAATGTCCACATCGGCAATGGTGAGCGCTTTTTCCGCAGGGGCAGGCTGGTCGCGGTACTTTAAAAAGCGCAGAAAGGTGCGCAGGTCAATGTAATAAGCGTTCACCGTGCGGGGAGAGCGGCCTCGAATGGTCAACATATAAAACAAAAAATCCCGCAGATAAGGGGGAGCATCGGCGTATTTTTCGGCTGTCATCTTAAAACCTCCTGTGTCCTTCCAGAATCCGTTCCCCAAAACAATGGGACAAAGACTCTACTGTAATAGTAGCAGAAAACAGAGGAATTTCTGCATGAAATTCGCCTTTGACAAAACAGTCAGGAAAAAACTTAAAGTTTAGGCTACCGGATTCCCTATAAAAATCCCGGAGCAGACGGCGGGTTGCGGAAGGCATAAACGGTGGGACAGGCACGTATATATATTATGGACAACTCTCCAAACCGATGATGGGAAGGGAGAGCACCTGTCTAAAACAACCGGAGCAGAGGAGTTGGGGGAATATGTCCGCGGAAAAGCAAATGTCAGGGCTTTCCCAGAAACAGGCCGAAAAGCTGTTGTTCGAATACGGCGAAAACCGGCTGGAATCGGGTAAAAAAATCAGTATGATCAAAATTTTTGGTGGGCAGTTTAAGGATCTGATGATCATGATCCTTTTGGCCTCCACGGTGGTTTCTGTCCTCATGGGGGAAATTACCGAGGCCATCGCCATCATTGTCATTGTGCTACTCAACGCCATTCTGGGTTTTATTCAGGAGTTCCGCACCGAAAGAACCTTAGAGGCTCTAAAAAACATGGCGGCTCCCACCGCCCGGGTGATCCGGGACGGCAGGCAGATTACCATTGCCGCCAGCGAGATTGTGCCGGGGGACCTGATGGTTCTGGTGCCGGGGGATAAGGTTCCGGCAGATGGCCGTCTGGTGGAGGTGGCTTCCCTTCAGTGCGACGAGAGCCTGCTAACCGGAGAGTCCGTTCCCGTGGAGAAGCACCGGGCCGCCGGGGATGCGCCGGTGCGGGAGCCGGGCCGGGCGGATCAGGTGTACATGGGCACCGTGGTGACCAAGGGACGGGGAAAAGCCGTGGCCACCGCCACCGGAATGCAAACGGAGATGGGCAAGATCGCTGGGATGCTCCACGAGATTGAAGAAGAACCCACGCCTCTGCAAAAGCGGCTGGAACAGCTGGGTAAGTACATAGCGGGGGGCTGCCTGCTCATCTGCGCCGTGGTGACGGCAACGGGCATCCTACGGGGAGAAGAGCTGTTCAACATGCTGCTCACGGGGATTTCCCTTGCGGTGGCCGCCGTTCCCGAGGGCTTGCCCGCCATTGTCACCATTGCTCTGGCTCTGGCCGTCAACCGGATTCTCAAGCGCCACGCTCTGGTGCGGAAGCTTCACGCCGTGGAGACCATGGGCTGCGCCAACGTCATCTGTACCGACAAAACCGGAACTCTGACCGAAAACAAAATGACGGTGCGACAGATCTTTACCATGGATTATCAGCTGGAGGTTTCCGGCAACGGCTATGCCCGGGCCGGAGAGTTTTCGGCAGGGGGGAGGAAGGCCAATGTCAGCGCTTCCCCCACCCTGACGCGGCTGTTTTCTATTGCGGTGGAGTGCAGCAACGCCCAGATTAACGAGCCCCAAAAGGCTGACTCCATCCGGGACCGGACGGGAGGCAACGTCTCCGGCCACTGGGAGGTTTCGGGGGAGCCGACGGAAACCGCTCTGCTGGTAATGGCCGCCAAGGCGGGGCTGCGGCAGGGACAGGGCCGCTACCATAAGCTGGACGAAATCCCCTTTGATTCCGAGCGCAAGCGGATGACGGTGCTGCTGCAGGAGCAGGGGGGAAGGGAAGTCAGCTTTTCCAAGGGCGCCTTTGATCTGCTCCTTAACCGCTGCAAATACGTCATGACCGATGCCGGGAGCCTTCCCCTGACTCCCACCCACCGCAGGGTCATTGAAGAAGCCGCCAAATCCATGGGGGAACAGGCGCTGCGGGTGCTGGGCTTTGCCTACAGGGAGACGGGGAACAAATCCCGGGCGGAGGAGGATATGGTATTTGTGGGGCTGGCCGGGATGCTGGACCCTCCCCGCAAGGAAGCCTATGAGGCGGTCTCCCTCTGCAAGTCGGCCAAGATTCGCACGGTGATGATTACCGGGGACCACAAAGCTACCGCCTGCGCCATCGCCAAGGATCTGGGGATTATGAAGAAGGGTGATCTGGTGATGACGGGGGTGGAAATCGACGCCATGCCCGAGGAGGCCTTTCAGGAGATCTGCCCCCGGATCAGCGTCTTTGCCCGGGTCAGTCCCGGGCACAAGCTGCAGATTGTCCGTGCCCTCAAGCGCCGGGGGGATGTGGTGGCCATGACCGGAGATGGAGTCAACGATGCCCCTGCTGTCAAAGAAGCGGACATCGGTGTCTCCATGGGAATTTCCGGAACCGACGTCACCAAGCAGGCTGCCTCCATTATTCTACTGGACGACAACTTTGCCACCTTGGTGGCCGCCATTGAAGAAGGCCGGGTAGTCTACGCCAACATCCGCAAGTTTATCCGCTACCTGATCTCCTGCAACATCGGAGAGGTAATCACCATGTTTGTAGGGATGCTGATGGGTCTGCCGGTGGTGCTGCTTCCCATTCAGATACTGCTGGTCAATCTGGCCACCGACGGCCTGCCCGCCATGGCGCTGAGCCTGGAGCCCGCCGAGGAGGGAATTATGAGGCAAAAGCCCCGTCCGGCAGGGGAGAGCGTCTTTTCAAACGGGTTGCTCACCACCATTATCTTCCGGGGCTGTATCATTGGATTGACGACGCTGGCCATCTTTACCAGCTACATGGGGCTATACGGCGATGTAGCCCTTGCCAGAACCGGAGCGTTGGTCACGTTGATTTTTACCCAGCTCTTCCACGTATTTGAGTGCAAATCGGAAGAAAAGAGCATCTTTGGCGTTAAGTATCTCAGCAATCCCGCCCTGATTCTGGCGGTGCTGACCTCCCTTGGCATGACGCTGCTCACCGTCTATCACCCTTGGATGCAGCGGGTGTTCCTGACAGTGCCCCTTTCCCTGCATCAGCTACTGCGGGTGTTTCTTTATTCCCTGCTGGCTCCTGTGCTCTCCGCTTTGGGCCATCTGATTTCCAAACGCAAGAAAACGGCGTCCTCCCTTCCCGAGCGGGAGGAAAGCCCCGTCTGATAGGCAATTGGCGCAGGTATATAAAAAGCAAAAAAGTCGCCCGGTCCAAGGCGACTTTTTTGCAATGAGCGTGTCTTTATTTCGAGGTTACCGCACCGGAAACATCGGCGCCCACGGCATCCACAATATTAGTGGTGAAGTCACCGGTGATGACATGGGGGTTTCCGCCTTCCATCAGATCGTTGTAAGGACCTTCGATGCTCTCGGTCGTCATGAGCTGATAAGTGAAGGTCAGGGTACCGTTGATCTTTCCGGCTTTGGCGGGGGTATAATCAGCATTGCTGCGGAAAAAGTCAAGGTTCTGATCCAATCCGGGGCCCAGCAAATCCTGCCGGGTTCCCACATAAGGGGCGAAGGGAAGATTAAAAGTGACGCTTTCACCGGGGGCAAGGTTAGAATACTGCATATCCATGGTAGCCGCTACCGGGCGATACATGGGGGTCAGCTCGTCCAGAGTGACCTGCAGGCCGTCAGGCACAATGTTGGAGCCGGAGCCGCCGACAAACACAATAGGGGTGGATGCGTTGTTTTTAATGGTGACATTCAGGTCCAACATGTCGCTGACGGTGTACTCCTCGCGGTCCAGCTTAAGATCAATGCTGACGTTGGTGTCGGAAAACTCGTGGCGTCCGGACCGGTTGTCCACTTCTACCTCGGAGCTTCCCAGTCCGTCGACCCGAGAGGGGGGAGAGCTCAGTTCGGTTCCGGCGCCGGCAGTACCGGGAGTGCCTCCGGGCAGCGGACTGACTTCGTTGTTGCGGTTGCGGTTGCAAGCTGTCATGCCCACAATCAGCAGAAGAGTAAACAAAACCGCAAGCATTTTCCTGGTATTCATATTCTGTTCTCCATTCATCATGAATTCCGGGTTGCGCGGCTCCTGAAACCGCAGCCAAGTCCCGGTTGTCTGCGCTGCCCACCCAAAAAATTCCGCATAATTATAGGATAAACCGGCTATCCCTACCGGATGGGAATCCTCTTTGGGGCTGCAACACTCATATAGTGCCCAGCAGGTAGACCAATCTTGCAAAGGAAAATGTTTTGATTCAAATTGTCAGCAAAAATTAACCATTTATAGGAGAGATCGAAAAACTCCGGGGGATTATTGGTAACAATTTTTAACTTTTCTACCAAATTCTATGGTATTATTTTAAAGAAAAACTTAACTGGCGACAGAATTTTCCCCTTTCTTGTTTGGTGGCGGTAAAAGGAAATAAAAAAGCGAATTCGGCGCGCATATTGCCGGAAACATCCCTGCTGCTAAAATTTACAAATACTGTTTGAGGAGATGGGAAAAAGGGCATCCTAATAGGTGCGTGCTGAAATGCAAGAGGTTTCTTGCCTCCCGACCACTGTATTGTAACACCTGCCAAGAAAAATATCCGCCATGTCCCAACAGAATATGGGGATGGTATGAAGCGCCAAACAAAAGAAAAAGCAGCATATACAAAGGGAAGGCCGCTTTTTTGTGCAATAAATAAAAAAAGTCAATATCTCTAGTAAAAAAGATATTGACATCCGAGCAGTATTATAATATAATATTATATTGTATCAAAATGACTATTTTTCCATCTAATTCAGTATTATAGCATATGGTTATATCGAATGCAACCCCTATTTTTGATGGGAACCCACAAATTGGGAGAGGATGGTTTTTGCCAGCCGGTATTTGATTTAACAGTTAAGCGATACCTAATCGGGGCGGATATCTGCCAAAACACCGCGCCGTAAGTGCCTCAATTATCTCGCTGCGCATAGATTCAGAAATGGAGAGGATAAGCCTATGGTAAAAGTAAAGCCGGTGCAACTGGGGAACAATGTCCGGATGAGCTTCGCAAAGATCAACGAGGTTCTGGATATGCCAAACCTCATTGAAGTGCAGAAGAATTCCTACCGCTGGTTTCTGGAGGAAGGGCTCAAGGAGGTGTTCCGGGACATTTCGGCCATTTCGGACTACCAGGGCAATCTGGTTTTGGATTTCATCGATTATCGTATGGAGAAAGAGCCCAAATATTCCATCGAAGAGTGCAAGGAGCGGGACACCACTTACGCAGCACCCCTGCGGGTAAGAGCCAGCCTTTATAATAAAGAGACCGGAGAAGTAAAAGAACAGGACATTTTTATGGGCGATTTTCCGCTGATGACCGATAGCGGAACCTTCATTATCAACGGAGCCGAGCGGGTCATTGTTTCCCAGCTGGTTCGCTCTCCCGGTGTGTACTACGCTCTTTCCCGGGACAAAGCCGGTAAAGAGCTGTATTCCTCCACCATTATCCCCAACCGGGGTGCTTGGCTGGAATATGAAACCGATTCCAACGACATCGTCTATGTCCGCATCGATAAAAACCGCAAGCTGCCCGCCACCACCCTTATTCGGGCCCTTGGACTTTCCAGCAATGAAATGATCGAGGAGTTCTTCGGCGAAGACATTCTCCTTAAAGCAACTCTGGAAAAAGACGCCACCCGCAACACCGAAGAGGGCCTGCTGGAAGTTTACCGCAAGCTGCGCCCCGGCGAGCCCCCTACAGTAGATAGTGCTCAAACTCACATCAACAACCTGTTTTTCGATCCCCGGCGATATGACCTGAGCCGGGTAGGTCGCTATAAGTATAACAAAAAGCTGGCCATGGCCGACCGGCTTGTTGGTCATGTCTTGGCACGGCCCGTCATCGCTCCCATGACCGGAGAGCTGATGGCTGATGCCGGACAGGCACTGACAAGGCCACAGGCCGAAGCCATCGAGCGGGCCGGAGTGGACAACGTATTCCTGCAGGTAGGGGAAATCGAGGTCAAGGTCATTTCCAACGGCATGGTGGACATTCAGGACTATGTGGATTTTGACTGCACCGAGTTGGGCATCAACGAAAAGGTGCGCTTTGTGGTACTTCGGGAGATTCTGGAATCCGCTCAGGATGAGGAAGAAATTCGCCAGCAGATTCGGGAGCGTCAGGATGACCTCATCCCCAAGCACATCATCAAGGACGATATCTTTGCTTCCATCAACTACCTGATGGGTCTGAGCAAGGGAATCGGCCACATTGACGATATCGACCATCTGGGCAACCGCCGGATTCGCTCGGTGGGCGAGCTGCTGCAAAACCAGTTCCGCATCGGCTTTAGTCGGATGGAGCGGGTGATTCGG
>ENA-UOOR01001085-UOOR01001085.1-fermentation-metagenome-genome-assembly--contig:-NODE-1085-length-33926-cov-7.256148_pt1 | contig 33926 bp, 27 predicted proteins | sample MGYA00245780_ERZ724029 | MGnify/ENA primary metagenome ERZ724029 (study PRJEB28704, sample SAMN03018315) | fermentation metagenome | biome: anthropogenic terrestrial biome; feature: soil; material... | reverse complement strand
GCGCTGCTCAGTAAATCCACCTGGTCTGTGTCTCAAAGTCGTTGACACGTCCCGGAGCGTCGGCCGAGCTTGCGAGGCCGAAGTCAAGGGCCCCGACTCCGCCTCCCTCGTTCCTCGGGAGGCTGTCGCTCCCAACCAACAGCTCTTCGCGCTTCCTCGATGATGACTCGGTATCCCATGCGTCGCAGTCGCTCGATCGCGCCCTTCTTGACCGCCTCCTCGTAGTGGGCCTCGTAGTGCTCGGCGGTCTGGTTGACGAAGGCCTCCCCGTACTTGAGCAGCCGGTACACCAACTGGGCGAGGTTGTGGGCAGTGACCGCGTTGGCGAAGGTCGATCCCTTGCGAGCTCGCATGCGTCCGGCAATAGGCCCCCAGGGCGGTCTTGCTGTTGGCAAGCGTCTGAGCGGCGCAACTCGTAGGGTCTTGGCAGCCGAGTCCTTGGGCGCCCGATATCGCTTCCCGCCCGTGAGCTTGTTCTTTGGGGCGAGGTTGCACCAGTTGCAGAACGCCTTCTCGGTTGGCCACTTGCTGACGGTCGACGCCCGATTTCGGCAATCAGGCTCTGCACTCTCGTGGGAGCGAAGCCGTCGATCCTCGTGAGGTCCACGCCCGTCGCGACGAGGAGCGTTTTGCGCATCGGGGTGTCAGACTTCTTGCCTTTCGCAGGAGGAAGTGTGCTCCCGTCCGCCTTGCCCTCGAGTCTGGTTAGCGCCGTGAGGGCGGCAGCCTCACAGGCTGTGACCTGACTCTGAATGAATGAGTAGGCGTCGTACTCCTGACAAAGGCAGAAGAGATGCTCCTCGCGCCAATCTCCGGTCAGCGCCCGCGCGATCTCCTCTTCGCTGCGGCGGCATCGATAGTTGCGAAGGGCGGCCAGGACGCTTGGGTCGGGCTCGCCTGCGAGGATCGCCTTGATGATCTTCTGTCCGGTCTCGCCGGTGATGGTCGCCACCACCTTGTGCTGCTGCACGTTCATCTGCTCGAGCGCCTTCTGCATCCTCGAGACGTGACGCGAGGACTCGGCCACGAGGTTGTCCCGCTGGCGGATGTAGCTGCGGAGGACGCAGATGGCATCGTCGGGGCGGAACGACCCTCGCAAGAGGCCGCACTCGTGCAGATGCTGGAGCGCCGGGGCGCAAGCCCGCTTCGGGCGAGGTCGAGCTCGAACGATCTCGGGTGGCACCCGCGGCAGCGACCGCGAGGAAGAGCGCAAAGCCCAAAGCAGCGGGAGGGGCGCGATGGGCGTCCCTCCCGGCAGAAGGCTGTACTTGGCTCGGAGCGCGCGAGGCGGCTCAGCGCTTCTTGCGAAGCGCCCGCACGATCTTGTCCTTGGTGCGCGAGGGCGCGGGCGCGGCCGCGCGCGCCATCTGCTTCTGGTGCTGCCGGTACGCGCGCAGCAGTTGCATCTCCATCAGCAACAGCTCGTCCTGCAGCTCCTGATTGCCTTCACCGTGCCGCTCGAGAGGCTTCTGCGTCGCGACCTTGGAGCCGTGACGCATGCGCAGGACCTTCTCCTCCTCACTGGCCAGGGTGCGAGCCTTGTCGATGGCCTCCGAAACCTCGGTGACCTCGACCGTCCCGCGGACCGTGCTCTTGCGCTGCATGCTCTCCCCTCTCTTGAGGTTGTTCGTGCTACCGGACGCCTGGCCGGCCGGCCCATTTCGGAGCGCGCGAGCGCTCTGTCAGGTGCTCCGATTCTACGGGAGGAGGTCACCCCCGCAAGTTTTTGGCCCGGTCTACCGGGTTCTGCTGGACCGCGAGCATCGCTCGCGCGACTCAGAGGAGGGGCATCGGGCAGCAGCTCGCCCGGGCGAAAAGCAGCGAGGTCGGTTCGCGCAACCGCGCGGACACACTCAGCCTTTGACCGCGCGACCGAAGCCGGCCGGGGGCCGGCGAGGGGCCGAGGTGCTCGCGAAAATGGTGCGCACAGCCCGACGGCTGGCTCTCGCGTCCTCGGGCGTGGCCGCCGCCAAGTGCCCCAGGCGGCTCGGCGCGAGGCTGGCGCTCTCCGAGGGCCGAGAAGAGGCACGGGAGGCGAAGCGGCTGCCGGGGGAAAGTCAACCACGTTCTTTCGGCTGGGCCTGAAGATCCGTCGAGAAATCCTTCTGAAGCCTCGCTTCAGCGCCTCTTCTTCAGGCGCGCACGCAGGTCGCCGAGACGGCGCCGGTCCCACCTCGCGCGATACGCCGCAGCAGAATTCCCGAGACCTCTTGAGCGCGCCATCATCGCGGCCGAGCGGGAGAGCGGATCCGCCTGCACTCCCAGGACCCTCGCCAGCGCCATCTTCGCGGACGAGCCGGGGCGAAGCGGGCGACCTGCGGCTACTCTTCGTCGGCCGGCTCGACGGCGGCCGGCGCCTCGTCCACGCTCTCGTCCGGGCGCTCGACTCCAAAGCGCTCGAGGGCGGCGGCGATGGCGTTGGGCCGGTCCTCGTCGGGCAGGTACTCCTCGGGAGCGGCCACCGCGAGCTTCTCGCCGATGGCCTCGATCGCGTGTCCCATGCGCACGGTGAGGACCGCCTCGCCCTGGCCCTTGTCGGCCGAGTCGAGGGCGCTGGGCGCGGCGATCACCGCGGTCAGCTCCGACTTGAGCGGCACGCCGGTTTCGCTGTCGACCCACAGCCTGCCCTGCACCGACCTGGGCGAGCGCAGGTTCGCGAAGTCGAGCCGCAGCTTCGTCGCCGGGTCCGGACCGCCCTTCGGGAAGAGGACCGGCGGCATCTTCGCGCTCTTGCCCGCCTCCAACTCGACCTTCTTGTCGAGCAGCGTAAAGAGGTAGCGCTGTGCCTTACGGCCAGCGAGGCTGTCGGCGCCGTCGGGGACGAGGCCGAGCCGCCCGCCGGTCAGCGACGCGGCGCTGCCCAGCAGACCGTAGACCTCGTCGCGCAGCTTCGTCGCCTGTCCCCGGTCGCGCTTGCGCTCGCGGAACGGGTGGTACTTGCGGCGGGCGAAGGTGCGGGTGCCGAGGTGGATGATGTCCAGGCCGTGATCCTCGCTGTTCTCGGTGTGGATGGCGAAATCGGTCGGGCTGGACTGCTCGACCCGGCGCTTTTCCGAGAGCGCGACCTTGTCCGAGCCGTAGACCCAAGCGAACGAGGCGGTGGCAATGAAGCGGTGGGCGCCGATTCGCTCCAGAGCTTCGGCCGCGCTCATGGTCAGGACTCGGTGCCCGAGCGCCGAGTCGCGCCCCAGGGCGGCTGCATCGATGGCCTGCGAGGCGGCGAGCACCGGCTTGGGCGGCTCCTCCGGGGAGAAGATGCGGCTCTTCGCCGCCCGGTCTTCGGGGTCAACACACCCGGCGACGGCGAGCGCGGCAAGGCCCGCCGCCAGGAGCGCCAGGCCCCCCCGGGCTCTGGGCACAGAGAGACCCGACCTCGGTCGGGCTACGTCCTCTCCATCCGCCCCGTGCGCAGGCGCCCATGCCCCAGGCGCAAAGCCAAGGAGCCCTCGACGTCGAGGCTCTTGCTGGCCGCCTCTACGCCCGTGCTGACCGGAGTGTGCCTCGTTGGTCTGAAGATCCGTCGAGAGATCCTTCCTCGACTCCGTCCGGTTCCGCTCATCCTGAGCGTAGCTCCCGACGCGCGAGCGGAGCCGAAGGGCCCCTCGACTTCGGCCTCGCAGGCTCGGCCTGCGCTCGGGCCTCTCGACTTCGCTCAAGGTGATCGGAGGGAGCGGGCCGAGCTCCAGGAGATTTCCCGACACATCTTGAGGCCGAGCCTCGCCAGATCTGCAGGCCATGCGCCATCCCTTCCATCGACAATCGGCTCCATCGACAACCGGCTTCTGAACAAGTGGTGCATTCAAAAGCGACCGACGCGCCACGTCAACGCCGGCGCGCAAAGGGGACCGCTGACACCTGCCGCGCAGGGAAAGCGCCTTGGCCCCGGCGATGCGCCCGAACGGCGAGCGAGCCGCCGCCGTGCGATGCGGCGGGCGAAAAAGCCCTTGCTCCTTGCGAGTCTCTTCCCGCCGCGCAGGCGCCCCGGAATGCAGGCGCTTCCCCTTGAGCGATGGGAGCGGATAGGCTGCACTCGTTCGCGGGCCTTCGCCAAGCGGCCGAAAGCCAATTGATTAAGGGAATGGGCACCGGGCAAAGACGGTGGCCTCTCGGGTCGTGTATCATCGCCAACTCTGCCGCTCAGGCGGCATCGCACCAGCCCCCGGGGAGGCCCGGGGAGGAGACTGCTCAATGCGTTCTTGGACCTTGCGCCTTTTGAGCGTGGGCCTTCTCGCGTCACTGTCAGCGTGCGACAACACGCTTGATTGCAAGACCGGCGAAACCCAGCCCTGCTACACCGGCCCCGAGGGCACGCAGGGGGTCGGCCTGTGTGGAGCGGGATGGCGCGGTTGCGCGAGCGGCAAGTGGGACTCCTCGGCCTGCCAGGGCGAGATCATTCCGTCCGAAGAGGTCTGCGACGGCCTGGACAACGACTGCGACGGCGAGACCGACGAGGGGCTGCTCAATGCCTGCGGCGGTTGCCGAGCGCTGGATGCGAAGCCGGGCGCGACCTGCGGCACCTGCAGCGTCTGGACCTGCGACGGCAAGGAGTCGCTCGAGTGCAAGGGCCCCGAGGAGACCATCGGCGGCACCTGCACCGCCGACAACGGCTGCCAGGGCAGCTATCGCTGTGAGGGCGGCGAGTTGCTGTGCGCTGCGCCCGCGAAGAACGCCTGCGAGCTGTGCGGCGGCCCGGAGATCACCGGCCTTGGCGAGGACTGCACGAACACCGCCGGCTGCCCCGGCAAGATGGCCTGCGCGGCCGACGGCACGCGGCTGGTCTGCTACGGCCCGAGCAAGAACAACTGCGGCGCCTGCGGCAAGCCCGACGTCCCCGGCGCGGGCGCGACCTGCACGGCCGACAACGGCTGCCCCGGGACGATGCGGTGCAACGAAGAGGGCACCGCGGCGAGCTGCCAGACGACGCTGGTCAAGAACGAGTGCGGGCTGTGCGGCGGCGGGGCGATCACCGGCCTGAACCAACCGTGCACCAACGAGGTCGGCTGCGAGGGCATCACCGTCTGCAACACCTCCGGCGACTCGACCCTGTGCAACGCGCCCGGCAAGAACAACTGCGGGGCCTGTGGCAAGCCCCAGGTGCTCAACGTCGGCTCGAGCTGCGTCGCCGACAACGGCTGCACCGGCCGCAAGGTCTGCGGCGACGGCGGCGGCGCCTGCGAGGCGCCGGCGCGCAACGAGTGCGGGACCTGCGGCGGCCCGGCAGTGGCCGAGCTCGGCGAGCAGTGCACGCACGGCAACGGCTGCCAGGGCACCTGGCAGTGCAATGCGCAGGGGAATGCGCGGGTCTGCGTGGCCCCGCAGCCCTTCGGCCAAGCCTGCACCTACAGCTACACCGACGATGAGGGCACCGAGCAACTGTGCGCGAGCACCCTGTACTGCGCCACCGAGAACCCGGCCGAGGCCGTCTGCAAGCCGAAGCTGAAGAACGAGTGCGGGGTCTGCGGCGGCCCTGAGATCCTCGACTTCGGCGCGCCCTGCATGCACGCCAACGGCTGCCAGGGCACCTGGCAGTGCAATGCGCAGGGCACCGGCCGGGTCTGCGTGGCCGAGCAGCCCTTCGGCCAAGCCTGCATCTACAGCTACACCGACGATGAGGGCACCGAGCAATCGTGCGCGAGCACCTATTTCTGCGCGCCCGAGAACCCGGCCGAAGCCGCCTGCAAGCCGGTCGTCATGAACGAGTGCGGCCTGTGCGGCGGTCCGGCCGTCGCCGAGCTCGGCGAGACCTGCATGCACCAGAATGGCTGCCAGGGAAGCTGGCAGTGCAACGAGGCGAAAAACCTCCGCGTCTGCGTCGCCGAGCAGCCCTTCGGCCAAGCCTGCGACTACGCCTACACCGATAGGAACGGCGAAGAGCAGTCCTGCCCGAGCGCCCAGTACTGCGCCCCCGAAGACCCGACCGTCGCGGTCTGCAAGCCGGTCGAGAAGAACGAGTGCGGCCTGTGCGGTGGCCCCGCGGTCCCCGACTTCGGCGAAGCGTGCACGAGCGCCGACGGGTGTGCCGGTGAGATGGTCTGCAACGAGGAACAGACCGCCGCGGTCTGCAACGCGCCGATGAAGAACAACTGCCGCCACTGCCTGCACGACGACGTGCCTGGCATCGGCGAGGCGTGCGAGCTGCCCAACGGCTGCTTCACCATCTGGATGTGCCACCCGAGCCAGCCCGGCGAGCGGGTCTGTCCGATGATTCCGAAGAACAACTGCGACGCCTGCGGCGCGCCGAACCTCGACGACAAGGGCGCCGCCTGCACGACCGGCGAGGGTTGCGCTGGCACCTTCGTCTGTTCCCTGGACGGCTGGTCGCTCGAGTGCAAGGGCGAGGTGCGCAACGCCTGCGACGCCTGCAGCGAAACCTTCGAGGTCGCGGAGTTGAACGAGCCCTGCGTGCTCGACGGGTGCCCCGGCGTCAACGTCTGCGCAGAGGACGGCTTGGGCGTCGCCTGCAACGCCACCAAGAACAACTGCGACGCCTGCAATGCCCCCGACGTGGACAACCTTCACGGCGAGTGCACCACCGACGAGGGTTGCGTCGGCGTCGTCGAGTGCGACGAGCCGGGTACCGGCTCGGTCTGCAGGCCTCTCGAAGTCGCCAACGCCTGCGGCGTGTGCGCTGGCCCGGAGATCTTTGGCCTGAACGACCCCTGCGATTTCGAGGAGTGCCCCGGCGTCAACGTCTGCGCGGGGGACGGCTTGAGCGTCGTCTGCAACGCCACCAAGAACAACTGCGGCGCCTGCAATGTCCCCGACGTGGGCAATCTGCACGGCGACTGCACCACCGACGAGGGCTGCGGCGGCCTCGTCGCATGCGACGAGCCGGGCACGGGCTCGGTCTGCACGCCGCTCGAGGTCGCCAACGCGTGCCTCGTGTGCGGAGGCCCCGAGATCCTCGGGCTGAACGAGCCCTGCGAGGCCGAAGGGTGTCCCGGCGTCAAAGTCTGCGCCGAGGACGGGCTGAGCGCGGTGTGCGACGCGCGCCGCAACAACTGCGACGTCTGCGGACAAGACGTCGAGGGCGTTGGCGAGCCCTGCGCCGACGGCGATGGCTGCACCGGCGCCGGGGCCTGCAGCGCCGACGGCCTGAGCCTCGTCTGCAACGCGCCGGGCCTCAACAACTGCAACGTCTGCAACGAGCCGAACGTGTCCGGCATCGGCGAGACCTGCTCGAACGAGGGCTGCGAGGGGCACCTCCAGTGCTCGGCGGACGGGCTGAGCGCGGTCTGCGACGCGTTCCGCAACAACTGCCTGGAGTGCAACGCGCCGGACGTCGAGGAGATCGGCGACGCGTGCTCGAACGACAGCGTCTGCTTCGGCAACCTCGTCTGTGCCGCCGACGGGCTGAGCGCCGAGTGCGACGCGCAGCTCGCCAACAATTGCCGAGCCTGTGGCGCGGAGGACGTCGAGGGGCTCGACGAGCCCTGTGACGCCGACGGCTGCCCCGGCACCACGGTCTGCGCCGAGGACGGGCTGAGCACGGTCTGCGCGCCGCAACTCAACAACTGCGGCGACTGCAGCGCCGAGGACGTGCCGCTCATCGACGAGGACTGCACCGACCCGACCAGCGGCTGCCCGGGCACCTACGTCTGCAGCGAGGACAAGCAGAGCGCGGTCTGCGAGGCACCCGAGACCTGCGATGTCGGCCACGTGGTCATCAGCGAGATCGCCACCAAGGGTCCCGGCGGACCAGACGACGAGTTCGTCGAGCTCTACAACCCGACCCCGAGCGCGGTCGACCTGAGCGGCTGGTCGCTGCAGTACCGCAGCGCAACCGGTTCCTCGTTCTCGGTGTTCAAGGCCTTGCCGGCCGGCACGACGATCGCCGCGCACGGCTACCTGCTCGTCGGCCACAACAGCTACGACGACACCGCGGTCGCCGCCGACGTCAACTACAGCAGCGGCCTGAGCGGCAACGGCGGCACGGTCGCCCTGGTCAGCTCCAGCACCGCCCTGCTCGACCTGGCCCACCCGACGCTGATCGATATGGTCGGCTACGGCACCGGCGCGACCTTCGAGGGCGAGACCGGCCCGGCGGCCATCCACGCGACCGACGGCTCGATGGAGCGCAAGGCCAACGCGGCCTCCGACGCCGCGTCGATGGAGACCGGCGCCGACGCGCTCGCGGGCAACGGCCACGACACCGACGACAACGCGGCCGACTTCGTGGTCCGCGCCACGCGCGATCCGCAGAACGCGGCCTCGGCGCCCGAGCCGTAGCCGTCCGGCAAGCGAGCCGACTCTGAAGCGGCGCTCGGGAGCTTCCCGGGCGCCGCTTCTCCGTTGGGGCGCAAGACGAGGGGCGCGGGGGCCTCGGGCTCCTCGACGCGCTCGAACCGCCCCGGCGCGGGCGCACTTTTCCGGCCCATCGGCTCTCGCTCGAGCGGCCTCTCGCCCCCTCCCCACGCCCGCACAACGCGCGTCTGGTTTCCAGCACTCGCCGCCCTCGACCAAAGCGCGCTTGTGCTATGGTCCCCCGCCCATGAGCTACCTCGTCCTCGCGCGCAAATGGCGCCCCCAGGCCTTCGGCGACATGACCGGCCAGGAGCACATCGTCCGCACGCTCTCCAACGCCATTCAGGCAGAGCGGGTCGCGCACGCCTACCTGTTCTGCGGCCCGCGCGGCGTCGGCAAGACCACCGCGGCCCGCCTGCTCGCCCGCGCGCTCAACTGCGAGAAGGGCCCAGGCCCGACGGCCGAGCCCTGCGGGGTCTGCCGCCCCTGCATCGAGATCGCCGCGGGCAGCTCGGTCGACGTCGCCGAGATCGACGGCGCCTCGAACAACGGCGTCGAGGACGTGCGCCAGATTCGCGAGCGGGTCACCTACCTACCCCAGCGCGACCGGCACAAGATCTACATCATCGACGAAGTCCACATGCTCACCACGCAGGCGTTCAACGCCCTGCTCAAGACGCTCGAAGAGCCGCCTCCGCACGTCAAGTTCATCTTCGCCACCACCGAGCCGCACAAGCTGCCCGACACCATCCTGTCGCGCTGCCAGCGCCACAACTTCCGGCGCATCCCCGCCCAGCGCATGGTCGAGCGGCTCCAGCACATCGCCAAGGAGGAAGGCTCGACCATCTCCGACCGCGCCCTGTCGCTCATCGTGCGCCAGTCCGAGGGCGGCATGCGCGACGCGCTCTCGCTGCTCGACATGGTCCTGTCGGCCTGCGGTCGCGAGGCGAACGACGAGGCGGTCGCCGAGGCCCTGGGCGCCATCGACCGCACCGCGGTCCAGGAGATCTGCGAAGCGCTCGTGCGCCGCGACGCGAAGGCGGTGCTCGCACGCATCGAGGCCCTGCACAACCTGGGGGCCGACTTTCGCCGGCTGGCCGAAGAGCTCGCGCTGCATCTGCGCCACCTGCTCGTCGCCCGCTCGGTGGGCGAGGCGCCCGAGGAGCTCGCCGACTCGGAGCGCAAGGCGGCTCTCACCCTGGCCAACCAGACCGATCCCGCGCACCTCGCGCGCCTGTTCGACCTTTTGCACGGCGCGATCTGGGAGGTCTCCCGGGCCGCCGAGCCGCGGCTGGCGATGGAGGTGACGCTGCTCAAGGGCATCCACCTCGCCCCGAGCGCGCCGGTCTCCGAGCTCATCGCCCGCGTCGACACCCTCTCCCGAAAGCTGGGCGACGCGGCCCCGGGCACCTCGGCCGCCGAGGGGGTGCGGCCCCCCCCGCGCCCTTTCGTCCGCTAGACGCGGACTCGGCCGACGAGCGGTTCGAGCGCCCGCCCCTCGAAGCGCAGCCCTCGCCCGTCGAGCGCCCGACCGGCGCGGCGGAGGTGGCCGTCGACGCCCACCAGCCACGAGCGGTTCCCCCTGCGAAGAGCGCCCTTGAGGCCCCCGGAGAGCTCCCAGCGCGCGAGTCGAGCGCTCGCATGGCGAGCATGGCGCCGCGGCCCGAGCCTGCAGCGCAGCCGGCCACGAAGTTGGGCCCGCCCGCCAACTTCGATGCCGTCTGGCGCGAGCTCGTCGCCGCGCTGCGCGGCCAGAAAAGAGAGCTGCTCGCCAGCGCCATGGCACACGGCAGGGTTCTCGCGGTCTCGACAGGCCGCGTGCGCATCGGCTACGCGCCGGACTGCGGCATGTTTCGCCGCCAAGCCGAGCGGATGCAAAAGGACGCCGAGGCGGTTCTGAGCACGATCCTCGGCGAGCCGACGACGCTGTCGATAGAGGGCGTGTCGGCCGACGACGAGGTCCGCTCGATAGCCGAGGCGGAGAGCGAGCGGCAGCGCGAGCGCGAGGCGCGCATCCTGCGCGAGGCCCGCGAGTGCCCGGCGGTGCTCGCGGCGATGAGGATCTTTCAGGGCACCATCGAGCAGATCCGGGTGCTCGAACCGCCCGAAGAGCCCGAGGGGTTCTCCGACGAGGCCGAAGAGGCGGGCGACCCCGAAGCCTGACGAATCAGCACCAAGACCAGAGACCGACGGCGCACGGCGCACCGCCGTGCGCAGGAGCAGAGACGATGCCAGGAATCGACCTGAACTACTTCATCCGCCAAGCCAACAAGCTGACCGAGAAGATCGAGCAGCGCAAGAAGGAGCTCGCCGAGGAGACCGTCGAGGGCAACGCGGGCGGCCTGGTGACCGCGGTCGTCAACGGGGTCCAGGAGATCAAGGCGATCCACATCGACCCGAAGGCGCTCGAGGGCAACGACACCGCGCTGGTGGAGGACCTCGTGGTCGCCGCCGTCAACCAGGCGCTCGAGAACTCGCGCAACAAGATGAAGACCGAGCTCGAGAAGATCTCCGGCGGCGTGAAGATCCCGGGCATCACCTGAGAGATGTGTCGAAGAACCCTTCGAGCGATAACCGTTCAGCCCGAGCGTAGGCCGAGCTCGCGAGGCCGAAGTCGAGGGCCCCTCGACTTTGCTCGAGGTGACCGGAGGGGGCGAGCCGAGGCCAGGGGGATTTCACGACAGCCCCTGAGCCGTTTCGTCCCGCGGGCTGTCTGCGCCGGCGCGGAGGCCGGCTGAACCATGACCCCCGATCCGATTCAGCGCCTGGTCGCCGAGCTCGCCAAGCTCCCGGGCATCGGCGAGAAGACCGCCCAGAGGCTGGCCTTCCACATCCTCAAGGCGCCCAAGGAGTACGCGCGCGCGCTGTCCCAGGCGATCGCCGAGGTCGTCGAGAAGGTGCGCCTGTGCTCGGTCTGCTGCGCGCTCACCGAGGACGACCCCTGCCCGCTGTGCCGCGACGACAAGCGCGACCCGCGGCTGCTCTGCGTCGTCGAGAACGTCTCGGACCTGCTCGCCGTCGAGCGCACCCGCGAGTTTCGCGGCCGCTACCACGTGCTGCACGGCGTGCTCTCGCCGCTCGAGGGCGTCGGGCCCGACCAGCTCCGCATCAAGGAGCTGCTACCGCGCCTGAGCGCCGGGGTCGAAGAGGTCATCGTCGCCACCAACCCGGACGTCGAGGGCGAGGTGACCGCGCTCTATCTGACCAAGCTCATCAAGCCGCTCGGCATCCGCGTCACGCGCATCGCGCAGGGCGTGCCGATGGGCGGGGATCTCGAGTACGCCGATCAGGTGACGCTGGCGCGGGCGCTGAGCGGACGGCGGGAGATGTGATTCGGGAGTTCTGAGTCCTGAGTTTTGAGTTATGAGTCGCCGGCGCTGAAGCGCTCCGCCGGCGCGACACCAAGACCCGGAACGTCGGCCTTCGTGCCTGCCGGTTCGGTGGATCACCCTGCCGCGCCAGGCCTGCAGGGAGGGCCGGCCCTTTGGGAACCGTGCCGCGGCCTACTCGACGACGCTCCCGAGCTTGAGCGCGGCGTCGGCGAGCGTGAGCACCTCGAAGTCATCGACTATCCGGCGCAGCAGCTCGCGCAGTCTCTCGCGCTTGCGCTCGTACGGCTGATTCAGCTCGCGCTGCACGCGCGCAAGCTGCGGCACCGCGACGTCGCTGGCGTCGAGCAGGTCGATGCCGTGCAGCTCGAAGTTGAGGAACGGCTCACCCCGCAGGCGCCGGTAGAGCCCGGAGACGACGGGCCAGGGCAGCAGCACCGCCGCGGTTCCAATGAAGGGCACCCTCGTCACCGGCTCGACCGAGATCGGCAGCTCGAGCCTCGCCCCCTGCCCGGCCTTGTAGGGATCGCGGGGGTCGGGCCGATAGGGGAGGCGCGGGGCCAGCATCACCCGCGGGCGGTCGAGCACGGCCTTCGACGGGCGCCCGGCGAGCGCCATCGCCCCCATGATGGCGGCCTTGGCCAGGTAGTAGGGCGCTGCCGGGAAGACCGAGGAGTCGTAGAGGTAGTTGCGCACCCAGAGCACCTGCAGCAGCTCGCCGCTCACGGTGTAGCCGGGCGCCCGAAACCCCCGGGGCGGCGTCCCTACGGCGCGCACAATCGCCCGCTCGCCCTCGGTCACCTCGCGCACTATCCCTTCGGCCGAGCGCCGCGTCAGGTCGTAGTCGTGAGAGAAGGAGTGGTTGCCAATCTCGTGGCCCGCGTGCGCTGCGGCCCGCAGCGCCTCGGCCGAAGGCCGGTCCGAGAGGTCGCGCCCTACGGCAAAGAAGGTCGCGGCGATGCCCGCGTCGGCAAACAGTCCGACGAACCGCGCCAGCGCCTTGCGATAGACCACGCGCGCGGCCTCGGGCGAGAGCAGCTCTTCGCTCAGCCCGTGGATGCGCAGGTAGTGTCCGATGGAGTCGAGATCGACGTTGACGCAGGCGATTCCCATGGCGATCGGCCGATGCGAGCCGGCGCGCTAGGCGCCCTTGATGCGGATGGCGTAGACGAGCTTGCCGATGTTCTTGATGACGTTCGGCACGCGCCGCACCAGGTTGATCGTCGGCTTGCGCTTCTCGTGCACCACGACCGGAACCTCGACGACCCGGCGCCCCATGCGGCCGGCGCGGATGACGAGCTCGCTCGCGAACATGTCCTTGTCGACCAGGCAGGCGCGGGCCACCGGCAGCAGGGCGTCGCGCCGGAAAGCCTTCAACCCATGGGTGTCGGTGCCGCGGAAGCCGAGCGAGACGCGCAGCACGCCGTTGATCACCTTGGTGCCCGCGCGCCGCAGCAGCGGCCGCTCGTCCCGGGCCCCGCGCGCCGCCTTGCTGCCGACGACCATCTCCGCCTCGCCCGAACGCAACAGCGGCAGGGCGCGCCGATAGAAGTCGAGGTCGCACAGGTCGATCTCGTCGCTGATCACGTAGGTCCCGCGGGCCGAGAGGATTCCCTCCTTGAGCGCGCGGCCGTAGTTGGGCTCGCCGACGTGCAGCGCGCGCAGGCGCGGCAAGCGAGAGGCGAGCCCGTCGACGATCTGCGGCGTCGAATCACTCGAGCCGTTCTCGGCGAGGATCAGCTCGTAGTCGAGCCCCTGCTCGTCGAGCGCGCGGACGAGCTCTTCGGCAGCCGACTGAACTATCGCGGCCTCGTTGTAGACGGGGATGACTATCGAGATCTCTGGCGCTTTTTCGCTCATGGGCAGGTGCTCAGGGGATGCGGCTGGCGCGCCGCAGCCTACACCAAACAAACGTCAGGCTGGTCACAGTTCGACCGCCCGGGCTTCGCCCGGAACCTGAGCGCCCGGCCTCGGGCGGTAGGGGGCGCAGCCTGCCTGCGGGCGTCCTGTCGAATCGAGCAGGAGGCACGGGCGAAACGAGACTTCCCGGCGGCCGGCAGACCGCGCCGCGGCGCGACGAATCGCCAGGCTCGGTAGTACAGCGCCCGTCCGAGCGGCCTCTGACCGCGGGAGCATCGGGCGCAGCCGCGCGCCTGCGCGGACGCCGAGCTGCCGAGCGCGCTCGCCCGGCGCTCGTAGCGCGTCGCGCTCGCTCGGCTGGCACGGGCCGGGCCCGAAGAGAGGTATAAGCCGTTCATGCTCACGCCCCCAGCTCCGGCCGACGCGCGCTGCGTGCAGCACCCGGAGCGTCCGGCCTGCGCGGTCTGTGGCGTCTGCACCCGGCCCGTCTGCGCGACCTGCGCCCTGCCGGTGGAGCCGGCGGTCTGTCGCGCCTGCGATAGCCAGCGGCGCGCCCTCGAGTTTCAGCCGCCCTCGGTCCGGGCCACGCTCTTGCTCGCCTGGCGCCTGTATCGCGCCTCGTTCAGCAGGCTGCTCCTCGTCTGCGCGGTCTTCGCGCCCGCCTTCGCTGCGGTCGACCACTTCGGTGCGAGCCGCGGCCTGCCGACGGTCGCGCAGATGCAGCTCGCGTGGCTGGCTCGGCTTCTCGTGGGCACCGTCGTCAGCGTCGCGGCGGCCCGGCTCTTCCTACAGGCGTGCGGCCAGCGCGGGCTCGACGCCGGCGAGGCGCTCGCCTACGCGCTGCGCCGCTGGCCCACGGCCGTCGCCGCCACCTTGGTGATGAGCCTCATCATCGGCATTGGGATGGCCTTGCTGCTCGTCCCCGGCGTCGTCTTCGCCCTCTCCTATTGCCTGGTCACTCCGCTGCTGGCCGCCACGAGACTGGACGTGAAGCAGGTCTTGCGGGTGTCGCACTCGCTCGTCTTCGGCAAGCGCCGCGCGCTGCTCCCCGCTTTGGCCCTCGCCTTCGCCGCGAGCTCGCTGCCCGCGCTCGTGCCCGGGGTCGGGGGCTGGCTGCTCGGCTTGATGGGGCTCTCGCCCGCCTCGGCCGGCTGGATTGCGCCCGCGCAGCTCGCGGCCGAGGCCGCGACGATGCTCTTTGACCTGCTCCTCGTCGCCGCTCAGGTCGCCTGTTACAGGCAGCTCGTCGCCGGGTCGGGAGCTTTCCAGGGTGTCACCGAGACGACGATCTAAGGAGGCGCGGCCTCAGACCGACGAAACCGGTGCCGCTCGGCCGGCGCGATCTCGGCCTGGCCCCGCACGGCCCCGGCCGCTGTCCCTCGGCGGCGCAAGGCTCTTGATGCTCCGGCGGGCCCACCTCGAGCGCGAGCGCGGGCAACTACGGTCAGATGGGTGCACTGGACAGGCGCAAGTCGCTCCTCCGCGCGCGCGAGGAGTGACTCGACAGGCGCAAGTCGCTCCTCCCGGCGCGCGATGGAGTGACTCGACAGGCGCAGGTCGCCCCTCGACGCGCGCGAGGAGTGACTCGACAGGCGCAAGTCGCCCCTCCACGCGCGCGAGGAGTGACTCGACAGGCGCAAGTCGGCTCTCCGCAGCGTCGCTCTCCCCCAATGGGGGATGTCCGTCGGCCTATCTGCCCGGCTTGGGGTCGAGTGAGGCCACGAGCGACTCGATCTCAAGGATCGCTCGACGGGCGCTGGGGGCAGCCGCACCGTCCTTTCAGCGTCCGAGCCCGGCGGCCGCGGGGACCGATTCGCGCCGTGCGCGAGGCGCTGCGTCTCGCGCGCTTCGACCGCTCGGGTGGCGCACGCCGGATCGAGAGGCGACAACGGGTCGTGCGGCCGGTATCTGGCGCGACGGTCGGTGCGGGCGACCGTCGACTCCCGGCCCTCGGCGCGCGCGCAGGGCCTTTGCCCGGCCGGTTGACCCTCTAAAGGTGGGGGTGCTAATCCTACCCGGTCCGCTCGACAGCCCACCACGCGGCGTGACGGGGGCCGTCATGGCCTTCGGCGCTCGACACGTCGTGAGCTCAGACCCGTACCTGATCGCGAGGATCCCATGCGCTCTCTGATTCTGGCCCTCTGTGCCGCACTTGTGGTGCTCCCGGCTTGCAAGAAGGCCGACCCGAACAGCATCGAGGACCAGGTTGAGGTGCTCAAGAAGGGCAAGACCACCAAAATCAAGATCAAGGCCGTCGAGAACCTGCGCAACATCGGCAAGAAAGAGGCCGTGCCCGGGCTTATCGAGGCGCTCAAGGACAGCAACTCCCAGGTCAAGCTCGAGATCGCCCGGGTCCTCGGCGAGCTCAAGGACCCCTCGGCCATCCAGGGGCTCGCCGATGCCATCGACTATTCGGTCGGCGGCGGCAGCGACAAGATGACCCAGGACGCCAACGCGGCGAACAAGGAGATCGCGCGCGCCCTGGGCGACCTTGGTGACAAGGGCGCGGTCAAGCCGCTGCTCAAGCTGCTCAAGGTCACCAAGGACAACTACGTGCGCATCGAGACCATCGGCTCGCTCGGCCGGCTCAAGGACTCGACGGCCGTCGAGCAGCTCTCCGAGGTGGCGACCGACGAGCGGCTCGAGACCTTTATCAACAAGAAGGCCATCCTCGCTCTCGCCGAGATCAACGACCCGGCCGCGCTGCCGGCCTACATGCGGATGCTCTTCGCCGAGCGAAAGGGCGTCTCCTTCTACCCGGAGAGCGCCTTCGGCATCTTCCTGCTCGGCGACGCGGCCAACGACACCATCCTCTCGGTGCTCAAGGACGAGAACAAGGAGCTGCTGACCTGGGCCGAGGAGCGCAAGGTGCTCAAGCCGGCCATCTACGCCAAGGCCGCCCAGATAGAGAGCGACCTGCAGGACCGCCGCTCCATCCCCTACCTGCTCAAGCTGCTGGGCTACGACGACGCGAACATCGCCTACAAGCTCTTCGTGCGCATGGCCGCGGCCGACTCGCTCGGGCGCATGCGGGCCAAGGAGGCGATCGGCCCCATCAGCAAGATGCTCGACGAGGAAGAGGCCAACACCCGCGGCGCCTACGTGCGCTCGCTCGTGCAGATCGGCGACAAGAGCGTCGTGGCCAAGCTGGCCGACTGCTCGCAGAAGGGAAGCTGGAGCGCCCGTGAGTTCTGCATGCTCGGCCTGGCGCTGCTCGGCGGCGAGCCGGAGATCAAGAGGCTGGAGGCCTTCGCGAACGGCGAGGAGAAGCTCTTCATGAAGGAGTGCGAAGAGGGCTACTACGGCGAGGTCGACTGCGCGGCCGAGAAGGCGAAGAACGTCGAGGCCCGCACCAAGACCATCGCCACCTACAAGAAGGTCCTCGAGACGATCGCGGCGTGCAAGGAGGGCGACGACAAGTGCCTCGAGTCCGCCCTGACTCACGCCGAGCCGGTCGTCCGCGAGCGCGCCGCTTATGAGCTGGGCCGCCGCATGGCCGCCGGCTCGCTGCCCGCGCTCTTTGCCGCCATCAAGCGGCCGGTCAGCGACGTCGTCGACCTCAACCCGCGCTTTGCCGCCATCTGCGCCATCGACTGGATCACCTCGGGCAACCCCTCCGCCATGGCCCAGGCCAAGCCCGAGGCCCGGGGCCTCGAGGCCCAGGTCGAGGAGGAGAACAAGAAGACCATCACCATGAAGATCGCCGAAGAGGTCAAGCGCCTCGCCGTCAAGCTGAACCGCGGCTAGCAACCAGGGGTGTCCGGGGCGCAAAGCCGCTCCTCGCGCGCCTCTCGACGAGCTTTCGGACAAGGGGTATGAGCCCCCTCGTCCCACTCGGGACGAGGGGGCTTTTGCGTTTGCAGCCCCGGCGAGCAAGGGTTTGACGCCAAGGCGCGGGTGGGCACAATGGGCGGGCAATGATCGTCCGGTTCTTCCACGCCGACAGCGACGTCAAGGCGGCGTTGGCGAGGGCTGTCCGCTCGATGCCCAAGGTGCTGCTCATCACCCAGCTCAAGGGCTCGAGAACGCTCGCCGTCGAGTCCAAGACGCCTTTCAAGGAGATCCTCGCCTCCGCCGGCGACTGGCTCGACCTCGTGGTGGTTATCGACGAGGGGCGGCCCGAGGGGATGTGGCGGGACCCGATGGGCGAGCTGTGCGACCGGCTCCTCCCCGATTCGAAGGAGGCCGCGGCGGCCACCTCCGGCTACCTGCTCACCCGCGGCGGGCGCGCGCTCGCCTGGTTTGGCAAGGCGCTCTGGGAGCCGCTCGAGGACGCCGAGGAGATCACCGCCTACCTCGCGCAGCTCATCCCGGGCCTGCAGCCCTATCAGAGGGCCGAGGAGAAGACCGAGCCGCGTCCGGCGCGCCGGGTCCCGCGGCGTCGAGACACCCCGATCATCAACCCGGCCACCGGTCGCCTGGAGCGGGCCGACACCGACGAGATTCCGATCGCCGCGCCGCCCGAGGATGACGACAAGACGCCCGTCCCCCCGCCGCCCGCCACGCCGCCGCCCGAGCCTCCTCCGATCGACCCCTACGCGGTTCTCGGGGTGACGCCCGGGGTCTCGCTCGACGAGGCGAAGAAGGCCTGGCGAGGCCTGCTGCTCCAGTACCACCCTGACAAGGTCGCCCACCTCGCCCCCGAGTTCCAGGCGCTCGCCGAGGAGAAGACGAGGGCGCTCAACGCCGCGTTCGCGATGATCGAAGAGGCGCTGCAGAAGGCCTCCTAGCGACAGTCGACAGCCCGGGCTTCGCCCGGGACTTCTGCGATCGGTCGCAGCGTTGGGGGCGCGCCCGTCGAGAGCTCGAGCAGAGGCGCGAGCTTCGTCGCCACGCCGCCGCGCCCACGAAGGACCGGGGCGCCAGCCTCCGTGCTGGCGGTCCAGAGGATTCGCCACGCCGCAGAAGGCCGGTCCTCCGGAATCGCGCTGCGCCCGTCGAGAGCTCGAGCAGAGGCGCGTGACGGCGCATCTTCGACTCTCGCCCGTCGCCCCTAACGCCGCCCCGACCGGCGCGTGAGCATCTGCACCGGGCCGACGAACAGGTGCTTCTCGGTGTAGACGCTGCGACCGTTGGGACGCTCGGCACCGTCCCTCAACTTGACGCTGGGGCCAGGCTTCTCGAGCCACTGACGGGCCATCACGATGCCGTTGGTCGACAGGGTGTCGCGCAGCTCGCGCGGCATCGCTTCGAGGTAGCGGCCCACGATGGGCTTGAGCCTCGCCTCGAAGACTCCGGTCTTGCTCCCGTGCCTGCGCCCGCTGTGCAACGAGCCGTCGAACCGGCGCGAGATGTGGAAGAGCTCGTGGAGGATCGTCTCGATGCGCTTTTCGGGCGTCGCGACCCGGAAAAAGCGCGGCCGCAGCGTGATGACGTAGAGCATCTGCCGGCCCTTGATGCGCACGACCGGCCGGCGGCGCGTCTTGCTGGGGCCCAGGGGGCGGACGGTCGCCCAGGAGGCGCGCCGGGCCTCGCCGACGACGACGAGGATGCGCGAGGCCTTGATATGCGAGAACTCGGGCAGCCGCGAGGCTGCATCCTGGATGACCGCGCGGACGACGCGGGTCAGGTTGGGGCGGGAGGCGACGGGCATGGAGGCAGGCAGCGCGAGGGCCTGGATGCCCCGCGCCGCCGGGAACGGACAACTGCAGAGGCCGCTACTTCTTCTTCTGCACCACCACCTCGTCGATGAGGCCGTAGTCCTTGGCCTCGGCCGCCGACATGAAGTAGTCGCGGTCGGTGTCCTTCTCGATGCGCTCGATGGGCTGCCCGGTGTGCTTGGCGAGGATCTCGTTGAGCTTGGCCTTGAGCCGCAGGATCTCCTTGGCCTGGATCTCGATGTCCGAGGCCTGGCCCTGAGCGCCGGAGGAGACCTGGTGGATCATGATGCGCGAATGCGGCAGGGCGTACCGCTTGCCCGTCGCCCCCGCGCACAGCAGCAGCGCGCCCATCGAGGCCGCCTGGCCCATGCAGATGGTCGAGACCGGTGGCTTGACGTACTGCATGGTGTCGTAGATGGCCAAGCCCGCGGTCACCGAGCCGCCCGGCGAGTTGATGTAGAGGTTGATGTCCTTGTCCGGGTCTTCGCTCTCGAGGAACAGGAGCTGGGCGATGATCACGTTCGAGACGTCGTCGTCGACCGGGGTTCCGAGAAAAACGATGCGGTCCTTGAGCAGCCGCGAGTAGATGTCGTAGCTGCGCTCGCCTCGGTGGGTCTGCTCGACCACATACGGCATCGGGATGTAGGTCATCGCACCGCGACCTCGTTCCAGGGGCTCAACAATTTCAGCGGGTTAGGACTCGACAATCTTCGCCTTCGCCTCGAGGAACGCAAGGGTCTTCTCCTCGCGGATCTGAGCGCGAATCCCGCGGCTGGCCTCGGGGCTCGAGAGCATGCCGCGGATCTTGTCTTCCGGGGTCTTGAGCGCCTCGGAGAGCTGCTTGACCTTGGCGTCGAGGTCGACCTCGGTCGGCTCGAGCTTCTCCTTCTCGGCGACCGCTTCGACCAGCAGGCTGCGCTTGACCTCGGTCAGCGCGGGCTCGCGGACGCTCTCGCGCATCCGCTCGAAGTCGATGCGCATCCGCCGCGGATCGATCCCCTGTGCCGACAGGCGCTCGATCATGTTGCCGACCATCCGGTCCGCCGCGCGTTCGACCATCGCGTTGGGGACCTCGAGCGGATTGCGCTCGATGAGGCCGCGGATGATCTGCTCGCGCACCTGCTGCTCGGCCTGGGCCTTGGTGCTGCTCTCCAGATGCTCGCGCACCTGCTTGCGCATCTCCTCGAGCGTCTCGCCAGCGCCGACGTTCTTCGCCAGCTCGTCGTTGAGCTCGGGCAGCTTGCGAGTCTTGAGCGCCTTGATGGTCATCTTGAACTGGGCCGTCTTGCCGGCCAGCTCGGCGGGGCGGTGCTCCTTGGGGAAGGTGTACTCGACCTCGCGCGGCTCGCCGACCTTCGCGCCGGCAAGCGCCTTGACCTTGCCCTCGGTGAACTCGCCCTCGGCGATCTGGAGCGTCGCATCCTCGCCCTTGCCGCCCGGGACGGCCTTGCCCTCGACGGCGCCCTCGAAATCGACGACCGCGTAATCGCCCTCCTCGGCCACGTCCCGGCCCTCGATCGGCAACAGCTCGCTGGTCGCCTCGCGCAGCCGCTCGATCTCCGCGTCGACCTCGGACTCGGGCACCTCGGTGCGCGGCTTCTTGATCTCGATGCCTTCGTAGTCCTTGGGCTCGACCTTCGGCATCACCTCGACATAGGCCTGGTAGCGGAACGGCTCGCCGACCTTGAGCTCCTCGTTGGTGACCCGGGGAACCGACACCGGCATCAGCTCCGGAGACTTCTCGACCGTCTCGCCATAGCTGTGCTCGACGAGCTGCTGGATGACCTCGGTCTCGACCTGGTCGCGAAAGCGTGCCTCGAGAATGCGCTGGGGGACCTTGCCGGGGCGAAAGCCGGGGATGCGGACGCGAGAGTTGAGCTGCTTGTAGGCGCGCTTCAGCTCGGCGCTGACGGCCTCGGGCTCGACCTCGACCTTGATTCGCCGCTCGATGGGCGAGACCTCTTCCACTGAGAACTTGGTCATGCGCTTCCTCAAGAAGGCCTTGGCACGAGCGCCCAGGCGGTCTGCAAAGAGCGGCTGGGGTACCCCGATTCCCCCTTGACGTCAAGGCTTGTCGCCGGCTCCGGGAGGGCGCGCAGCGCGTGGTAGGTTGACCAATCCGGCAAGCGTCCCGGAGCGCCCGTTTTCCCGGTCGCGACAGCCCGCAGCGCTGAGGATTTCATGCCCTTGTTCGCCTCGGTCATCGTGCTGAGCGCCTTCCTCCTGTTCTTGGTCCAGCCGCTCATCGGGCGGGTCGTGCTGCCCTGGTTCGGCGGCACCCCGGCGGTCTGGACGACCTGCATGCTCTTCTTCCAGGTCCTGCTGCTGGCCGGCTATGGCTATTCGCACCTGCTCGCCGCGCGCCTGCGCGCCGGGCGCCAGGCGCGTCTCCACGCGCTGCTGCTCGCCGCCGCGGCGCTCGCCCTCGGGGCGGCGACGATCGCCTGGGGGACCCCGCTCATCCCGGGGCCGGACTGGAGACCTGCCGACAGCGCCTTCCCGACGCTGCGGGTCCTCGCGCTGCTGTCGGTCAGCGTGGGCCTGCCCTACCTCGTCCTCTCGACGACCGGCCCGTTGCTGCAGGCTTGGTTTTGCCGGGCCTTTCCCGGCAGGCCCGTCTACCGGCTCTACGCGCTCTCGAACCTCGGCTCCATCCTGGCGCTCTTGAGCTACCCGTTCATCCTCGAGCCGCTGCTGCCCGTGGGCATCCAGGCCTGGGGCTGGGCGGTCGGCTTCGGGCTCTTCGCCGCCGGCGCGCTCGCCTGCGCGCTCTTCGTCGCCCGGCTCAAGGGGCCGCCCTCGGTCGCGCCCGAGCAGTCCGGGGACTTCGCGCCCACCCGGGAGCGACCCAAAGCCCCGCGCTTCGCGCTCTGGACGCTGCTCGCCGCGGCCGCCTCGGTGATGCTGCTGGCGGTCACCAACCAGCTCTGCCAGGAGATCGCCGTCGTCCCCTTCCTTTGGATAGCGCCGCTCGTCCTCTACCTGCTCAGCTTCGTGCTCTGCTTCGAGAGCACGCGCTGGTACACCCGCCGCCGCTTCCTGCCTGCGCTTTTCACGGCGACCGGGCTCGCCATCGCCGCCCTTCACTTGGGCCCGACGGCCAACTTGGGGCTGCAGCTCGGCGCCTATCTGCTGCTGCTCTTCTGCTGTGCGATGGTCTGCCACGGCGAGCTGGCCGCGCTCAAGCCGCCGCCGCAGGGGCTGACCGGCTTCTACTTCGCGCTCGCGCTGGGCGGCGCGCTCGGCGGCGTGCTCGTCGGGCTCGTCGCGCCCCGGGTCTTCAAGGGCCTCTGGGAGCTGCACCTCGGCCTGGGAGGCACCTGGCTGCTGGTGCTGGTCGCGCCCGCGCGCGACAGGGGCTCGGCGCTCTGGGGCCGCCACGGGCGGCTGGCGCGCTGGGGGCTCGCGAGCGCGGTGATCGGCCTGCTCGGGTTCCTGGCGCTGAACGCGGGCGAGCCGCTCGAGGGGGCGCGCTGGAGCGGGCGCAGCTTCTACGGCCGGCTGGCCGTGACGGAGGTGGGCGGGAGCGGCGAGCAGCGCCGCTTCGAGCTGCGGCACGGCCCGGTCGTCCACGGCCTGCAGTTCGCCGAGGGCCCGCGACGCGCGCTGGCCACGACCTACTACGGCCCCGACAGCGGGGTCGGCCTGGCGCTGCGACGCCACCCGCGACGCCTCGAGGGCGCGCCGCTGCGGGTCGGGGTCGTCGGGCTGGGCGTGGGGACCCTGGCTGCCTATGGGCGCCCCGGGGACCGCTTCCGCTTCTACGAGATCAACCCCGAGGTCATCCGGCTGGCTCGCGGCGACGGGGGGTTCTTTGGCTTCCTGGCCGAGAGCGCGGCGACGATCGAGGTGGTCGAGGGCGACGCCCGGATCTCCCTCGAGCGCGAGCTGCGCGCTGGTGAGGAGGCGGACCTGGACCTGCTCGTCCTCGACGCCTTCAGCAGCGACTCCATCCCGGTCCACCTGTTGACGCGCGAGGCGCTGGCGAGCTACCTCGCTCGCCTGGCGCCCGGGGGCGTCATCGCGGTGCACGTCTCGAACCTCTTCCTCGACTTGAGCCCGGTCGTCGCGCGCCTCGCCGCCGCCTTCGGCCTCTCGGTCGCCATCGTCGAGTCGAATCCGCCCCCGAGCGCCGACGAGGCCGAGGCGCAGTTCAGCTCCGAGTGGATGCTGCTGTCGCGCAGCCCGCTTTCGGAGCCGGAGCTCGCCGCCGCCAGCCGTCCGGCGCGCGAGCGCCCGGGGCGGGTCTGGACCGACGACTTCAGCAACCTGTTCGAGACCGTGGTCTTCTCGAGGCGGCTGTTGATCGATTAGTCCGGCGGCGTGTATGAGAGCCTCGCCCTGGGCGGGTGGTGGAACGGTAGACACGCGGGTCTTAGAAGCCCGTGCCGAAAGGTGTGAGGGTTCGATTCCCTCCCCGCCCAATCCCCAAGCCGTACCGAGCCGCAAGAGCCCCCTCCCCGGCGGCGCGCTGAGATCCGCGGCGAGCACTCGGATCGCCGGCGCACCGACTGGGGGTAGGGATGGCGGGGCTCGCCCGCGGGCACTGCAGGATGAAGCCCCGGGGTCCCAGCCTGACGCGCTCTCCGCTGGCCCTCCGCGATTGATTGGAGCAACGCGCTGCCGTGCTTTGGCCCGGAGCCGAGGGTGCGGCAACTATTGCTGCCTTCGTGAAGTTGCCCCGGTAACCAATACCGGTGCGCGACCGGAAGGGGGCCGCAGGCCTCGACCGCAGGCCTGCGGAATCACAGGTGGGCGCCGCGGCAAGGGCGGCTGGCACAGGTGCTGCTGTGCGGAACGTTTGTCGAGTCCCACGCATCCAACCGAACGGAGGCCACACATGAAGGCAGGCAACCGAAACGGACGGAGTACGCGCGCCGCCAGCAACAAAGCCCACGCGGTCAAGCGCTCGAAGGTGACTCTCGGCGAGCTGCTCGCTGCCGCCTACGAGGTCGGCGGCTCGCCCGACGCGGTGGCCACGTTGCTCTCGCCGCTCTCGCCGCTCTCCAAGATGCTCGACAAGCGCATCGTCATTGCCGGGGCGTAAGCCCGTCCGAGCTCGAGAGGCCTCGCGAAGACTCCCTGACCCGAGGCCCGGCGCCCCGGTCACCGCGCCCAGCTCTCCGTTGACAGTCGCCCCCGCGGCGGGTCGACTGTCGGCTCTCGTGATCGACACTCACTGCCACCTCGACTCGGTCGCCTTCTCGCCGGACCGCGAGGCGGTCCTCGCCCGGGCGCGGGCCGCGGGGGTCGCCGAGATTGTCGTGCCGGCCGTGGCCCCTGCCGGTTGGGAGCCCCTTGTCGATTGGGCCCGCGGGCGCGAAGGGATTCACGTCGCGCTCGGCATTCACCCGCAGCTGCTCCCCGAGCTGAGCGCCGACGACGACGAGCGCCACCTTGCGCGCCTCGACGCGCTGCTCGGCACGGGAGCGGCCATCGCCGTCGGCGAGTGCGGGCTCGACGCGGCCACCGCGCGCCTGGTCCCGATGGAGCGGCAGGTGCGGGTGCTCGAGGCCCACGCCGCGCTCGCCCGCCGCCACGGGCTGCCGTTGCTCGTCCACTGCCTGCGCGCCCACGACGAGCTGCTGGCGCTCTTTCGCGCCGGGCTCATGCCGCCCACCCTCCTGCACAGCTTCAGCGGCAGCGGTGAGCAGGCGCGTCAGTACTGCGCCTGGGAGGTCTGGTTCGCCTTCGCCGGCCCCATCACCTACGAGAACGCGAAGAAGCCGGCGGCCGCTGCGCGCGCCGTGTCGCGCGAGCGTCTGCTCGTCGAGACCGATGCGCCGGACCAGACGCCGCGCCCGCACCGGGGACGATGCGAGCCAGCCCATCTCGTCGAGGTGGTCGGCGGGCTCGCGCGGGCCCTCGCGGCAGAGCCCGAGGAGATCGCCGAGCTGACCGCGCGCAACGCGCGAACGGCGCTGCGCCTGAGCAGCTCTTGACGCGCGCGGTGAAGAAACCAGCGGGCTTTGTCCCGCCCGCGCAAGAGGTCTCGGAAAATCGCCCTCGCTTCGGATCGCCACCCGCTCACCCCGAGCGTAGCCTCCCGAGGAACGAGGGAGGCGGAATCGAAGGGCCCGACTTCGGCCTCGCAAGCTCGGCCTACGCTCGGGCTGATCGGTTATCGCTCGAAGGATTCGTCGACACGTCTTCACGTCCCCAACCTGCCGCCTGCGCACCCGATGCTTCGGCCCCACCATTGCCCGCCCCTGTCGCTCGCCCTACATGAAGACGAGCGCAGCGGCGTACCGCCTTTGGAGAGCAAGCGATGGCCGTCCACTACCGGGACAAGTACCTGACCTTCGACGAGGACGGGCTGACCATCCGCAAGTACTACTATCCGGTCGGAGACCGGCGCATCACCTACGACGAAATCCGCCGCTTCGAGGAGCGCGCGCTCGGCATCTGGACAGGTCGCTGGCGCATCTGGGGAACCGGCGACTTCAGGCACTGGTACCACCTGGACACGAACCGGCCTTTCAAGAGTCGAGCTTTCGTGCTGGAGACCGGCGGGCGCTTCAAGTCGGTCATCACGCCCGACGACCCCGACACCGTCCTGCGCCTGCTGCGCGAGCGGCTGCCCGAACGCGAAGGCAAGCCGCGGTCTTGAGCCTCGTCTTCGCCTGGATTTTCCGCGGCCCCCGAATCGCCTTGAGCGTGCGGCCGAGCCATCTCTTCCCTCAGCCTCTCTGCGGAACATCCGCCTGTCCGTCGCCCATGTCGGGCAGCTTCCGGGCCCTGGAAATCCAGGCTAGGCCCGTCGACAGCTCCACGAAGTCGGCGTCTCTCAGGCCTCGGCACAAGTCGCCCGATACTCTTCGACATCCAGACCGAATACGCCGCCGTGATGGCTTCGGTCCGCGCGCTGATCCACGACCTGCAGCGCAAGGGCGCAAACCCCGCCCTCATCTCCTCGCTCGAGAAGGTGCTCGCCAACGAGGCCCAGCCCCAGATCAAGGAGGTCGAGGTCGACGGCTAGAAGAAGCGCAAGATGTCGCGCTCGCAGAGCCAGGAGGCGCTTCGCCACAAGATAGAGAAGGACGCCGTGGAGCTGCTCTGACTCGACGGGCGCCCACGAGGCACTCGCCCGCCGCCTATCGCCCCGCTCGGAGGCGCTGCGTGCCGCCGCCCGGGCGCTCTCGGGCAAGCTGGCCGAACGCGCTTCGGAAACCGGCGCCCGGAAAGAGCGCGACCGAAGAGAAGCGCGCTGCCGAAACGGAGAAGACCGCGACCTGGTCGGCCTGCTATCGACTACGCGCCGCCGTCGGCGCGCGCGCTCGGCGGGTCGCCTCGCTTCTCGAGGAGGCTCGTCGCGGCAGCGGCAAGTAGGCCGCTCGACTTTCGGCTCGAAGCTCGGAACGGGCGTCGGGCCCTTTCCAAAGCCCGTTCTTGTTTGGTCGCGCTGCGCCGTCCATCGTCCGCTCCGCCGAACAGTCTCCGCTCTGCCCTTGCGCTCCGCGGTCCATCCCGCTGCGAATGCGAGGGCGCGGCCCCCGCGTTGGTCCAGACGGTCCGCGCGTCTCCCGCCAAGATGCGAAGGTCGCCCGGGCAAGCAGGCCCGTGCTAGGAACCCCGGGGCCCGACGCGCGTGGAGGAACCGATGAAGCCGCTGCACCCCGCTTACTTCAAGGACGGCAAGCTCTACCTCATCGACCAGCTCTTGCTGCCCGGCGAGGAGCGTCACCTCGCCTATGACGACCCGGCCGAGATCGCCCGGGCCATCCGCGACATGGTCGTGCGCGGCGCGCCGGCCATCGGCGTCGCGGCCGGTTTCGGGATGGCCTTCGCCGCCCGGCGCGCGGCCGAGCTGCCGGCGAGCGAGCGCGCCGCGGCCATCGAGAACGCAGCGCGCACGCTGCGCGCGGCGCGGCCGACCGCGGTCAACCTCGCCTGGGCCATCGAGCGGATGCAGCGGGCCATCGCCGCGCACCTCGACTCGCCGGGGCTCGCCGAGGCCGCCCTGCGCGAGGCGCAGGCCATCTTCGACGAGGACTACGAGGCTTGCCGCACGATGGGCAGGCTGGGCGGCGAGCTCATCCCCGACGGCGCGACGGTGCTCACGCACTGCAACGCCGGCGCGCTCGCCACCGCGGGCTACGGCACCGCGCTCGGCGTGGTCCGCGGCGCGGTCGAGGCCGGCAAGAAGATTCGCGTGCTCGCCGACGAGACCCGCCCCTACCTGCAGGGCGCTCGGCTGACAGCCTGGGAGCTGTGGCGCGACGGCATCGCAGTCACGCTCATCACCGACAACATGGCCGGCTGGCTGATGCAGCGCGGCGAGATCACCTGCGCGGTCATCGGCTCGGACCGCATCGCGAGCAACGGCGATGTCGCCAACAAGATCGGCACCTACACGGTCGCGGTGCTCTGCCGCGAGCACGGCATCCCCTTCTACGTCGCCGCGCCGCTCTCGACGATCGACCGGCGCATCGCGAGCGGCGAGGAGATCCCGATAGAGGAGCGCTCGTCCGACGAGGTCACCGTCATCGCCGGCAAGCGCATGGCGCCCGAGGCCGTTCACGCGCGGCACCCGGCCTTCGACGTGACTCCGGCGCGGCTGGTCTCGGCGATCATCACCGAGCGCGGGATAGCGCGGGCGCCCTACGAGGAGAGCATCGCGAGGCTTTTCGAGAGGTAGCCGCGCTCCGCTTCAAGCTCGGCTCGCCCCCTCCGGTCACCTCGAGCGAAGTCGAGAGGCCCGAGCGTAGGCCGAGCTTGCGAGGCCGAAGGCAAGGGGCCCTTCGACTTGCGCCCCCGTCGCTCGCGCGCCGGGAGCTACGCTCAGGGCGAGCGGAAGCGCACGGAGCCGAAGAGGGATTTCTCGACGGAGTCTTCACCCCTCGACCGCCTGTGCCGGGCTCAGAGCAGCGCTTCGCGCGCGCTCCGCTCGAGCTCTTCGCGCTGCGCCTCGACGCTCTCGAACAGCGAGAGCTGACCGCGGGCGCGCAGCAGGTTGTGCTCGCCGCGGGTCGCGAAGCGGCTCGAGTCCCAGCCGAAGTAGCGCTCCTCGAGCGAGTCGGCGAGGAAGCGCGCCGACAGCTCGAGGCAGAGGGTGGCCAGGCCGTCGACGACGGCGAGCGCCTCCTCGCGCGAGAGAAGATCCACCGACTTGGCGACCGCGCCATAGCCCTCGAGCGCAGCGGCGAAGATCTGCCGATCGATAGAAGCCTCGGCGACGTCCTCGCCGCGCGGATTGCACCACGAGCGCAGCGCGTCGCCCACCTCGAACGCCCAGACCATCCGGCCGAGCGTGTCGAGGTCGACGAGGCAGCTCGCCTCCTCGCCCCGGAAGAGCAGGTTGGAGATCTTCAAGTCGCCGTGGGCGTGGCGCTTCGGCAGGTCGGAGAGCACGGGCAGGCGGCCCGCGGCCGCGAGCAGGCGCTCGGCGAGCGGCTCGATCTCCGAGAGCAGGCGGTGGTCGCGGTGCGCCTCGAGCGCGGCGCGCAGGGTGGCGAGGTGGCGCGGGGTGTCGTGGACCCCGGCGCGCACGTGGCGGTACTCGTATTCGAGGTCGGCGAGCGCAGCGTGGAACCGGGCGACGAGCTGCCCGGCCTGGCGGGCGATGGCCGGCGAGGCGACGCGATCGAAAGCCTGCCCCTCGACGAAGCTGAGCGCGCGCCAGGGCCTGCCCTGCTCGCCCTGGACCCAGAGCGCGCCGTCGTCGGTGCGCAGCGGGCGCGGCGTGGTCAGCCCCTTGCGAAGCAGGTGGGCGGTCACCGCGTCGATGTCCTCGTTGACCGAGCCGGCAAAGACCGGGTGCAGCCGCTGGACGACCGCGCGCGCGGTGTGCCCCTCGACGAGGAAGGTGCTGTTGATCAGCCCGGTCCCGAACGGCCGGTGCGGCCGGCCGGCAAGATCGCGGTAGCGGGAGAGGACCGAGGCGGGGATCGCAGCTTCCATGGCGCGGCAGAATGCCGGTCTGCACCGCCCGAGGCAACCGCCTGCGCAGCGCTCGGCGCCCCGGGCAGAAGGCCGCGGACCGAGGCCCCGGTCGCGGCAGGGGCTCGAGGTGACGGGGCGCGCTCGAAGCCCTCGAGCGAGAAACGCCCCGCGTGCACCGGCATCCGAACCGGAGCACGCGGGAGCATGACGAGCGGCAAGCGCGCCTGCCGATTGCGCGAAAGCAGCTCTCCGACCCTGGCAAGAGCGTAGGCGGACAGGCTCCTTACGGCCTCCTAGCAAGCCCGCCGGCTCCGACCCTTCACCGTCGACCCTCGCCCCTCGGCGCCGCTACCACGGGCATCTGCCGGTGTCGCCACACTGCTCGCACCGGTCGGCGTTCTTGGTATCGCCGGGCACGCAGGCGCCGCCGGCGTGGTACCCGACCCGGACCTCGGAGAGCGTCTCCTCGAACACGATGCAGACCACTGCCTCGCGCATCTCCCCGGCGCGGTTGCGGTCAGCGCCTGTCAGGTTGAACGAGTAGTCGCGAACGACCTCGCCGCAGCAGCCGACGCCATCCTGCAGCTTCTCGGTGACCTCCTCGAACCCGCCGGTGAACGGCGTCGCCGCGAAGACGCGAAAATCGCCGACCTCGCAGTCGACGAAATCGATGAAGACCTTGCTGATGTTCTTCTCGTCTTCGAGGTGGAAGCAGGTCGGCCGCTTGCACGGATCTCTGTGGCAGCCGAATCCATCTTCGCCATCGTCGCCAGGCGTCACAGGCTTGAGATCCTTGAGAGCGGGCCTGGCGAAATCGACCGTGGGCAGTCGCGGCTCGAGGCGGCGCCCCGGGACGAGGGGAGCCGGCTCTTCGAGCTCATTCGGATCGTCCAGCTCGTCGGGATCGTCGAGGTCGTCAGGGGCGAGGAGCCCGCCGGGCTTTTCGCTGTCGATGGCCGGGCCTGGTTTCTCGAGCTCGCCCGCCTCCTCCATACCCTTGATTCCGCCGCCGCACCCGACTGCCATCGCTGCCAGTAACACCAACGCTCTTCGCATGTCGTTCCCCCCCGGGAGCACCCTGCTCGACCGATCAAGCCCTCGGTCTACCGAAAGCTGCTGCCGGATGCCTGCCGGGCGACCCCCTCAAGTTGCGGTGAACCGCGCGGGCTGTAATGCGCGTGGCCGGCCAAGGGGTCGGCCGTTGGGAGGGCGAGCGGGCAAGCGCTGGCCAACGCAGAAACGGCCGAGAGGCGTCGGGAAATCCCGTCGCGAAATCTCCTCGGATTCGGCCCGTCGGTCGCAGTTTGGCAGGGACGCATAGCAACGCGCCCGTCGACGAATTGGCCAGAGCCACGGCCGATTCGAGGGTTCCCGGCGGCCGGCACGAAGGCGCACGAAGGCCCGGCCCTCCGAAATCGTGCTGCCGCGCCAAGGCGACCGAGCGGTCCTTCGCTCGATTGCAGAGCGTCCCGGAGGTCAGCCCCGTCGCGTGCGCCGACTCGTCGCCTTCCGGCCCGAGCCCTTCCTGGTCGTGCGACTCGACGCCGCCCCTCGCGGGCGCTGCGAACCGCCTCGCTTGTCGGCCCGCTTGTCGCCTCGTCCGGAGCCTCCCCGGGGCCCGGCGCCGCCAGGGCCTGCCGCGGGGCCTGAGCGCTCGGGCTGCTCCTCGCCCGGACGACTGGGAAGCCGGCGGAACTCGAGATCGCGCTGTTCGCGCGTCTTGAGCGAGCGGGTCACCACGCGCCCGCGGCGCACCTCGACGCCTTCGAAGGGAAGGGCCTGCTGCAGCTTCGCGAAGCGGCCGTGCTGTTGCTCGATGAGCAGGCTGAGCACCGTCCCCGGCCGTCCCGCGCGCCCGGTGCGTCCGGCGCGGTGGAGATACGCGGGCATCCCGTCGGGCAGCGAGTAGTTGACCACCAGGTCCACGCCCGGCAGGTCGAGCCCGCGGGCGGCCAGGTCGCTGGCGACGAGGATGGGCAGCTCGCCGCTGCGGAAGCGCTCCATGAGCTGGCGCCGCTTGAGGGGCGACAGCTCGCCGTGGAGCCGCTCGGCCTCGAGCCCGAGGTCGGCGAGCGCCTGCTGCAGCCCCTCGACCTCGTGGCGCGTGCCGCAGAAGACGAGCGTCTGGTAAGGGCGCTCGGCTTCGAGAAAGGCCCGAAGGTCGGCGACCCGCGCGTCGACGTGAGTGCGCAGCACCCGGTGCGACAGCTCGGCCGGCAGCTCGCGCGCCGCGCTCAGCCGCAGCCGCCTGGGCTTGCGCATGAACTTCTCGGCGACCTGCTCGACCTCGTGGGGCACCGTCGCCGAGAAGAGCATCGTCTGGCGGTCGGCGGGCATGCGCTCGAGGAGCGCGGCGAGGTTGCGCGAGAAGCCGCCGCGCAGCAGCTCATCGACCTCGTCGAGGACCAGGGCCCGCAGCTTGCCCAGCCGCAGGATGTCGCGCTCGACCAGCTCCTCGATGCGCCCCATGGTCCCGACGGCGATCGCCGCCCCCGCCTCGAGCTCGGCCTTCTGGCGGTCCATCCCGCCGCGGCCGGTGAGCAGGACGATGCGCCGCTCGAGCGCGCCGCGGGTGCGCACGAGCGCCGCGTGGATCTGCTCGGCGAGCTCGCGGGTGGGCGCTATCACCAGGGCCTCGGGCAGCGCGCTTTGCCGCGGCTCGGCGTGGAGCAGCGGGAGGCCGTAGGCGAGCGTCTTGCCCGAGCCGGTCTTGGCCTCGACGACGAGGTCGAGGCCGAGCATGGCCACCGGCACGACGAGCTCCTGGATGGCCATCGCGTCGCGAAACCCCTGCTTGCGGCAGGCCGCGACGAGCTCCGGGCGCAGCTTCAACGATTCGATACGAGTCGGCACGCGGTGTACTCCCGAGGAGAGAGGCTTGGTGAATACAACGGAACGGGGGCCGAGTGGCGAAACGTTCCGAGTCGGGAGTTGGGAGCTCTCGAGTTGCGAGCGCGGGCGGCGTTTGTGGTTCGAGCCGGCGCGCCGATGGCTAGACAACGAGGGTTGGCAGGGGCGCATCGCACAGCGCCCGGCCGGAGGTCTCGCCCTCCTCAGACCTCGGCGCGACCAGCGGGCGAGCGGATGATCGGTTCGAGAATCGCCGGGCAAGACTGGCGCGGCGCGATTCCGGGGAGCCGGGCCTTCATGTCGACCAAGGCGCTATTCGGTTCCTGGACGGGCGCGGCGAGCGCTGCCCCACCCTCCCGCGGCCCGCTCGCTCGAGGTATCGCGAAATCACCGTCAGCCTCGGCGCGGCAGCACGATTCCGGAAAGCCGGCCTTCGTGCCGGCCACCGGGAACGCCAGCACGAAGTCTGGCGCTCCGGCCTCGTCGGGCGCATTGCCATGCGGCGGGCGAACCCGCGCCGTCGACTCCCAACTCCCAACTCCCTACTCCCTACTCTCACAGCCCCTGCAACTGGCGCCGCTCGGCCTCCTTGCGCAGCAGAGGAGCGAGCTCGACGCTCGCGTAGGTGATCTGCACGCTGCCCTTCATCGCGCCGCCCGAGCAGGCGAGCGTGATTCCGGTTGCGCTCGACTGCCAAGTCGAGGAGAGCCGGAGGCCGCCCATCATCAGCGCCATTCCCCGGTCCATCAGCCTGTAGTGCTCGCCCGCCCAGTCCTCCTTCTGCGACGCCGGAGCGCCGTATTTGCTGGCGAGCGCGTCGCGGACGCTGCCGAACAGCGACAGGTACTTGCCGGGCGTCGAGGGCACGTCGGTGAAGCCGACGCTGACCGCGACGAGCCGGTCGTCGACGAAGAAGAAGGCGGTGGACGAGCGCTCGCCCGAGACCTCGCCCTCGACGACCATCACGAAGTCGTCCTGCCGCCTCGCTCCAGGAAAGTGCCCGCCGACCTCGGCCTGCGTCATTCCCCAACGAGTCGGCCCATAGCCGCCGTCGTTCGACCTCGTCGAGACCGGCTCGGGAAGAGCAGCGAGGGGGCCGGACGCCAGGGAAGCCGCGGGCTCGACCGGAAGGCTGAGCCCGGCCTCCGGGGCCGCGGGCGCGGGCGCCGCGGCGCTCACGGGCGCCTCCTCTGGCGACGAGGCGAGCGGCTGGGACCCATCCTCCTCCTGCGGCTGCGGCGGTGGCGCCTCGATGGCCACAGCCTCGAAGCCCGGAAGCGGCCGGTGCTCGAGCCACGGCACCTCAGCGGACGGGACCGGCTCGGCGAGGTCGGCTCGGTTGTGAACCGGCGCCTCGCCGTCGAGGCGCGCGGCGATGCCCGAGGGGCGGTCGTCCCACCCGCGCCACTGCTCGGCGCCGGGAGCGGAGGGGTGGTTGACCGAGGCCGCTGGCGCCGCAGCGGCAATCGGAGGCCGAGGCGCGACCTGCGCCGGCGGCGCGCCGCTGGCGGTCAGCGGGTGGTTCGACCAGACGCCTGCCTGAGAGAGGACGAGAGCGAGCAGCAGCGTGGACATGAGGAGGATCTCCAGAGACGTCGGACGCCCTCGCGGCTGGGCGGGGGCGACCTTTCGGCCACTGGGGGGTTGGTTGCCGTGGGCCGCTGGAACGATCACGGCGCCGCGTCCCTCGCGCGCCACCGGGTGCCAACCTGCGACCGATCGCTCCGGTTCGGGGCGAAGCCCGGGCTGTCATCCTCCGTAACTTCACGCACTCGTGGATGCCTACGCAAAGGGCCGAATGGACTATGGAAAAGCGCCAGGCGGTCGCTTCCCGCTCGGCGATGTCCACGTCCCCCGGGGACGAGCCGGCGCTGAGACGGACGGAAGCGCCCGCGGGACAAACAAGAGCGCCCGCGGGACAAGCCGAAGGCGCTTTCGGGACACGCCGAAGCGTTTCGGGGACATGGATCAACGAAGGTGAGACGTCCCGGACGCGATTCCCGGATGTCCCGGACGCGATTCCCGATGTCCCGGACGCGATTCCCGATGTCCCGGACGCGTTTCCCGATGTCCCGGACGCGATTCCCGATGTCCCGGACGCGATTCCCGATGTCCCGGACGCGGTTTCCGATGTCCCGGACGCGTTTCCCGATGTCCCGGA
>ENA-UOOR01001083-UOOR01001083.1-fermentation-metagenome-genome-assembly--contig:-NODE-1083-length-34002-cov-10.734586_pt1 | contig 34002 bp, 32 predicted proteins | sample MGYA00245780_ERZ724029 | MGnify/ENA primary metagenome ERZ724029 (study PRJEB28704, sample SAMN03018315) | fermentation metagenome | biome: anthropogenic terrestrial biome; feature: soil... | reverse complement strand
CGGGAGTCAAAATGAAAACGGTTTCGTAATTATTCATACTAAATTAATTATTAATGCGTTAAATAAACTAACATAATTTTTCGAGCGGCAAAGATACAACAAATTATCTAATTATCAAAGTCCTAATCATTTTAACTTTTCATGAGGGATCGATTTTTTCACTGGGCCTCAGGCAATCAACTTTTTCATCTTATCTTTGTTAAGAGCTATCCAAACAAATGCATAAAAATGAAGAAAACAACTAACCAGGCACTGGTCATTTTCGGTGCCTCCGGCGACCTCACGTACAGGAAACTGATTCCCGCCGTATTTGATCTCTATATGAACGGATCGCTTCCGGAAGGATATGCCGTATTGGGTGTAAGCCGTACTGAGTTCACGGATCATCAGTTCCGGAAAAAGATGAAGGAGGGAATCAAACTGTTTGCGCATTATAAAGATGCGCCCAAGGAGAAGATCGATGATTTTCTCACCCGGCTTTATTACCTGAGCATCGATACCGGAAAAGGTGAAGAATACATCCACGTGAAGGATAAGCTGCATGCGTTGAACAAGAAACTTAATCTTGGACAGAACTATATTTTTTACCTATCCACCCCTCCCTCACTCTACACCATTATTCCAAAATATCTTTATGGACAGGGACTTACGTTGCAGCAAAAGGGATTCAGGAGAATCATCATTGAAAAGCCTTTTGGCCGTGACCTGCAATCGGCCATCGGGCTGAATGAGCAGTTGCTGGAGTTCTTCGACGAGGATCAGATATACCGGATCGACCACTATCTGGGAAAAGAAACGGTACAGAACCTGATGGTGACCCGTTTTGCCAATGGCATTTATGAACCGTTGTGGAATCGCAATTTTATCCAGCATGTGGAGATCACCGCAGCAGAGAATATCGGTGTGGAGGATCGGGGCGGTTACTACGATCACTCGGGTGCCTTGCGCGATATGATACAAAATCACCTGCTCCAGGTAGCCTCCTTGGTGGCGATGGAACCACCAGCCAAGCTCACGGCGGAAGATATCCGGTATGAAAAGATGAAAGTCTTTCGTTCATTGCGCCCCTTCAGTAAAAGTGACTTGAAAAAGAATGTAATTCGCGGACAATATACCGAAGCCCTCGTCAGAGGGAAAAAATATAACGGTTATCGGGATGAGAAAAATGTGGACAAAGATTCCCGCACCGAGACCTATGCAGCCATGAAGGTCTATATCGACAACTGGCGCTGGCAAGGCGTCCCCTTTTATATCCGCACCGGAAAAAGATTGCCGACTAACGTCACGGAGGTTGTGATTCATTTCAAACCTTCACCACAGAAGCTGTTCAAATTAGCCGACAACTCTACCCAATCCGACAACCAGCTTATTCTTCGCATCCAACCCGATGAAGGCATTCTGCTGAAGACCGGCATGAAGGTTCCCGGAAGCGGTTATGAGGTGAAATCGGTCAACATGGATTTTCACTACACCGAACTGAACGATCATTACATCCCCAGTGCCTACGAAAGATTGATCCTCGACAGCATGATCGGAGACAACATGCTCTACATGAGCAGTGAAGCTGCCGAGGAGACCTGGAAATTCGTACAGCCTGTGCTCGATTACTGGGAGAGCAATAAGGAAGCGCCACTCCACGGATATCCCTCCGGATCGTGGGGACCCGATGTGGCGGACGACCTGATTGAGGGAAAAGAAAACACATGGCGTTACCCATGCAAAAATCTGGCGGAAGACGGAATTTATTGCGAATTATAAAAACTGAAATATGGATATCAGAATATTCTCAAACCAGGACGACTTGAATCAATCGTTCACAGTCTGGTTCAAAGAGATCCTGGCACAGAAAGAAACAGTCACTGTGGCTCTTTCGGGAGGCTCCACACCCAAGTCGCTGTTCGACTATTGGGCACAGCTCCCGAAAGGGGAGATCGACTGGGAAAAAATAAAATTCTTCTGGAGTGACGAGCGTTGTGTACCGCCCACCGACGACGACAGCAACTACAAGATGACAAAAGATCATCTCCTTGATTTCGTGTCGGTGCCGCGGGAGAATATCTTTCGCATACAAGGAGAGAACGATCTGGAAGCGGAAGCCAAACGATATGGCGATTTACTCGGCATCGAACTGGAAACAATCAACGATGTTCCCGTCTTCGATATCCTGATGCTGGGAATGGGAGACGACGGACATACCGCGTCCATTTTTCCACATGAAATAGCGCTTTGGCATCATCCGGCAAATTGTGTTACGGCAACCCACCCCAAGAGCGGACAGGTACGTGTGAGCCTCACGGGCAAGGTAATCAATGCCGCCCAGCATGTGGTGTTTCTGGTTACCGGCGAGAATAAGGCTGATAAGGTGGCGGAAATCATCGGTCATCCACAGAGGGTTGAAAAAAAATATCCGGCAGCACTGGTGCAACCGGATTCAGGAAATCTTCTTTGGTTTCTCGATGAAAAAGCAGCCCGAAAGCTGACTGCTAAAGATGATTAACGCACCGGCTTAATCTTGTAATCACAGTACACCTTCCCCTTTTCCATGTTGGAAAGTTTGCTTTTGATCATCCTTTTGCGCAGGGGAGAGATCTTGTCCACAAACATGATCCCGTCGAGGTGATCATATTCATGCTGGATCACCCTCGCCATATATCCCTCATACGTTTCATCGTGAGGTTGCAGATCTTCATCTAGATATGATATCCGTATTTTGTCTTCGCGGGGCACTTTCTCATGGACACCCGGAATACTCAGGCATCCCTCTTCAACCAGTACCTCTTCGCCGCTGCGCTCTGTGATGTGGGCATTGATAAACGCCTTTTTAAAATCGTTGAACTCAGGATGTTCCTCACTCGCCATTGGAGCAAGATCCACCACAAAGATGCGATCCTCAAGCCCCACCTGTGGCGCGGCAAGACCTACACCATCAGCATCATACATGGTTTCAAACATGTTGCCGATCAGCTCTTTCAAGTTGGGATAATTTCCCGGATCTATATCCCGGGTTACCTTACGCAACACAGGTTGACCATAAATATAAATGGGTAAAATCATAATTTCATTCTTTTGCTTTCCATATATCCCTGCAGGATAATGGTGGCACTGATCTCATCAACCAGTGCCTTGTTTTGTCTCTCCTTCTTTTTGAGTCCTCCGTCGATCATGGTCTGTTGAGCCATCTTTGATGAAAACCTTTCGTCGTAATATTCTACTGGAATATGGGGATATATTTTCCTGAGCCTGTTTACAAAAGGTTCCACCCGTTTCATATTTTCGGAGGGCTCATTGTTCATTTGCTTTGGCAAGCCAACGACAATCACCGCTACCTCTTCCCTTCTCAGGTAATCTTCCAAAAAATCAAATAGTTTCGGAGTCTCTACCGTTGTCAGCCCGTTGGCAATAAGCTGTAAGGGGTCGCTTACTGCTATCCCTGTACGTTTTTTCCCATAATCGATGGATAACAGGCGAGCCATAATTTCAGTGTGTATCGAAAGTGCGCCTGCGCAGTTCAAAGTCGCGTCCCAGATACTTTTCACGCACCACGGGATTGTCGGCCAGTTCTTCGGCCGTACCCTGAAACAGTACCTTCCCTTCAAAAAGAAGATAAGCACGGTCGGTGATGCTTAGCGTCTCATCCACGTTGTGGTCGGTGATGAGAATGCCGATATTTCTGAACTTCAGTTGTGCCACAATCGACTGGATATCCTGTACCGCGATGGGGTCGATACCAGCAAAGGGCTCGTCGAGCATGATGAATTTCGGGTCAATTGCGAGGCAGCGTGCAATCTCGGCACGGCGTCGCTCACCACCCGAAAGGCGGTCACCCAGGTTCTTGCGCACCTTCTGCAGACCAAATTCCTCTATCAGTGTCTCCAGCTTCTCCTTTTGTGCCTTTGCAGACATATCGGTAAATTCCAACACCGATTTAATGTTATCTTCCACCGTCATTTTCCGGAAGATAGAAGCTTCCTGAGCAAGATAACCAATACCATTCTGTGCTCGTTTATAAACCGGATAACCGGTAATATTCTGATTACCGATGAAGATTTCGCCTTCGTTGGGGACAATCAGCCCGACAGTCATGTAAAATGTGGTCGTCTTGCCGGCTCCGTTCGGGCCGAGCAACCCGACAATCTCTCCTTGCTTCACGTTGATGGAAACATGGTTCACCACGGTCCGCTTGCCGTATCGTTTCACCAGATTCTCCGTACGCAGCATCAGCGGTTCGGCCTGCTGCGCCGTTTCGTCGTGAGAAGCGGCAATCACTTCTGTATCAATGGGAGGCATCCTATCATCAGCACGTTCATCCATCTGTTCCGAAATTTTGGCAAAGATACGAAAAAGTTGCCAGTTTAGCGCGTCGCGGTGAGCACAATCGCAGCTTTTTCCATTTCTCCGTTCACAGGCGGGTGCATCTTCGCCACGCTCACACTCACAGTGGAAATTTGAGGGAACACGGTGATAACACGTTCCATAATACGGCCAGCCAGATGTTCCAACAGCTTGGAGGGTTGCTGCATCTCCGCCTTCACCAGCTCAAACACCTCGGCATAATTGATCGTATCACCCACCTCATCGCTCCTGCAGGCAGCCGTAATATCTGCGTCCAGCGTCATGTTCACCACAAACACATTCCCGATTTCTCTTTCTTGTGGGAGTACGCCGTGGTATGCGTAAAACCGCATATTTGACAGTTCAATTGTTGTCTTCATATATCTTTTATCTCTAACGTTTGTTCGAGCTCCTGCTGAATCAAATTTAAGAACAAATTTGTTATATTTGTTGTTTTATTGGCAAAATTAACGAGTAATGAAGACAAATGAAATCCCCGAAAGGCTGTCAGCCTTGAGAAAATTCATGGAGGAGAAGCAACTGGATGCATTCATCATTCCCAGTACCGACGCCCATGTAAGTGAATATCCCCCCAAGCATTGGGAATCCAGAAAATGGATCAGTGGCTTCACCGGTTCAGCCGGCACAGCCGTCGTCACCAAAGAGTTGGCAGGCGTATGGACCGATTCACGTTATTTCCTTCAGGCTGCCGACGAGTTGGCGGATACGGGATTTGAACTCTTTAAAATGGGCCAGGCCGACACGCCCGATATGACCGAGTGGATTGTTGCACAGGTAGGACAGGATGGTACCGTTGGTATCGACGGGCTGGTCTATGCTGCTTCTGACGCCCTCGCCCTGCTAAACAAGCTTCAGACTAAAAATATTCAACTGGAGTCCTCATTCGATCCGTTTTCGGAAATTTACAAAGATCGTCCGGAAATTCCCAAAAACGAAGCTTTCATTCTCCCCGAGGAGATCGCGGGTGAATCGGTAAAGAGTAAAATTAACAGAATCAACAGCGAGTTGAAAAAGGTGGATGCCAACGGCATCATCATCGTCACCCTCGATGCGGTAGCATGGACCTTTAACCTCAGGGGCAACGATGTGGACTACAACCCGGTAACTGTCGCCTACGGATATGTCTCGGAGAATGAGACCATCCTGTTTATCGATCCGGAAAAAATGACCGATGAGGCTGCAAATGCTTATGCAGAGCAAGGTGTCACCCTTCAGGATTATCAGGATATATTCGACTATGTAGCCAACCTGCCTGAGAACAGCACGGTCTGCATTACCGGGAGTAAGATCAATTACAAATTGCGTCAGACTATTCCCTCCTCATGTCGGGTAGTGGATCTCCCTTCGCCGGTAGATCTGATGAAGAGTGTGAAAAATGAGACAGAACTCAACGGTTTCCGCAATGCAATGATCAAAGATGGCGTGGCTCTGGTAAAGTTTTACATGTGGCTTGAGCAGGCTGTACCTGCGGGCGAGGTAAACGAGGTGACGGTGGCGGAGAAACTGCTCGAATACCGTTCTCAGCAAGACCTATTTGTGGGTGAGAGTTTCGGCACCATTGCCGGATATGGGCCCAACGGCGCGGTGATTCACTACCATGCATATCCGGAAACCTGCCTGCAGGTAGAACCGATGGGATTGCTGCTGATCGACTCGGGCGGACAGTACAAGAATGGCACAACCGACATTACCCGCACGGTGGCGGTAGGAGAACTTACCAAACAGATGAAAGCGGATTATACTCGGGTACTGAAGGGGCACATTGCGCTGGCGAGCGCCATCTTCCCCGAAGGAACACGTGGATCTCAGCTGGACATTCTGGCTCGCAAGTCTTTATGGGAAAACGGACTCACCTACTGGCACGGAACAGGACATGGCATCGGCCATTTTCTCAACGTGCACGAGGGTCCACAAAACATCCGCTTGGAAGAGAATCCCACCAAACTACAACCCGGGATGGTTACTTCCAACGAGCCGGGCCTGTATCGCGCCAATCAGTATGGCATCCGCATTGAAAACCTCATTGTGACGCAGGAATATCAAAAAACAGAAGAGTTCGGTACGTTCTACAACTTTGAGACCATCACCCTTTGCCCCATCGATACGACACCTATTGCGAAGAAACTGCTGACCAAGAGGGAGATTAAGTGGCTGAATAAATACCACAAAATGGTATATAGCAAGCTGAAAAATCATCTGAGCAAGGAAGAGAAAGCATGGCTAAAAAGTAAAACGAAATCCATATAACAGAAATTAAATCTGTGGATGTATCATCAAAAAATAAAATCTTTACATGGCTTTAATTAAATCTGTTCGCGGCTTCACGCCCCAAATCGGTGAAAACAGTTATCTGGCAGAAAATGCCACCCTCATCGGCGATGTGGTGATAGGCCGCGATTGCAGCATCTGGTACAACGCTGTATTGCGCGGCGACGTGAACTCCATTCGGATCGGCGACCGGGTGAACGTGCAGGATGGCACCGTCATCCACACCCTTTATCAGAAATCGGTCTCTATCATTGGCAACGATGTCTCCATCGGACACAATGTGGTTATTCATGGAGCAAAAATTGAGGATGGCGCTTTGATCGGAATGGGTGCCATCGTGCTCGATCATGCCGTAGTGGGTGAAGGGGCGATCATTGCCGCCGGAGCGGTGGTATTGAGCGGCACACAGGTAGAGCCCGGCAGCATCTATGCGGGTGTTCCTGCTAAATTCGTAAAGAAGGTCGATCCGGAGCAGTCCAAAGAGATGAACCAGAAAATAGCCAGCAACTATTTAATGTATGCCGGTTGGTTTAAGGAGGACGACTCCTCGAATTTATAAATTACAAGGAGAGGGAGCATGTAGCTTTCCTGCCCGAATCAAGAGGCTGTCTCGAAAAATATTTCGAGACAGCCTTTTTTCATTTTCATATTTTCCGTTGAAGGGGGTACTGCCCGAGTATATCGGCAGTGAAATAGTTCTGAAATATGGAAGAAATAGCTTTTTCCTCGGATAACGGAAGGGTATTGGAAGGGTAATGGGTCGTTATCTCCTTATTGTTATATAAGCGAAATACAAGGGATATAGGGAGAGATACCGAACCAGGTACGAACCAGGTACGAACCAGGTAGCAAGAAAAGCCGTCACATGTTAAAACATGCGACGGCCTTCTTGATTTCCTAAACGGATCGTAAATTTTCTTTTAATCTTTCAACACACCCGAAATGAATTGATTTCCACTGGCATCGGTCACCACGGCCGGTTGATCGGCTTTTGTCAGGGAGGCCGTGCGCACAGGTCTCAGTTCATAGGTATGAACCGGGTTGTATTTCATTGTCCACAGAAAAGGGAACAGAAAGAAAATTCCACCGATAATGGCACCCACATCGGCACTTTCATCTCTCGACAGCGTGGTATACAGTGGTTCGTATCCCTCTTTTTCCAGCCGGATTTCGGTTGTGCTTCCTACAATTCTTGTGTCGGAATGGGAATAGGGAGTTCTTCCTTTGTACTCACCATTCATGTACACTTTGGCGCCACTCGGATCGGACTGGATTAATGTGCTACTTGAGCAACTGGCAAATAATACTGCCACAGCCAGTAACAATGCGGCAGATTTCATGAAAAAAGAATTTTTAGGCATATCGATCATGTTTTTGTAAAAGTATTCTGCAAAGATAGATTTTTTTCACAATCACACACAATTATAAATATGCATATTCACTTTTGAAGTTTTCTTTGGGAATAGCAGGAAAATAGACCGGCTATTTTTGCATTTTTTAAGCCGCACTACTGCAACTTTTTTTCACATATCCCATCTTACCAATAAAACCACATCATATCCCGGTATTTGCAAGGTTGATTTATCGGGTTACTTAATTTAATTTGTTATGAGATATCTATTATTGTTGATTTTGATCTTTCCCTTCGTATGCACGGAAGCACAGCAAAATCCCCCTCTCCGCATCGGTATTGAATATGGTTCGTATGGGATGGCAGGCGAGATAGATGACCGATGGGAATTCCGTCTGGCCAAAACGCCTTACGTATCTCAGGAGGATGGAACCGGTAGTGAACATGTATATGGCGAAGGTGAGGTGGATTATGCAGGACTGAAATCGGAACTTTCCGTGTGGGGCAACCGGCTCACCTTGGCTTCAGGTTTACGGTATACACGAATTAATCAGCAGATATCACCAACCTGGGAATCTCCGCTTTACTTGTACCTTCCTTCGAGTCAGGGGATAGAACTTTTTCGTGTTCGTGGAATGAGTGAATCACTCGGGTACATAGGCGTACCCTTAGAGGCAGATATCCTGCTATGGGGACGACTCAGTAATTGGCAGGCATACGTGAAAGCGGGTATGCAGGCCGGTGTGAAAATACATGGAAAAACTTCACTCGATTTTGTGTCGAGAGAGATGGAAAAGTACGGTGACGAGATAATTACTGCAGCTGGGGATGCACCGTCTGATTTCTTCCTAAATACATACGGCGGTCTCGGGTTACGCCTGATTCTCAATAACGGGATCCGCTTATCTATCGAGGCCCTGTTTTCGCCAAACTTCCTCACAAAAGATAACTTCTCGCTGCTCACCTCTGAAACTTACGGTGGCGGACAACTCTCGGTTTCTTTCCCTGTGAATCTTTTTCAACAAAGTAGAAAAAATTAAAAATTCAATCATGAAGCATATCCATCTCGTAATATTTACACTCATCCTTGTCGTCACGGCAGGATGTTCACGCACTTTTGAGTACCGCATCTCAGACTCTGTGTTTATTGAAGATGCTGAGAACCCGGGACTTCCCATATACTCTGAAAAAGGCTACAACAGTTTTGGCGTCTATTGGGGATTGACTCCCTGGAGAACCGGGAGTGAACATGATCCTTCTAAAATAGTGGTAAAAGATGATTCATGTCATATCCATCTCTCCGGCAGCATCGATGGAGAGATGCCCTATACGCTGGTGCTCTCTTTTCCCGACTATACACCGGACAGTTTTACAGATTTGCTCTCCCTGAACGGAAAAAGCTTCGATCTGCCTGCAACGGAATGCGTTGTTTCCCTGTTATTAGGCAACTCTCGGCGTGATTTAAAAATCCTGGAAGGGGAATTCAAAATTAAGCGAGCGCAAAACTTATATATCGATAAAGAGCTTCAGGGTACAGTCCTATCCGGCATATTCTCTTTCAAGGCAACTGTGGACGATGAGCCGACAACCTTCTCCAACGGACGGTTCGACATGCGCTTCGGCGAAGATAATTTCTACTATCTTTCGTGAGCAGTACCTTTGCGATCGGCAGCGACCATTTTATAGAGTTGATCGTTGGGACGGATCTTTTCGTTGATTTGAATGGAGAAATGATCACCTTTCAGTGCCTCGGCGACAGTTTGAAGATTCACCCTGATGTCATTGGCAGTCACAAACAGTGCGCCGGTGGTTGGACCGGTGATCAACAGTTCGTCGCCCTGTCTGACTGATTGTGTCTCAACCAGAAACTCCGTCACACCCAGGTTGCCGAAGTGTTTGATGGCTTTCCCCACATATACTTTCCTCTTCGTAGCACCCGACCCGTAACGGTGCGTCCACTCGCCCAATCGCTGTCCCAGATAATAACCGTCCCAGAAACCCCGGTTAAACACGGTCGCTAGTTTTTCGTTCCATCCATCTATCTTCTCCTGGGTAAATGTATTGTTGCAGTAGGATTCAATTGCTTCCCTGTAACAGGTGGACACAATACGCACATATTCCGGTCCTCGTGCGCGCCCCTCAATCTTGAACACCCGTACGCCGGCATCCATCATCTTGTTCATAAAATGGATGGTTTTCAAATCTTTGGGCGACATGATGTATTCGTTGTCGATCTCCAGTTCGATGTCGCTTGTTTTATCTTTTACAATATATCCCCTGCGGCAGATCTGATTGCACTCACCCCGGTTGGCGGAGAGATTTTTCTCATGCAGGCTGAGATAACATTTACCGGAAACGGCCATACAAAGCGCACCATGGGCGAACATCTCAATCTGGATCAGTTTGCCACCAGGACCTTTGATCTGTTGTTCCACGATATCGTGGTGAATGGCCGCCACCTGATCGAGATTCAGTTCCCGCGCCAGCACCACCACATCGGCATACTGGGCATAAAAGCGCAGCGACTCGGTGTTGGTGATATTCAGCTGTGTGGAAAGGTGCACTTCCACGCCAATACTTCTGGCGTACATCAACACGGCCACATCGGCCGCGATGATGGCAGAGAGGTTTGCCTCCTTGGCCGCATCCACGATCCGGCGCATCAATGTCAGGTCGTTGTTGTAAATAATCGTGTTGACCGTGAGATAACTTTTCAGGTTGTTCTCCCGGCATATTTTCGCGATATGGTGCAGGTCGTCTATCGTGAAGTTGTTGGAAGATTTGGAGCGCATATTCAATCCCTCGATTCCGAAGTAGATGGAATCGGCGCCTCCCTGTATGGCAGCCATCAATGATTCGTAAGAACCTGCCGGCGCCATTATTTCGTAATCTTTTCTCGATTTCATGCTGAAGCTCTGATTTTGGATGCAAAATTACGAAAATTAAAGCAATTGCCCCAAAGAGGATTGGATGGGAATCCGGAAAAACCGGAGATTACCAGGAAATTGGGCCGTGATCGGGGGCATTACAAGTAAAAAGGTGCAACCATATTGGCCACACCTCTTACACAATGAAAAGTTATTGATTCAGGAATTGCATGCGATGCATACAGTCCCCATATTTTAAATTTGCGTTACTTACATTATTCCTTTGCTGCAAGTTGCTTGATAAAACCTTCGGCATCGGTAAACGCAGCGCCCATGACGTCCTGCATTACACCACCTATCTCTGCAGCAAACATCGCGGCGTTCATGCGTGACAGATAGGTTTCTCCGTCAGTTTTCTGATAAACAGCAATCCGACAAGGCATCATGTTGGCATAAATGCGCAAGGCATCCTCCGAAAGCAACTGATACGCATAATCAGGCTTGCAAAGCTCCACCACCTTCACCGGCAGAACTACCTTCCCATTCTTGCGCATTGTTTCCTGCAGATCGAGTGTCTGTATTACCTTCCACCCGTTTTCCAGCGCAACATCGGCAAGCCGCTGTTGCGTTTCTTCGAAACCATACCGACTTCTATTTTCAAAAAACATCGCATCCATCACAGGCCTCCTTTACGATTTCTTTAATAGTACTTCCTCAATAGCCTGTTTGAAGGCATCTTTCGGCAATGCTCCCTGAGCCATCTGCGGAGCCTCATTCATCGGGATGAAAAGCAACGACGGAATGCTGCGGATACCAAATTCTCCTGCCAGCTGCTGCTCTGCCTCGGTGTCCACTTTGTAAATATAAATTTGTCCATCATACTCCTGGGCCAGTTCCTCCAGAATCGGGGCGACCATTTTACAGGGTCCACACCAATCGGCATAAAAATCGATGATTGCGGGCTTGTCACCCAAGTAAACCCATTTATCGGGGTTCTCTTCAAAATTAGCCACTTTCTTCAAAAAGTCGGCTCTCGTTAAATGAATTGTTTTTGCTGTTGTCATTGTAGTTGTTGTCATATTGTTATCTGTTTTAATATTGTTTGTTTCCGGGGTTGCTTCAGTCGCAGCCGTTGCTTTGTTTTGCTGCGTGTTGTTGCATGAAGCCAATCCAATTATCAATGCAGTTGCTGCTAACAGTAGTTTCTTTGTTGTCATGATTGATCGTTCTGTTTATTTTCGTTTTGTTCTGTTGTTTCAATTACTTTCTTCGGACTTTTTTTCTGTGAAAACATGTCGAAAAAGAGATAACCTATTACTGCACCGTAAATCATCATCCTGTACGGGTTGGAGGTGATGGGACAAGTGCCACTCACGCATCCCACATAGTAATAATAAAGATAGCCTGCCAGCGTTCCTGCTGCTATTCCGGCGATTTTAAGCCAATGTTTTATAAAAAATGCTCTCATCATTTCATTGATTTAATTTAAAGATCCTGTTTCCGTTAAATGCGATTCAACATGCTGGTTATCGCAATGCATGATACAATTCAACACGTTTTTGATGCGGCTGTCTTTGAGAGAATAATAATTGTTTTTACCACTTTTGCGACAGTGCAGAATGCCCTTTGCCCGCATGTCGGTGAGATGATGAGACAGAAGCGACTGCTCACATTCCATATTCTCCTGGAGTTGACTCACGGTCATTTCAGGAGATCGCGACAACTGCATCACCACGCAGAGACGGGTTTCATTGGCCAGCGCCCGCAACAGGTAAGCCGCTTCACTAAAACGTGTGGCATCAATCTTGCGATTTTTTGTTTCTCTATTTTGACCTATTTCGATATCCATTTTTAATGACAATTGGTAAATCAATACATGAACATATATTCATGTATTTTTGTTCAAAAAAACAGCAAATTTTTTGCGTTAAAAAGTTTTTATCTGATTTGAATGTAGTAGGTAAGTTTTGCTTCGATCAGGCGGTGGGCAGAACGGGAAAAGTAGGCATTCGGACTGTTCCGGCTTTCGAAAACGAAAAGATCTCCCAGCCCGAAATAGTACCGTCCTTCCAGATTAAGAATTCCCCTTCCTGTCTTCAACTCCAGTCCAATTCCTCCCGTCAGGCCGTAATCAAACTTTCTTAATGCATCGGATGGGCTATACTGGCCACCGATGGGTGCTTCGGGGTCGGCAGATTGTTTTTCTGCAATATCATCTGCCAGTGCCTGACTCATGGCCTGCTCATCGTTCAGGAGTATGCTGATTTGCGGCCCGGCATTCACGATAAAACGAAGCTTCTTTCCGAAGTAGATGTGGGTAAGCACAGGGATTTCAAGATAATTCAATGTCCTGCTATATGAAAAATCGTTTCCGGGATCGAATTCTTCGGTCCATCCCCGCTTCGAATAGTTCACTTCAGCAATCAGTCCCAAATGTTTCTCCGTAATAACTTTGGCTGAGAGACCGCCATGCATCCCCATCATGAACGATTGCTGGATGGTGGGCATAAAATCCATCCCTGCCGACATCACTCCACCTCCCACACCCAGGTAGAGTTCACTTTTAAAGGCATCTTTCTTCTGCGCATGGACAGGGCTGATGCTGATCATGGCAAAAAGGAGTATCGGTAAAAAAGGTTTCATCGGCTTCTGTCGGTTTGGTTGATTCTTCCGTTGGTATCGTAATAGATAAAATAGAGTCCGCTGTTGATAAATCCTCCCCAGTTGCTCACCCGCTCAAAGTGAAATGCAAATTGAAGAGAGTTGATGCGTATGCTGGCAATATCTTGTTCGAATCGGGTACCGTACCGGTTCAGGGCTGTCATGAAAAACAGGCCGGTGTCATATCCCCACAGACCATACGAGGGATGCGTATCCATCAGATTCCGTCCATACCATTTGTTGAAATTGCGGGTGAATGCTTCGGTACGGGGATTGGCCTTATCGATAAAGAAAGGGGTATAGATATAGGTACCAAATAGATGATAATCAGCAACCTGATCGGTGTAAGTCTGCCATTCGGGGTAGCCAAAAAGGCGAATAGCTGTGAGTGAGTCGGTTTCTCTCACCTCCTTCAATTCATAGATTAACTGTCGGAGGGTATTGGAGTCGGCTGAAGTAGGCAAGATCACATTTTCCTTACCGGAACTCAGCAAAGGGATGATGGCGCTGTTTGTTGATTCCGTCAGAGAGATTGTTTGATAGCTTAATCCATTCTCCCGTAACATTTTCTGGAGTTCGGCCGTGAACTCTTTCTTATCGTTTTGACCACCAGTAGCAAAGATGATGTTGGCATTGCGGAATGTCTCTACAAATACCGAGGATGCTTTCGTGAGAGTGGCACTGCTGATTGGGTTAACCTGGAAAATATTACCATTGTTCAGCACCTCTCCGTTACTTTGTGAGAAGGGGACCACGTATTTGATGTTATTCGCACGGGAGAAGTCGGAAATCAAGCGGATCTGAGCATCGTTCACCCCGCCAATAACGAGATTTAGCGAGCGCATTTCAATGGTTTCAAGCAAGCTTTTCAATTTGCCGGTGTCGTCTCCCTTCCCTATCTCAAATACGAATAACTCCAGATTCACACCGTTGTTTTTCATTTCCTCCACTGCCAGCAGGAAGCCTTCGTAGTATTCCTGTAGGCGGAGGTGCCCCCTGCCTGTCTCATCGAGGAATGGCAACAGAAGGCCCACACGCATCACGTCGACCTTACTGGATGGCAGATATTGTGTCAGCAAGCGGTTTGCTTCATTCTCCTGCGTACGGGCATCTTTTTCAAGCAGGCTCCTCTTCACTGGAATAATCAACTCCATGTTGGCTTTCAGTCCATCTGAGATTTTCGGATTCAACCGTTCTATTTCGGAGGCCTCAACCTGGTAGTTGCGAGCAATGCTGTAAAGGGTTTCCTTTTTTTGTACTTGATGGGTAATATTTTTTGTCTGGTGCTCATAAGGAGCAATTACTTCATATGATTCGAAAAAAGGGATGCGGATGGTCTTGCCGATCTGAAAAGTTTCGGCTGACAAGCCGGGGTTGGCCAGCATCACATCTTCCGGTTTCAGAGAATACGTTTTTGAAACCGAATAGAGAGTCTCTTTGGGCAGGATGGTATGGAAACGATAGTTCTCCTCTTTTTCTTCGCTGATCACGCGACGCTGCGGGATAGTGAGTAGCTGACCCACTGTGATGCCCTCGCTGGCCCCGGGGTTATACCGATTGATTTCAGCTACCGTGGTGTGGTACATATTGGAAATGCTGTACAGCGTCTCACCTTTCGAAACCGTATGTTGGAATGTGCTGTTCTGATCGACCGATTCTGCGGGGTCCGTCTGACTGGAATCTGGAGAGGAAGAGCGCCATGAATTATCATTGTTAACCGGGATAAGTAGCTCCTGTCCGTTTTTCAGTCCCGCATTTGATGAGGGATTGTGGCGAATGATCTCTGCGATTGGTGTAGAGAACATGCGGGAGATGGCATAGAGTCCTTCACCCGATTTAACCTTGTATTTAAAATAACGCTGTCCGTTCAGTGTCACCGTTTCGTAGGAGCTGTCCTGCGCCTGCAGTGGCTGAAACCCGTTATGCAGCAAGAACATCAGGATAAATACCGGCGTGAGAAAAAAGATGTTACGCATTTCAACAGTTTTATGTGAAGTTGATTATACAACTTTTAACGCACAAAAATAGGAAAATTTATTTGATTCCTGCTGCTCTCCACCCTCTCTTACGGATTGTTTGACAGTAATTAAACTATTTAAACAGAAAGGCATGATCAGCTTACGTTACCCAGCCCGGCTAAAAGGGCAACGGTTCTTTATTCTGGAAGAGGAAAGCGGCCGGATCGGCTGCATCATTTTGATTACTGGTACCCATGACGTGATTATTCATCCGCGAAGGCCTTTCCACATACTTCTGCCCCACAGCATAGTCGTCCAGGTTTTTGAAGCGGGCATATTCATTGTCGAACCGCATGTTAGCAATGCCGGTGGGTCCATTACGGTGCTTCGCGACGATGATCTCCGCGATGCCCACCAGCGAATTGCCCCTTTCATCTTCTGTAATCCGGTAGTATTCGGGGCGGTGAATGAAACACACAATGTCGGCATCCTGTTCAATGGCTCCCGACTCACGCAGGTCGGCCAGCTGCGGACGCTTTCCCTCTGTTCCCTGCCGCGTTTCCACTCCACGGTTCAACTGCGACAGGGCAATGACGGGGATGTTCAACTCTTTGGCTAACCCCTTCAGCGAGCGTGAGATCATACTCACCTCCTGTTCACGGCTGCCAAAGCTCATTCCACTGGCGTTCATCAACTGCAGGTAGTCAATGATCAATATCCGCACCCCATGTTCCCGCACAAGGCGGCGCGCCTTTGTACGCAACTCAAATACCGACAAACTGGGTGTATCGTCGATATAAATGGGTGCGTTGTAGAGGAACTTATGATTTTTGTCCAAACGCTCCCACTCATCGTCGCTGAGCCGACCGCTTTTGATACTTTCACCCTTTATCTGGCATACATTCACGATCAGACGGTTCACCAACTGCACGTTCGACATCTCCAATGAGAAGACACCAACCGGCTGCTGATAGTCGAGAGCGATATTCTTGGCCATGGAGAGCACGAAAGCGGTCTTTCCCATGGCAGGACGGGCTGCGATGATGACCAAGTCGGAATTTTGCCAGCCTGAGGTCATCTTATCCAGTTCCTTAAAGCCGGTAGGTAAACCGCTCATTCCATCCTTGCGATTGGCTGCGACCTGGATGTTGTTCATCGCTTCCTTGATGACGGGATTGATCTGGATCACATCCTTCTTCACATTTCGCTGAGAGATCTCAAACAACCTTCCTTCGGTCTCCTGCATCAGGTCATCCACATCGACAGTCTCATCGAAAGCATGCTGTGACACCTCCGAAGAGAACGATATCAGCTCCCTGGCGAGATACTTCTGGGCGATGATACGTGCGTGATACTCAATATGTGCAGCAGAAGCCACCTTCTCCGACAGCTCAGCCACATATACTGCACCGCCAGCAGGCTCCAGCTCCCCCTGTCGCTTCAGTTCCTCCACCACGGTAAGTACATCCACCGGCTTCTGCTGCATGGCAAGGCCTTGGATGGCACCGTAAATAAGTTGATGTGTGGGATCGTAGAAACTCTCCGGCTTCAATATCTCGCTGACAATTGAATAGGCGTCTTTTTCGAGCATCAATGCCCCCAATACAGCTTCTTCCAACTCTCGCGCCTGAGGTGGCAACTTCCCGATGTCGGGTGACACCACTGTTTTCTCAACTACTTTGACTGCCGGTTTGCGTTTTTGTTTCTCCATTCATGCAGGGTATTTACAAATAGAGGGTAAAGTTAGGGAAGTTATTCATTCCAAAAAAAAATCAGCCGCTTCATTCTTTCCCAAGTTATGAACAAAATCTGTTGAAAACTTTTCAAAGGAAGACAATCACCAGCATCTCACAGATATAATTATCATGAAACTTTCTATCAATGAATTTGTTCTATATAAGAATAATTCTTATTGAATAACCATTCCAAATCAGGACAACATATGTATCGGGAAGAGATTCACGCCAAACTACAACAGAGTGGCTTAAAAATAACCCCGCAGAGAGTCGCTATTTTACGTGCCGTGTACACTTTACAGAATCATCCCACTGCCCAACAGATCATCGATTTTGTACATGAAAGGGACTTCAATGTGGCTACGGGCACCATTTACAAAACCCTTGACACGCTGGTGGAAAAAGGTGTAATTGGCAAGGTCCAAAACACAGAAGAAGCAACTCGTTATGACAGCCGCATGGAACATCATCACCATCTATATGGAGACGGAGATAGCAGAATTGAAGATTATGTGAATGAAGAGCTTGACCATTTGTTGGAAAACTTTTTCCTTCAAAACAACATACCCGGCTATGAAATTAATTCCATCCATGTACATATCAATGGAAGATTCACCCGGGAGTGAGCTTGAAACCAATAATCCTTAAAAATTTGATGTATGAATGCAGAAGAACTGAAAAAACAAAAAGACAAGAAAAATCAGGCCAAGATGACCACGGTGGCTGGCGCACCGGTGGGCAACAACCAGGATTCAATGACCGCCGGACCGAGGGGTCCGATGATGTTACAGGATGTATGGTATTTGGAAAAACTGGCGCACTTCGATCGGGAGGTTATCCCCGAACGGCGCATGCATGCCAAAGGATCGGGTGCTTTTGGTACATTCACCGTCACACACGACATCACACAGTACACCCGTGCAAAGATTTTCTCCGAAATCGGGAAACAGACTGAAATGTTTGTCCGCTTCTCCACCGTAGCCGGTAAACGCGGTGCTGCCGATGCCGAACGCGACATCCGCGGTTTCGCCATGAAATATTATACCGAGGAAGGAAACTGGGATCTGGTGGGAAACAACACGCCTGTTTTCTTTTTTCGCGACCCGCTAAAGTTTCCTGACCTGAATCACGCCGTAAAACGTGACCCCCACACCAACCTGCGCAGCCCAAACAACAACTGGGACTTCTGGAGTAACCTTCCCGAAGCGCTGCATCAGATTACCATTACGATGGGGGACCGGGGAATCCCGCGTAGTTACCGCCACATGCACGGTTTTGGAAGCCATACCTACAGCTTCCTCAATGCCGACAACCAGCGCCATTGGGTGAAATTTCATTTCGTTACCCAGCAGGGCATAGAATATCTTACCGATGAAGAAGCTGCTGAAGTGATCGGGAAGGACCGGGAAAGCCATCAGCGCGATCTTTTCGAAGCCATTGGCAATGGTGATTTCCCCAAGTGGAAGATGTTTATCCAGGTAATGACCGAGGAACAGGCCGAGCAGATGCCTTACAATCCCTTCGACCTCACCAAGGTCTGGTACAAAGGTGATTTCCCCCTTATTCCAGTGGGTGAGTTTGAGCTCAATCGCAATCCCGAAAACTATTTCCAGGATGTGGAACAGGCTGCCTTTAACCCGGCCAATGTAGTTCCCGGCATCGGCTTCTCACCCGACAAGATGCTGCAGGGCAGACTTTTCTCTTATGGTGACGCACAACGTTATCGCCTTGGCGTAAACCATCACCAGATACCGGTAAACAGTCCAAAAGGTGTGCAAGGAGGTTACAATTCGTACCACCGCGACGGACAGATGCGTGTGGACGGGAATCGTGGAGCAACATTGCATTATGAGCCAAACAGTTATAATGTATGGCAGGAGCAACCCGAATATAATGAGCCAGTACAAAAGGTAAATGGCGACATCAAAAGATGGGACTTTCGTCAGGATGACGACAACTACTACGAACAGCCAGGTAAGCTGTTCCGACTGATGCAGCCCGAAGAACAGCAACGGCTCTTTGCCAACACTGCCCGCAACATGGGATGCTGCGACGAGATCATCAAGATCCGTCATATCGGGAACTGCTACAAAGCAGATACTGCCTACGGCAGGGGCGTTGCCGATGCACTGGGCATTCCGTATGACAAGGCTGGGATCCAATAGCGCTGTCAGGCCTTGGAATGCGCTCCATCAGGAACGAGGAGTAAATAACCAGGGGTGAAAACAGACTTCCAGTATAACCCGGTCCCGGACCATTTCCGGAAGACCGGGTTATCTATTTGTTGACAAAATGTTTTTTGATAACATTTTAACTCCCGAATTACCTGATTTTATCTATTTTTGCATTTGTAAACCACAAACAACAACAGCGTGCTTTTCAAAGAAGAAAGAGAGCAGATAAAACTGCTCATGCAGCGTGAGATTATCCCGGCTCTTGGCTGCACAGAGCCTATAGCCGTATCCTTGTGTGCCGCCAAAGCAGCCGAGACATTGGGCTGTGTACCCGAGCGTATCGACGTGTTCCTGAGTGCGAATATCATCAAGAATGCCATGGGGGTGGGCATTCCGGGTACGGGCATGAACGGTCTCCCCATCTCTGTTGCCTTGGGAGCATTGCGGGGTAAATCGGAAAATGGGTTGGAACTACTCAAAGACCTTACGCCAGAAGAGGTAGAGAGAGGAAAGCGCTACACAGAGGAAAAAAGGATCCACATCAAACTAAAAGAACACATTCCCGATAAATTGTATGTGGAGGTACATTGTATGGGAGGCGGTGATATTGCCAAAGCAATCATCAGGGGCAGTCACACCTCCTTCACGCATATAGAGCGGAATGGACAAATTGTTTTTGAGCGGGAGACAGAGTTGTCGGACGATTTGGATCACAACAAACAACTCACTTTCAAAAAAATATATGAATACGCCGTTGAATCACCACTGGAAGAGCTGCGCTTTATCCTCGATGCGGCGGAAATGAACAAAAAAGCGGCGGAGGAATCCCGTGGAGGTAATTTTGGGCACAATGTATCCAAAAATCTACTGGGAGAAAAAGGACTGCTCCTGTTCGGCGACAACCTGCATACCCACATGGTGGCCTCTACGGCAGCAGCTTGTGACGTAAGAATGGCCGGTGCCCCGGTTGCCGTGATGAGCAACAGCGGCAGCGGCAACCAGGGTATCGCTGCGACCATGCCCGTGCTGACCTATGCCGAACAGATGGAGTCGACAGAGGAGCAACTTATCAGATCACTGATTTTGAGCAACCTGACCATGATTTACATCAAGCAGCATATCGGACGTTTATCGGCGTTGTGCGGTTGTGTGGTCGCCTCCACCGGTGCCAGTTGCGGCATCACTTGGTTAATGGGTGGCAACTATGATCAGGTAACCTATGCCACCAAAAATATGATTGCCAATATCACCGGCATGATTTGTGATGGAGCCAAACCAAGTTGTGCATTAAAAATTGCCAGCGGTGTCTCTACGGCTACACTCTCCGCATTGATGGCCATGGAGAACGAAGTGGTCACATCCCTGGAGGGTATTGTGGACGATGATGTGGATCAAACAATTCGTAACCTCGCATTGATTGGCAACAAGGGGATGAGAGAGACTGATCGGATTGTGATGGATATACTGACACACAAAGCGTAACTCCATGTTATTTAACGCAACAACATCCTTTATAACGGATATTAACTTCGGATTTAATCACCCGTGCGTTAACTTTGCAAACTCAACACGCAAACAAATAGCATCATGAACATAAAAAAATCGACAGCCCTGCTCGGGATTCTTTTACTATGGGCATCCCTGGCTTTTACACAGGACGAAGTAGTATGGAACTTCTCACTGAAGGATATCGGAAACGGAGAAATTGCTCTGGTAGCGGATGCAAAAATAAAACAGGGTTGGTATCTCTACGATACCAATATCCCCGACGGAGGTCCCACTCCCACCCAGATCAGCATCGACAAGATTGCCGGCGCAGAGGTCATTGGTGAATTCTATGCCGAAACAAAGGCAAAGGTAAAACACGATGCCATATTCCAGATGACCATCGGCACATTTCAGGAGAGTGCCCGTTTTGTTCAACGGCTCAGGGTTACCAACAAGGCCGGCTTCATCCTGCAGGGTGATGTGCGTGCCCAGGCATGCGACGACAGCAGTTGTACCCCACCCCTCCCGAATGACTTTTCCTTTGCAGCGGCACAACTCCCGGCCACAGTGACCGCAGCGACAACGACTTCAGATAATACCGCCGGTGTAGCAGGAAACGAAACAACAGCCTCCTTTCCCTTATGGTCACAGGAAGAGGGGGGAGACAGCCAGCAAGGCATATTGCCTGGAACTGCTGCCTCAACAGAAATAGACAATGACCTGCTTTGGGAACCGGTGATCGAAGAATTACAACAGTTCGGCATGAAAGGAAGTACCGCCGGCATGTCTCTATTCTTGATTTTCATCACCGGATTCATTGGTGGGCTCATCGCGCTGATTACCCCCTGCGTATGGCCGATGATTCCCATGACAGTCAGTTTCTTCCTGAAACGAAACAAGGCTGAGAAAAAGAAAGCCATCACTGAAGCAATCGTTTACGGTGCGGCCATCATTGTCATTTACGTGGTGCTGGGGCTACTTATAACCGGTATCTTTGGTGCTAGCGCGCTGAACAATCTGGCTACCAGTGCCGTTTTCAATCTCATCTTCTTTGCGCTGCTGGTGGTGTTTGCCATTGCTTTCTTCGGCGGCTTCGAGATGGTATTGCCAGCAAAATGGACCAATAAAATGGATGAGAGAGCCGATAAAACTTCTGGCGCTGTCAGCATTTTCTTTATGGCTTTTACCCTTGTACTGGTATCTTTCTCATGCACCGGACCCATCATTGGCACACTGCTGGTTGAAGCTGCCCTGTCGGGAAGCATCCTCGGACCGGCCATTGGCATGCTGGGATTTGCCATCGCACTGTCCATCCCCTTTGTGCTCTTCGCCATCTTCCCGTCGTGGTTATCGAACCTCCCCAAATCGGGCGGCTGGCTCAACTCGGTAAAGGTAGTATTGGGATTTCTTGAACTGGCGCTGGCACTTAAATTTCTCTCGGTGGCCGACCTTGCCTATAACTGGGGGATCCTCGACAGAGAGGTGTTTCTGGTGCTTTGGATCGTGATCTTTGCCCTGTTGGGAATCTATCTTCTCGGTAAAATTAAATTCCCCGGAGACAGCGACCTGCCCCATGTCACCATATCACGCCTTTTTCTGTCGATCATCTCGCTTGCCTTTGCAATTTATATGATCCCCGGACTATGGGGCGCACCGCTAAAGGCAATCAGTGCCTTCTCTCCTCCGCTCTACACCCAGGACTTTAATTTGTACGACGGAGAGGTGCATGCCAAATCGATGGATTATGAAGCCGGCATCGCACTGGCAAAACAGCAAAATAAACCAGTACTGATCGATTTCTCCGGCTATGGCTGCGTGAATTGCCGCAAGATGGAAGCATCGGTATGGACCAATCCGCGGGTGAAAAGTATCCTCGACGATAAGTACATCCTGATCACACTGATGGTAGATGACAAAACCAAGCTCCCTAAAATCATCGAAGTAGATGAGAAGGGCAGAACCACACGCCTGAAAACCATCGGAGACAAATGGAGTTACCTGCAGCGCCATAAATTCGGGGCCAATGCACAACCTTATTATATTGCCCTCGATCACGATGGCATGCCGCTAAGCCCCTCCTATGCCTACGACGAAAATGTGGAACGTTATATTGAATTCCTGCAAACAGGATTGACCAATTTTAAAAAATAATCATGGGCGAAGAGGTCATACAGGCCTCTTCGCTATTTTACATATGAATACAAGAGCACAAAAACTGGAGGCTTTCGGGCGATTGCTCGACGTCATGGACGAACTGCGGGAGAAATGCCCGTGGGACAGGGTACAGACTAACGAGAGCCTCAGGGCAAACACCATTGAGGAGACGTATGAACTGGCGGAAGCCATCCTCAGCAACGACAACGAAGAGATAAAAAAAGAACTGGGCGACCTGCTGCTACACGTGGTTTTTTATGCAAAAATAGGAGAAGAGAAGCAAACCTTTGATGTGGCCGATGTGTGCCACGCTATCAGCGAGAAACTGATTTTCCGCCATCCTCATGTGTTTGGCGATCAGCAGGCCGATTCGGCGGGCATGGTGGAGAAATCATGGGAACAGATCAAACTCAAAGAAAATGGAGGCAACAAAACAGTGCTCGAGGGGGTGCCTGCATCCTTACCTTCACTCGTGAAAGCTTACCGGATACAGGATAAAGCCCGCAACGCGGGCTTCGATTGGAATCAACGCCACGATGTATGGGACAAAGTAAAGGAGGAACTGGGAGAGTTTGAGGCGGAGATTGAGAAGATGGATACCGATAAAATGGAAGCCGAATTTGGCGACCTGCTCTTCAGCATCATCAACGCAGCCAGGCTCTACAAGATAAATCCCGATAATGCACTAGAGCGCACTAACAAAAAGTTCATGTTCCGGTTTAACTACATGGAAAAAAAGGTGAAGGAACAAGGCCACACGCTCAAAGGGATGAAATTGGAAGAAATGGAAGCAATCTGGCAAGAAGCCAAAAGAGAGGAGTAAATATTACTTCCCTGTTCGCCAACGGGATAAGATGGTTTTCCGTTTTGGAAAGATACCGTTCTGTTTGGTACGAACATCTTCCACGACATAAAAAATATTGTTGTCGAAGTTGTTGAGTGTACGTTCCAGTGTCTTCATCTCCTTGCGGTCGACCACCGTCTCGATGATATCTACCTCGTTGGTCGATCCTGTACCATGTGTCAGGGTAGCCCCGATGTTCAGTTTATTCAACTTCAGCACCAGCTCTTTTCCATTCTTCTGTGTATAGATACGGCACAACACGACGCCGTAAGCAATCCTGTTTTCGAGTAAGATACCCACATAGTTGCCTGTGGCATATCCGGCCGCATAGGAGAGATAAGCCACGATGTCGTTGGCCCTCGCTAGTATCTGAGAGATGATCACAACCCAGATAAATACTTCCACAAAGCCGATTAAGGGTGCTTTGTATTTTTCTCCTTTCGATACAAAAATAATTCGCAACGTACCCAAGGATACATCCACTACACGACCAAAAAAAATGATTATTGGCAACAGCCAGGGGTAAACGTCTAAAAAGTCAAACATAAGAATAATATCAGTCTTTAGTAGTTAGAATCTGAGAAGCGCACTTTACAGTCAAGCCTCAGCAACCAGGGTTTTCAAGTAAGCAATAAAATCCCGGATATCCTGCTCGGTAGTATCCCACGAGCAGACAAGGCGCATTTCATTGCGGCTTTCATCCCAGTCGTAAAAGAAATAGCGTTCTCGCAGCTTGTCTGTGATCATTTTGGGAAGGATAAAGAACAAAGCGTTGGACTCCACAGATTGCGTGATCTCCACACCTTTGATTTCACGCATTTCATTCCACAACAAACGGGCTGCAGCATTGGACTTCTGTGCATTCTCCAGCCATATATTTTCATTTAGGTAAGGAATGAATTGCGCTGCGATGTACCGCATTTTGGAATATAACTGGGTAGTTTGTTTCCGATAATATTTGAGATGTTCAGCCAGTTCCTTTCGCAACGGAACCAGTGCCTCACCAAACATCAGTCCGTTCTTGGTGCCACCCAGCGTAAAAATATCCACTCCACAATCGGAGGTGATCTCCTTCAGCGTCACGCCCAAATGCACGCAGGCGTTGGCAATGCGGGTACCATCTACAAAAAGGTACATATCGTGGGCATGTGCCAGATCGGCAAGCGCCTTTATTTCATCTGCAGTATAACATGTCCCCAGCTCGGTTGTCTGCGAGATCGCGATTACTTTCGGTTGGGAGTGATGCTCAAAACCGAATCCCTGGAGATGGGGACGAACCAGGTCGGGGGTAAGCTTGCCATCGGGTGTGACAATCTCTTTCAGCGAAGCACCGGTCAACTTCACCGGGGCACCACACTCATCCACGGCAATGTGTGCCGTAGCAGCACAAAGGATGGAATGGAAAGGTAGCGTACAAGCTTGCAGCGCCACCACGTTCGCACCGGTACCGTTAAACAGAAAAAAAGGCTCTAACTCACGATCCTCCAGCATCGTGCGCAGTACGTCCTCTGCTTCATGTGTCCATTTGTCATCGCCATAGGCAATGGCATGATCCACATTTGATTCCATCAGTGCATGCATGATGCGCGGGTGAACGCCTGAATTGTTGTCGCTTCCAAAACTTCGCATGAAGAATGATTTTAGTTGTGCAAAGATACAAAACTTACCCCAGATTTGCGAGGAGGAACTTTCTGATCTCTTCCGGCTTCATATTTTTCCGTCGGGCATAGTCGATCATTTGCGCTTCATCAATTTCACCGATCGAAAAATACTTCGACTCTGGATGCGCAAAGAAGAGGCCACTGACCGATGCGTTGGGATACATCACGCCGTTCTCGGTAAGGGATATACCTATTTCTTCGGTCGCGAGAAGCTTGTGCAGCAGAAAGTTGGTAGTTTGGTCGGGAATGGAGGGGTAACCTACTGCCGGACGTATACCCTGGTACTTCACCGCAAACAATTCCGCCACAGAGAGCCGCTCGTCGGCAGCATAGCCCCAATAGTCGCGTCGCACCCTCTCGTGCACCCATTCGGTAGCCGTTTCTGCCAGTCGGTCGAGCAACGATTTCATCAGCAGCGAGGAATAATCGTCGCCTACTTCCTCAAACCTACGCATTTCTACATCAGCCCCATCACCAGCAGTTACGGCAAAAGCACCTATGTAATCCTTTTTCCCGGATTCACGAGAAGAAATAAAGTCACTCAGACAGAAATATTCGTTGCTGTCAGTTTTCTTCTGCTGTCGCAGGAAGGGAAATGGCGTTTCCCCGATGACAATGGTGTCATTTTCACTATATGCTTCATAGATTCCAAAGACCGCCTTCACGTAATCTACATGCTCATCTGCGAAGCGCTGCAACATATCCTCTGCGTCGCGGTAAAGCTTGGCTGCTTCTTCCGCTTTCTCCTGTTCCTCGTCGCGATAAGATGCTTTCCATTTTTCATAGGCTGCAGTATCATTTCGATCAATGCGGGTGATGGTATGAAATTTGGCCGACAGGTTCCAGGCAGGGAAAAAGAATTTCCAGTCGATATAAGGTATCAACGCATCAACTCCTATCTTCTCCAGTTTCACCCGGCCCATGGTTTGCGGACGTACCGGCTCATAGCTGTTTTCCGCCCGGAAAGGGTTTCTGCGGGCTTCCTCCAGTGGAACCAGTTCAGTTACTTTCGTGGCATGTCCTTCCCGCAGAAGGGCATATTCGCTGCGCACCTTCTGCACATAAGCATCCTTGTTGTCTGCGCTCATCAGATTGGCCACGGCCGAAGGACTTTGCGAGGCATCCTTTACATATACCACGGCACCCCGGTTATAGCGATGCTCGATCTTCAATGCCGTATGCAGCTTGGAGGTCGTTGCACCGCCAATCAGCAGGGGCATGCTAAAGCCAGCTTTCTCCATCTCTTCGGCCACGATCGCCATTTCTTCGAGAGAGGGTGTTATGAGTCCGCTAAGACCCACGATGTCAGGCTTTTCCCTGATCACCGTGTCAATGATCCTTTCGGGGGGAACCATCACACCCAGGTCGATGATCTCATAGTTGTTGCAGGCCAGCACGATGGATACAATATTCTTTCCGATGTCATGTACATCTCCTTTCACGGTAGCGAGCACAATCTTGCCTGCTTTCTGTGAACCGCCCGATGAAGTTTTCTCCGCTTCGATGGTAGGTTGAAGAATGGCCACCGCCTTCTTCATGGTACGTGCCGCCTTCACCACCTGCGGCAGGAACATCTTCCCCGATCCGAAGAGGTCACCCACTCTGTTCATTCCCTCCATCAAGGGCTTATCGATGATATCCACAGCACGCGGATATACCTGCAGTGCCTCTTCAAGATCCTCTTCCAAGTAGTCGCCTATTCCTTTCACCAATGCGTAACTCAGTCGCTCATCGAGCGAAAGGGTACGCCATTCCTGTGTTCTGGCCTGTTCAGCTTCGGGAGTTTTCTCATTCTTTATTTTCTCGGCATAGGCCATCAGCCGTTCTGTTGCATCCTCACGTCTGTTCAGCACGGCATCTTCCACCAGTTCCTTCACATCTTCAGGAATATCTTCATAGATAACCGACTGAGCAGGATTTACAATTCCCATATCCATACCTGCCTGAATGGCATGATAGAGGAAGACTGAGTGCATCATCTCCCGGATGGAGTCGTTGCCACGGAAGGAGAAGGAGAGGTTGCTCACCCCACCACTCACTTTGACATGTGGAAGGTTCTCCTTGATCCAGCGGACCGCTTTTATATAATCGACCCCGTAATTTTTGTGTTCATCAATCCCTGTGGCAATGGCCAGCACATTGGGGTCGAAGATGATGTCTTTTGCGTCGAAACCATTTTCCGTGAGTAGCTTGTAGGCTCTCCCGCAGATCTCGATGCGGCGTTCAAAGGTATCTGCCTGTCCTGTTTCATCAAAGGCCATCACCACCACTGCAGCGCCAAAGTGCTGTGCCAGGAGGGCTTGGTGCAGAAATTCCGCTTCTCCGTTTTTCAGGGAGATGGAGTTGACAATCGACTTCCCTTGTACACATTTCAATCCCGCCTCCAGAACCTCCCACTTCGAGGAGTCAATCATGATGGGAACACGGGAAACATCGGGATCGGAAGCCAGCAGATTCAGGAAGCTGGTCATCTCCACCGTTCCTTCCAGCAGGCCATCATCCATGTTGATGTCAAGTGCCTGTGCACCATCTTCCACCTGCTTGCGGGCAATTTCCAGTGCCTCTTCATATTTTTTCTCCTGTATCAAACGAAGGAACCTGCGTGAGCCCGCTACATTGCAACGTTCACCGATATTCAGAAAATTTATTTGTGGTGATACTTCCAGTAACTCCAATCCCGAAAGCTGCATGTACGCAGGAGGAATAGATCTACGGTGAGGAGCGCGGTCCTTTACCAAAAGCGCATATTCGGCAATGTGAGCAGGTGTAGTGCCACAACATCCCCCTATAATGTTTACCAACCCCTCGTCGATAAACTCCTTGATCTGTGCAGCCATCTTTTCCGGTGTCTCATCGTACTCACCCAGTTGGTTGGGCAACCCGGCATTGGGATAGGCACTGATAAAGAAGGGTGCTATTTTACCAAGTTCCTTTACATAAGGTTTCAGATCTGCAGCTCCAAATGAACAATTTAAGCCTATCGCCAAAGGGTGGGCATGGCTCACAGAAGCAACAAAAGCAGCCAGTGTTTGTCCCGACAGCGTTCTTCCAGCCCTGTCGGAAAGTGTGACGGAGAGAATAATCGGAAGGGTTTTCCCTGTCTGTGCAGCAACCTCTTGTGCTGCAAAAATTGCAGCCTTGGCATTGAGTGTGTCAAAAATCGTCTCTATCAGCAACACATCCACTCCACCTTCGGTCAATGCCAGTATCTGTTCTTTGTAGGCGTTCACGAAATCGTCGAACGTGGCAGCACGGAACATTGGGTCTTCCACCCGCGGGCTCATCGAGGCAGTTTTGTTTGTCGGTCCGATAGAACCAGCAACAAAGCGCGGTTTGTGTGGAGTGAGCCGTGTAAACTCATCAGCAGCCTCGCGAGCCAGCTTTGCTGCGGCCACATTGATCTCAGCTGCCAGGTGACTCATGCCGTAATCCTGCATGGAGATGCGGGTGGCATTGAAGGTGTTGGTTTCGATGATGTCGGATCCAGCCTCAAGATATTCCCTGTGTATCTGCGCAATTACATCGGGGCGTGTGAGTGAAAGCAAGTCGTTGTTTCCTTTCAGCAAGGTTTTGGATTCCTTGAATCGCTCACCCCGGAAATCGGCTTCGGTGAGTTTATAACGCTGTATCATTGTTCCCATCGCTCCATCGAGTATCAGGACGCGATCGGTTAAAATCTCTTCTAACTTCATTTTGATAGTTCTCTCAATTTATTATTTCACTCAAAAATAAGCAATAAAATTGATCTTCAGCTATAATCCGTTTTTTAAGCTTAGACCGCCAAATTTCAATCGCAACACAAACCTCCTCATCCAGACCACTATCCAGGCCATCACGAAGCGTACGCCCAGTATCCACCATATGGAGACACCCAGGGCCACAAACAAAAGGTTATCTTCTAACACCGAGTGAGACACAGCCAGGTGATAATTCAACAAACTGGCATCACTCTTGGTCACTTTACCCTCTTTCATCTGATCCATCATCAGGGCACCGCCATAAGCCAGCCCCACGATGTAACCGATAAGCCACAGAAAGGCAGTGCTCACTGGCAATCCAAAAAAATGGAGGAGTGGTTCAACCGCCTTGCTCAGTCTGGGGATCAGGCGATAGGCCTCAAGCAGGTTATATAACAAATTCAACGTAAAAACGATCGCAGCAATCAGCAAGGCGATATTGAGCGAGCTTTTGAGCCACAACAGCAACACATCGCCCACAGAGGTCATGGCCACCACGTTGGTCTGCGCAAAAAGTGGCATACCCATTTCCTGCGGTAGAATCAAGTTCAGCACAATGCCAGTGACGATGCTAGTCGCAATGCGCAGCGTCGTCATTGCCCGGAATGAAGTACCCGTTTTGGCCTGAATGGCGCTTTCCACCGGCAGGTTGTGAGATATCTGGCACATCAGAGCCAGAATAGTTAACTCACGAAGAGTGATGGGCATGGAGGTGATAATGGCCAACGGGGCATAGAGCGGCAGAAAGATGCTGGTGATAAATATGATGGACGTGCTTCCCGGCAATCCCATAAACACAAAGACAGGATCCAGAAAATCTGCCAGGTATGCCAACATACCGTAATAATCGAGGAACCGCACCAGCAAGGAGATGGGAAGAATAATTTTCAGCAACCACAATGAGGTGTGAAGCGATTTCCTGAGTGCACGAAGTACAATATCATTCCAAAATTGCATAGGCAACTTATTGGGATTTTATAAACCTAAAACATCTATCAAAACTACTTCTTAAACATACGGTCCATATCCCGTTTGTCTTCTTTTTCTTTTAGGGAATGACGTTTGTCATATTCTTTTTTCCCTTTTGCGACAGCGACCACAACCTTGGCAAGTCCTTTTTCGTTGATAAACATCCGCACCGGGATGATGGTGAAGCCAGTTTCCCGTGTCAGTCGCAGGATCTTGTGCAGTTCTTTCCTGTTGAGCAGCAGTTTGCGGTCACGACGGGCATTGTGGTTGTTGTAGGTACCGTAGAAATACTCGGCAATGTGCATGTTACGTACCCACAACTCACCTCTTTCAAAAAAACAATAGGTATCCACCAGGCTTGCCTTTCCCAAGCGGAGCGATTTAATCTCTGTACCTGTGAGGACAATGCCCGCTGTATAGATATCCAGCAGTTCGTAGTCGAACGTGGCACGTTTGTTCTTTATGTTGATGGCCGTTTGTTGCATTATTTAATTAAAAAAGAAAAAATCCCCTTTATCAGGGTAGGCACCAATATAATCAGCGCCGAAGTGAAAACAGTGAAATTCATCCGTTTTGAGGCCGGCACCTTTAAATAAAAGATTGCACCAGTCTGCACAAGATAAAAAGTGTAGAGCGCGAGCAACCAGAGGATAAAGAAATCTGAGAAGAACGGAATAACCACATACAAAACATAGACAACCACCGAAGCATATCCTGTAAACAACTGAAAACGATTCAGAGGCTCATTCAGACCGAAGTGGGATGCAGTTTCATGTAACAGGTAGGAAACAATATAAAATCCACCGTATACAGACACGACACTGATGATGCTATTCTTGAGGGCTCCCTCCAGTCCTCCGTCATGTGGAGAGAACCACAAACCACCCACGAAGGCAGCCAGGGCTATGAGACCGATAAACGGATGAAGAAAACGGTTGATAAAGCCGTTCAGGCTTGTATCCTCCTTGTGAATATCCTTCCATGCGGACGGGGAAGCAACTATCAATTGCGTGATTGTTACAAAGAAATCTCTCCACATTACCTTTTTATTTTGAATTGCAAAGGTAATCAATTCCATGTAAATAAGTGATGAGCGGAAAAGAAATAGCGACACTCTTCGATGGAAGAGTATCGCTATCAGGATGTTTTTTTGTGTCGAGATTAGTTTCCTTTTACCTTCATCCGGTATACCTGTGAATCTATCCTCTGGTCCTGTCCTTTCATGTAGTACTGAAAGGTAATCTTCAAATCCTTGGTGGTCGTGGCGCTGGTCCCTTCATACGTGGCACGCAGTTGCGACATATCGAGCGCAATGATGTCTGTTTTTGTGGTTGTGGAGGCTCCTGCGTCCGGCACACCGCTGATTGTAAGATCGATGACGATGGTAATATCGTTTTCCGATGCTTCTTCGTCCTCCACATTATAGAAATTTACGCTGGCAGTTTGCCCTTTCTTGATTTCGCAAGCATACTGAAAAAGCCAATGGTCACCCAGGTATACTTTATCTTCAGCGTAGACGGGTGAGTCAACGCCCACAAATTTCAGCGGTGTTTCAACCTGAGGGGGCTGCTGGTTCATCCGCAATGGAACCCTGCTAATTTGTATCGGATCACCTACAATGGTCACATTATCTGCTTGCAGGCTATTTTCAATGGTTGTGTATCCATATTCTTCTGTCCAACTGTAGCGTAAAAATTGGAATGAACCGGGCGTCATCAACTGCATGCCGGCGGAGGTAATCAGTCTTCCTGATATAGTTCTGCCATAAATACGTCCTGAGGTGTTGTCCATAGCCAAGTAAACCACATAATTCTCGTCGTAATTCCGGCTTCCCCCTTCCAGGCAGGAAGTCAATAAAAGAGTCAGGCCTATTATTCCTAATAGTAAGAGCGTTGTTTTCTTTTTCATTTTTTTTGTGATTATTTAAATTCATATCTAAGTCCCACACTCAGATCCATCACGATCTTGCTGTCGGAATAGATGGTTTTGTATATGTTGTTTGCATCGAAGTAATAGGCACCTCCTATCTTTCCATACAATTTTAAATTCTGATAAACCGGATAAGATATTCCTAAGCCGGCATTGACCGATATCTGCGGGTTACGCTGTGAGATTTTGGTAATCTCTTCCTCTTCGGATGTGACATTTAATTCGAGTGATCTGCCCTCCCCCGTTCTCCGGTACTCACCATACACATCTTTTTCCAGCATTCCTCCCACTGAAGCATATATACCCAACTTCCTCAATGAAAACAGGTTGTAATTCACGTTCAGGGGTACACCCACGTAATGCAGGTGCTGTGTTTCCTGTACCTGGAAATTGGTGCTTGAGTTTCTTGCTTTCGAAGAGAGGTAGGTATACAGGAGTCCGGTCTCCACAGAGAGGCCTTCGAAGAGCGATTTCGACACCGTGATACCAAAAGAAACAGGCTGGTCGTGTTCCATTTCTGCAATGTTGTCGGCCGCTTTGTTATTGGAAAGCATCATCTTGGGATCGGTTATCGGGGGATTATTCTCCTCTACCTGGGCAGTACGGAGTGTCATGGGAGAATTTACGGTTTGCTGAAAGGGAGTCAGGCCCCCGCGACTGTTCAGTGCCAGCACAATCTGTCCCTCGTTTCGTTTAGCCTGTTCTTCCCTGTTTTTCAGTCCTGTGGACTTACCACCAACTGATAAAAAAGTTTCCTCAGCCACCCCGTCCGTTGCAGAAAGTGATGGTTGCTGTGGTATCTGTTTTACGATCGATGAAAGATCATTTGCAGTCACGTTTCTCTCCGCCTTCACCTGCATGATGCGTCCGTGTTGCAGTAGCTTTTCAATCCGTTTCGATTTAGCGGAAGTGGTGAGGCGTGATGCCTGCAGGGAGGCAGTGGCGGGAGCTGCCGGTGTGGCGTCTCCAGCGTCCTCCACTACATGGGCCTGTAGCCTGCTGTGTTGAGATTCTGTGTGATCGGCAGACGGTGTTGTTTCCTGAACCAGAGACATGGTATTCTCGGCTGTGGGCCAGAGAAAAAGAAGTCCGCCCACGAGCAGGATCACAGCGGCCGCAGCGGAAGCCGCAAACCAGCGGCGGCGGGCAACCATGCGGGCTGCGCGGGCAGTTTTCAGCGACCGTTCTATCCGATCCCACCCATCGGGTGGTACCGGTACCTTGAAGTCACTGAATTTCGACTGTAATTCTCTTCTTATCTCGTTATCTATGTTCATTGTATCTACCGTTGTTAAGCTGAAGGATGGCCCCGATTTTGTTCTTTAAAATTGTCTTTGCCCTGAAGAACTGAGAACGCGACGCTGCCTCTTTGATACCCAGTCTCTGTGCAATTTCCTTGTGCGACATTTCCTCGAAGATGAACAGGTTAAATACTGTCCGATATCCTGGAGGTAATTCCCTGATCATTTCCAGCAGCTTCTCGCGTGAGATATCCTCTATGTCGAGTATATCATCGGCATCCTCGTTGGTTTGATTGTCCATCATGTAGCCATACTCTTCCAGAAAACGATTTTTCTGTTTCTCCTTGCGGAAATTCTCAAGCGCCAGATTGACAAAAATACGTCTCAACCACCCTTCAAAAGAACCCTTTCCCTCATAAGAGGCAATTTGCGTAAAAACGCGGATGAATCCGTCGTGCAGCAGATCATGGGCTGCTGCTTCTTCCCTGCAATAGCGTAAACAGACTGTCATCATCACAGGTGCATACCGCTCATATAATGCCTTTTGGGCATTACCGTCCTGTTTCTTACACGCTATTATCAGTTGCGAATCATCCATTCTTATCGCAGTT
>ENA-UOOR01001081-UOOR01001081.1-fermentation-metagenome-genome-assembly--contig:-NODE-1081-length-34083-cov-8.096626_pt1 | contig 34083 bp, 52 predicted proteins | sample MGYA00245780_ERZ724029 | MGnify/ENA primary metagenome ERZ724029 (study PRJEB28704, sample SAMN03018315) | fermentation metagenome | biome: anthropogenic terrestrial biome; feature: soil; material... | reverse complement strand
CTTTTTTTGTCCGATTAATTCATCGGGATTTAACATTTTATTTATTTACTTATTTTAATTAATTATCGTTTCAAATACTTTACAAATGCAAACAATTTCCGTCGGTTTAAGTACTCGAAATCTTCATCGTTTGCGTACGCTTCACGCTCGAACGAAATGTTCCGGTATGCTTGCACAATATCAAAATCATACATCGGAATCCGGATCAGATATTCAATCACGTAGAACACGTAGAACAGCACAAGAAATAGCTCCCGCATCTGGGCCGTATGGATCCTCTCGTGGTTTATCGTTCGCTCGCCAATTTTTGCCTCTTTCCGTGCAAATAAAATACCGAAAAGGTTTATTGCCTTGAACCCCTGGAAAGGGATTATGTCGTTGTAAATTATTTTCATTAAAGTTTTACTTTTAAATTACCACTCGTGTCTCGATATACCTGTCCTGAGTTGATCAATGCAGGATTGGTTGTAAGCCCTGACATTGTAACAGACAGGAAACTCTGACCATTGTCAGTTTGAACTGCAAACTTCTTGTTTGGGTTGTTCTGGTCGATGATCTGCATCAATCCAGATAAGAACTGAGCAAAAAAATTGTACTGGCTATCCGAAAATGTGACTCCATCCGAGTCGAATGTGCCGGTTCTCGTAAAAACTCCATTAAGGATTGATCGCAATCTGATTTGTGAGTAATCAATACTTCCGCTGTCGTTGAAATATATTGACATGGTAGGTTCTCCGGCGGCATTGAGCATTTCAATCTCTTTTTTAACCGGGTCTATTATTATCCTGTTTCCGCTTGCTCCGGATGAGAACTTTCCTGTTATCTCTGCCTGACCGGTGTTCCCATTCAATACAATCAATGGATTACTATTCGCATCTTTCGCCTTTGACTGCAGCAACCCGTTTTTAATCTCGAAACCACCAATTTCGGCGCCTTCAGCCACGAGCATTTGTGTCCACAAACGTTCGATGAATGCCTGTTGTATGTAAATCAGCTCCGTGCTTTCAATAAGCCGCCATTGCGGGTTTGAGCCGGACGGGACGACATTATTCGACACATCGACCTGTAGCACATACACTGAGTACCCCAGCGCTGACCCGTCGGCCACTTTTACCATTGGAATGCCCAGGTCCGTGATCCGGTAAAATGGTTTTTTGGGATCGCCAGCTACCGGTTGTACCCAGAATCCCATCGGAATATAGTTCGCAGGTTTCGCCAGTTCAATATTCACTCTCGCCGTTACTTTCATTTTATTATAGATTTACCGTGCATTCCACATCTACATAGAGCGATTTATGCTCGTTTATTTTCACGCCCGGAATAGTTACTGAAGTATTCGTTTTCGTGAATTGCGAAGTGATGTCGGTTGTGTTTGAATTCTTGAACACCTTAATAGCGAACACGATGCCGGAAACCGTTGCACCAGTGCGGGCATTGAGCAGCGAAAAAGCGTAGATGATATCCGTCGTGGCCCGTTGTCTCACACTTGAGCCCTGGTCGCATATGATAACGAAGGGATCTGACGAGTCCCATACCTGACGTTGTTCCTGTGACACTACAACGTCATTCACATATGCCTTGCATACAACCATCAGTTCACTGTCAATCATCGCCCGGGTGATCTCAAATGACGGCGTAGTACTTTTTGCACGCAGGATCGTTCCAGCCTGGTCGAGAAACTCATATTGAACTCCTGCCGTGACCTGAGCTCCCGCATTGAAGAGAGCGGCCGTCATGGTTAAAGAGGTTTCACTGCCATCGATAACGTCATCAGCCATATTCAGGAAAAGCCTGTACAGGTTAGCAGACGCCTCTTCGATCAACAGCGTGATTTCTGCCGACACGTCAGTTCCGGAAGCCCTGCCGGTGAACGTGATCACGTCGCTGTCGTTATTGCTGTCTGAAGCGATATTGCCGATGATCTGAAGTGCCTTTGAGCCGTTGTAATCGATCTGTTTTATTTTGCCTGCGCAAATGGAGGGCGCCGTAGCAATTCCTGAACCATCAAATGTCATGGCAATGCCGTTGTACTTCCAGGATACATTTGTCGGGACCATCGTAACGGCTTCCATCACGGAATAGATCCTCGGGAAGATGATCGGCTGTTGCGCACTGGGGAGTGTAGCCCAGTTCGGGTTGTAATCCTGTGTGCCTTTTTTGAAAGTCTGATACAAAGGGAGGTTTGACATCAAAACGGTATTCAGGTTGTCACCGTTTTGCAGCAAGCTGATATTAACCCCTCCGGAAACTCTTAGATTTGCCATTATTCTGTTACTGTTTCGGGTTCAACATACTCAACGCCGCCCATGGCAGCCACTTTTTCATCGATGGTGAGCGTGATGTTCCGGATATCCTTTTCCGATAACAGCAGTTTGCCGTCGATTTCCGTACGCAGCGTATCGTCCAATGCGGCACGAGCTGCCATTTCCTTGTCAATTAAAAAATATCTTTCCATATTCTATGCTCCGTATGTTTCAACGACCAGGACATTGTCCAGATCGTCGGTTATTAATTCGTCTATATCCTCTGTTGTGAGAGCCGCAAACGCTTCACGTCTTTTCACGTCCGGGTAAATCATCAAATTAGCTGCTTTCAAATTAATTGATGAAACAGGTATCTGTACGGATGCGCCGGTAGCTACCTGACGGACCACACCGGCTTCGCTCACCATCCAGGCGACCAGAAAGGCGGCATCCACATCGATGTTACCCAGCATGTCCGTAATGATTACCGAACAGTTAAGCGTTGTCACTCCTGCCTGAAGCGGAAGTTCCGGGATACGGACATCTGCCTTGTACGAATTAAATTTACGCACAAAAGTTACCGTGTCGAATGCGATCAATTCAGTACCTTTCCAGGCCTCGCACCGGATTGTTTCATTGTCTATGTAAGTTTTGTCGACCGTCAACGTGCGATTCCCATTCGAATAAGCATCGGCGTATAATTCATTGTCAACAGCATCCAAGCCCGCAGCATTTAGCCATTTGAAAACTATTCCAGTAAAATCAGCAACATCCGCAGTCCCTTTTTTCAGTAAGGCCGTGACTGTTGTAGTCACATTCGGGTTACGGTACGCATCGAAATAAACCACGCCTCGCTGTGAAAGATTGAGTTGATATTGCGGATCCGCCTTGATGATCGTTCGGAGCGTAACCGTGTCGATACGTTCATATAACTTCCCTGTCACAGAGTCAACGAATTTTGAAATTGCCTTGATAACTATCGAGGATCCTCCCGGAACATTTTTTTTCACTTTCAATCCGTTGGCTCCGATCAACTCGTAATTAGCATTAGCCGCATCAATCAGTACATCGTTTTCGTAAAACAAAGTGGTAAACGAAATTGCCAAAGGCGAACCGCCTATCGTCGCAGCATTGAGGTTATGAGTAAGGATGATGGGAGACGCGACGGCGCCAACGCGATTAGGCGTGTAGCTCACACCATCAAAGAATTGGACCAATCCTCCGCCGCTCACGTTAAGCGATGACGTTACATTCAGAGCATCTTCCGACTCCAGAATGGTTATCTTCGTCTGATTTAACTTCATACTTCCAGGTAATTTGTAATTGTGTTAATTGACGATGCCGGGTAAGTGGCCTCACAGATAAATCGAACAGGATTATTCTTGCTCCAGTTAACCCCCATGTCTTCATTTCTGAGCAACAATACACGCACTCCCACGTGTTCGGTATTCCAGACAATATCAGCCGTAGGATCACCGCTATCTCGTATCCATTTCCATTGTTCCGAAACGATGTCTGCAGATACGTTCGCATTGCCTATAAAAACTACCGGCGTGATATCCGTGTTGACATTTCCCCGGGTAAAAGCATAACCGGCCGAGCTGTCGAATTCCATCCGCGCATCGCTGCGGCCCTCGATCATCGTCCAGGCTGCGGATGTCCAGGACGGCTCTTCGGTTGTGGAACTGGAGAAACACCGCCACCGGCAGCCCAAGTGCCAAACGTCATCGGTGCCTTGCGTATCGTTATTGTGATATGTCCTTCCAAATTCCCACGGCCCGCGATCGTATATTTCCCGCACGGGAACACCCTGATAATCTACGCGAATGATATCCTGAACCACCAGTCCGGCCGCATACACATACGGCAATCCTTCCTTGAGAGGCAAATTATTAAACTTGCTTTTAAAGGATTGAGCCACATCAAAGCTCGCAACCAGCGTACCGTTCATAAAGTCGCTCGCACCATCATAAAGTTGGTAGCCTCCCAATCTGGAAGAGAACACCATATATCGTTGTTTATTCGTGTCTGTCACGTGACCAACTCGAGCAACATTCATAAACGGTTGCGGTGGGAGATTATAACCGGTAGGCACATCAACATCATTCGCCAGGGTGATTTTGATGAACGTCGGCCCAACTTCTTCGATTCGCATGTATGAAGTTGCAACCATCCCGGATGTGGCCTCGTTGTTGAAAATGCCTTTTATCAAAGTGCCGGCATCATAGGCGATAGCTTCACCTTCTTCCAGTTTTATATTTAACTGATAACTCCTGTCAACCAAATGCTGAACTGATTCGATCAGTGCGTTTTCGGTCAGGATGAATTCATCACCGATAACCGTCAATCGGTTATATCGCAGCTCCGGAACTTCGAGCAAAGCGCGCAGGCGCAGCGATGTGGCTTCCATGTTCCCGAGGTTGTCGATCTTCGCTCCTTTTCCGCCAAACATGCCGGGAATGAACTCGCCAAATTCGGCACCGGCCAGAAATCGGATGAGTGCCGCGGCGGTATCGGGGTTGATTTTCGACAAAAACAAATCTTCTCCTTCTGCCTTAATTGCTTTTGTTATCTCTAAAAGTGTGCGCAAAGCGGAAAAAACATTGTTGTCTGAAGCCCCTTGTGAATCGTTTTCACGAATTAAGTTTACCAATTCTCCGCCGCCTTCACCATTTTGAATTTTAGAAAGTGTTTCGGCGATAGCAGCTGCCAAGATTGCTCCCACAGTTGTAACTTTCGGATCCGGAGAATTGGGATCGAATGCGGGCAATATAACCCCCTCGCTAAGGGTAACGCGAGGATACTCAGATAAGCGAGGGGGTAAAATAAAATCCGGCGACGTGATATCGGGGATAACGATATCGGCCGGGATCGCATCTTCGTTGCGTATTAAATTCAACAAAGCAGCGGAATCATCCGCGAAACGGTATTTGAAATTATAGGATGACGGCAAGTCGGATGCCGTGTACTTCACATCGCTATCTGTTACAATTACGGACCGTATGGCACCGGCCGAATGTACGAATTTATTTTGCGATGGAAAGAAATCGAGCAACCAACGACGTTCGTATTCGTTTAAATAGCCTGTATTTTGGTTGTAACTGCGTTTTGTATCGATCCGGTATTCGGACGACGTGCCGTCGATGGACGAGATATTGTGCACGTGATCGCCTTCGAAATCGGTATCGCCATAGGCACGGATGGTATCGAGGCCTCCCAGGGAATTCTCGAAAAGGAACCATTGTTCCAGTTCCGATTTTGGCTCACTGTATAGATATCGCTGTATGTATGTAAGCCGTGTTCCGGCAGCGTTTTCGGCCCAAACTTCGAAATAGGACGGATAAATTTGTCCGAGCAGGCCTGCCACAACAGCGTACTGAAGATTGCACGTGAAGGCCTTCCCGACTTCACAAGAGCCGATAGTAACAGTTTGTTCCGTGTTGTCCGGGAAGGTTGCCTTCAGCTTTATCGTGCATGCTTCTACAGCGTAGTATGTGAGCCACTCGGGGGAGTAGTAGGTGACCGGTTTGGATGTGGGTTGCCAGGTCAGGAAATTTCCTTTAAGCCAGTTTGCCGGGGTGTCGGCCAAGTTGGCTACACCGGTGCGGATGACCTTGAAAGTTGTTTCTACACTGTCGATGATGGCTGTGAAAACTTTAATGAGGTTGGGCTGCTCGTAGAAGTTATTGCTCGAAAGCAAAAACGACAGCCGGCTCTCGACAATGTCTTTTACATCGATCGTCACACGGTCATCAGCGCCTGGCTCATAGGTCGCGTCGAGCAAGACAGTCGCGCCGTCTTTAAGAACGAACGATACCGTTTCTCCGGAACTTACAATAAACTTCTTTATATTTCCGGACATCGACATAGCATCCGGCTGTTGTATTATTGCCATAATCAGTTTATATGAGTTATTTTACTTTTCTGATAAAAAATAAAATAGCGATCGCTGCTATTGTAATTGAGAGTATTACCCACATCCATTCGTCGCCCTGGACGGGACGCGAATCGGTTTTAATATCTTGTTTTTCTTGAGACGTTGCATTCAACGTTTCCTGTGAGGTAATTGAATCTGATTTACCGGTTATGGAAACAACAGATCCCTGTCCTCGATCAGTCCGTCGCTGCCCGGTTTCCTTTTTGACACTTTCTCTGACAATCGTTCGTACTCGTCCAGTGCTGTCGAGATGAATTGTTTCGCGATCTGTTGTTTCCTGTACGACGACCGATTCTTCCATATCTGCGACAGTTCTTGTGATGACGCGCGAAGTGTCTGTTTTGGTTTCAACTCGTTCAGTTCTTGCCTGATTGCTTTCATTTCTGACGACATTTTTTCGACTTCTACACGTTGAAAAAAGTGCAATAACAAGAATGCAAAGCAATACGGAAATAAAAATATGTCTGCCATGTCCATTTTTCATATGATTAGTATAACCAGATTATTTCCTGTGAATGTTTCGGACTATCATCCGCATGTATGTAGGTTTTCGCAATACCAATTCGAGTAAAACCCGCTTTCATTAATGCGGAAACGATTTTATGTCGATTGCTGTCCGTGTTACAACGAATGTCTATTGCTCGGCCAAGGGTGTGGGCTCCGGTACCGGATCTTCCTTTCGCGCGATCCCATTCAGGAGATCTGTATGCGGAATTTATAACAAGGGGTATTCCGGCTATTTCGCGAGCTGCATCAAGTTTATTCATCGTGTTTTGGTTCATGTTCTGTAGAGAACATGACGGAAAACACAACTTGAATTCTTTTTCTGAAAAATACTTTGCCTTAATCATTCTTTGTTTTTTTAAGTCCTACCATATCTTTAAGTCGTAAAAAAATCTCAGTTGACAGTAATTCATATATGAATGCAATTGCCATGTTCTTTGGAAAAATCTGTTTCGCGTTTCTAAATATGTTAACTAGATAGAAATATGAAACAATTAATGTGAGCCACTTTACAGATGTTTGTCCAATTTGCTCATCATGCAAAAGCTTGCTTCCGTAATCAAGGAAAAAAACACATGCCATGAAAAAAGCTGCCTGTGATATCGAACTAAATGCTTTATTAAGGCTGAATTGTTTCCTGTTAACATGAATGTCTGCAACGATACCCGTGACAATGTTAAAGACGAAGCCTAGTGATAATAGGATGAGGATTTCACGAATTGGTAATAACAGTGATCCAATTGCTGTTATTACAATCCAGATTAACTCTTTGAATCGTTCAATAAAATCTTCCATTTCATAGATGTTAGTAGAGTTATTATTCATTTTTTACTTCAAATTTCATGTTTTACTTTCCTTAATCAAAGGACAGATAAGGTCATTGATCGATGAACAGGTTTGTAGCGTTGATCTGCATTGTGGCTGAATAATCGGCAACCAGATCTGCAAGTTGCGGCAGTCGGTTTTCAATGACTGGATCAAACCAAAGGATTGGTTTTCTCTTACCTTGTCCCTGCAATCCAGCACTTTCATCAGAGCGTGATTTTTGCCGGCCGTACCTGTCGATCCATCGTCCACCGATAACACCACCTTGTCCGCGGCCAGCTCCTTTATGGATGTAAACTCCTTCCCTGGCAAATGAAAAACCAACCCTGTTAACCTCTTTACCGTATTGCCTGTTGTAATAGATATTGGCTTTCAGGGAATCGGATAGATAAACATCACGTCTCACTAGTGATTTTATGGATGAACGAAGCGCAAGCTTACTTTTTTCGCTCCATTCCTCTACCTGACGATTGAATTCATACATGGCTACTTTATCTTGTGCCCTATCGTATTTGTCAATCTCAGATGTTGTTTCCAAGGAAAGTTCAAAAGGAAGATTCACGGAACGTCGTGAGTGCCTAATCTGATTTGTTAATTTTCGACTGTCTAGCCGATTTATAGCTTCTTTTTTCCAGTAGCCCATATCACAACCACATTTCTGAGTTTAATTTAAAGTTCACTCCCTCAACCATTGAGAATGTGAGAATCACACCATAAAACAGATCCCCGATAGGTCCAAAACCTTCCAATTGAAATGAAGAAGTATCAATCATGTCACAACTGTACTTATATGATCTAGCATCACACATTATCCTGGAGAGGACCTGTTTCATTGCTACCTTTGAGTCATAGATTGCCTGGAATATCGTATCAGTATCTGTAGACTTGGTCTGTTTTGCGATAATTACAGAGTAGGTGGGCCGTTCCATCAAGGAGTCCGCTTGATATTGAAATGAACTGAAGGATCCATCAATGGCAATCATGATCATACCATGAGCCGATGAAATGTTTTGTTCGAGTTCTTGCAACTCGCTCTGTTCTATTGCACGGAAAAAATGACGATCAGTATCTGTGTGCTGTATCGATTTTAACTTTCGTGCAATTGCCTCGCAATATTCGTAATGGTTGTACATATCACTTCTTATTTTTCTTTTCGTACTCTTTCATTCTTAATGCAGCCATCTCCATTGAATAGAGGGCATCATAGAGCAGGCTTTCACGTACCTGCATTTTTTTCGTCACATCACCTTCAGCTAGGGAGTCTATGATTTTCTGTTGTGAGTCGAACACACTATCCGAAGATTCACCACTTGATGTAAAGACGTTCGGAAACCGGCTTTCTAGAAATTGTAAGGTGCCCAGATAAAACCATAGAATAGATGTCTTAATTACGTGGTTCAGATGCTTAATATTCTTCACGTCCTGATCACCTGACTTTGTTTTGTAGATCACATTCACCAGCTCATCGAGTACTGATGGATCGTCTTTCACCCTGCTTTGCCAGGTCTGAAGCCAAACGAATTGATAATATGTGATGTTATCCAGGGCATCACCTGGTCCATACAAGTATCGGCATCCGCTACGGATCCTCTTGTGATGATTGATGATCAGTTTCGGGGAGATCTCATGCTCTCCTTTCTCATTTGTCCGGTAAAGCCAGTCGAAAGCAGTCAATATGGTTGTGAGCTCGTCAGCAAACAAGGCATGCTTGCTTTTGCAGGTCCTGATTGTGAAAAGGCCGTTTGCGATATTCATCCTGACAGAACCACCAACACAAAACAGGAAAAATTTCAGCTGCAGTTCGATTGTTGATAATCCTTCACGAAAAGTTAGCTTGATCAGGGTGTGTAGTTGTTCACGGGACAGATCGTTCCAGGATCCAGGTACTTCATATATGCTGTCATGGATTGTAATGTGTTTCATATCACGATCTTTTTGCTCCAGCAACAAATATTCTTCTATCAGCAGAATTCCACTTCAGGGTGGATGCGTCAGGTTCAATTTTATCCATCTCGATCAATGTTTCGGATATCTGATTTTTCCAGAAATCAACCTGTATTTCGAAATAATTGCCTGTTTCAGAGAGATCCTCATATAATGGCCGAATAACTGGCTTGAATTCAGCTTTAGCGCTTATAGCATTACCGGGATGAGCTCGCTGAGATCGGGTATTTATTGAGGTGTGGAGGGATGCTACACGTGAGCCGGTGTACGCTTGCATAGCTGAAAGCAATTTTTCTGGAATTAGTTCACTTTCATATTGAATCCTGAGGTCTGAAGGTAGCAACATGAATGTCTCTGTTTTTTCAATACGCTGAATCAATAACCTCAGGTGGTAGAACGTCAGAAAACTGTAACCGATATCCACCATTCCTTTATCCTGTAATTCCCTGGCACTGGAGAATAGTTTTGTTTTTGATTCATCTATTTTTGTCCAGTTCTGATATTCTTCTTTCTTATCGATTGCATACTGTAATGCCTTATCCAGGTTATCCCATCCACGTTCAAACAGGCTCGATTTTGCCCGATCGATCTTTGCGTCGCTTGCAGGTGCATTATTAACAGTTCGAGTAACAGTATGCCCGGATTCTCCAAAATTAATTGAGAACTCATCGGTGGACATAGCCATGGAGAACGGTGCCAAAGAACGGCAGATTAATTCGAAAAGAGGATCAGTATCCTCCAATACATCAATGAGCTCCTCATCGAAAAAACGGTGTATGTACTTTACCTGGGCATCAACGATGAAAGTACGGTATGTTGTGAAATCAGCAGACTTGTTTATCCGGATGTATTTCTGAAGCTCTTCAACAGATTTTATCAATAGTTTCATATGCTTAGAATTTAGGGCTACCGATCTGTTTCTCGGCACCGGTGTTTTTATCAAGTGTAGTAAGTAGAATATTGGGGATAACGAAATCGATATCGACCGGCCATTTGTTGATTGCTTTGACTATTCGTAAAGGTTGAACAAGAAGATCGCGGACCGGTTTCATAAGACTTTGTTTGATCGTGAAAAGTTCCCTGGCTTCTGTTCCGTTGATCGTCTTGTTCTTCCCAGGACTGGCTCCCTGCAGGCTCGGGTGTACACCCATGGCGTAGCATATGGCGTTACTCGCTTCTTCACTGTCCTCGATATATTCACCTCCCTTGATAAAACTTTCAATGGGTATTATCTTGAAGTCGTGATTTTCTGTTGCCTTTCCTGCACTTCCGTAGTCAACTTCAGATACGAAGTTTTTACCTGCATTCTCTTTTCCGGAAAGAAAGTCCTCCAAATCCTGGTAGAATTCTTTCTTTCGCGCAGCCTGTTTTTCGGGGTTTGTGATTCCTTCTGACTTGAATAGATCAGAAAAATAGTTTTTGCGGATCTCCACGTGATACTTAAGTACCATCTGGTTCTTCATCAGGTTCATCTTGAATTCTGGAACTGCACACGCGAAGTCAAACCAATGAGATTCGAAGATGGACCACCAATAGGCTTTTTGATAATAGAATTTCCCTGGAGATGGCTGTCCAATGTGAAGCACATACCTGGAATTGTTGTTATCCTTTTTCTTCTTTCCATCAGGGCCAGGCACCTGCCCGAGCCTGGCTTTAAGATCATATAGTGGATTGTCATAGTCAAGCAGTGGTGTAGCAACCACATCGTCCCTGTCTGTGTCTTCTGTCCACTTAGCGCTGTATCCATGAAATTCAATCTGTCCGTCATCGTTCATTACTGATAGACGGCTGAAGGCTGCCTCTTTGAAGCGTATCTGTAGGATCCGTGTCTTTGGCTTATTGAATATGAATTCAACAAATCCATTGTGCAGTACTGTCAGGTCATGGGCCAATTCCTGCTGTATGAGCGAGTAGTTGTTATCCTCAAGGAATGAAAAGATTTCCGGATACTCAACAGCCGTAACCGGTATATGCTTTATTTGTCCGTCTTCACCTACTACCTTCCGCACAGGCATAACAACATCACCATAACCTATACGTGCGTTGAAATCTAGATTGGATGCTACAACATTGTTCTTATAGGATAACTTGAGAATCTTGTCCGGAAAATCATTCTGTTCCCCCCAAGGGTAGAACTCCATTGTTTTTTTAGATCCTTTCAGATTAACCTCAATGCTATTATCAGCATTAGCGTCAGTCGTTATACCGACGTTACTTCCAAGCTCGATTACAAGCGCAGGGGCTTCGCCCTCAAGGATAGCGTAATTCTCAAATATCTTCATAGGTAAACTCTTATGTGATTAAATTCGATGATCGTAACACGGCGGATCTTGCGAGGTGCATATTCCCCTGCAGGCATAACATTCAATGAGGTTCCGGCTGAATGGAATGATGTGAGAACGCACTCTTTATACTCACGGACCTCCCCGTTCTCTTTCACAAACTTTAGTTGAAATGGTAATGGATTCCCGGACTGATCTGTCCGCTCCATCATCTCCCATAACTTGCTTTGCTTAATTAACTTGCTCATCGCGATTGTTTTTGCAAATCAAACACGATTTCACATCAAAGCAAAGGACAAAAAGAAATCCTCTGGAGAGGATACCTTTCTGTTAATATCACATCGGTATCACACGCGTGTGATGATTTTTGAGGGACGGCTCAATTTTAACATTTGGTCGGGTGTGCGGCATATAACACAAAACTAAAAATTTGCCTCTGCAAGTTTTTCATAGGGCGGTGCGTGCTCCTTCGGATAACATAAGGGAATATTTTCCCTTATGAAGCCCTTTTTTAATTTTTAATCAGGCAGATGCGTTTTTTATAAAAGGAATAGGATGAGAATATTTAACTAAACTTTAACATATGTTTGATATATAATACATTACGACCTATTTTAAGCAATTTCTCGACTATTTACCTGACTGATGCAGTTTTTTTTCGAGAAGAATGTTAAACGTTAAAATTTGCCGTTTGCATGCAGTTTATGAGTGCCAATTAATAGCATGTGATTATTTGCGTAAAAATAGCAGCTAAAACGCTATTGTACAACACATTAAAATTTTGTATATTTGTAAAGCATTCGAGATTGAGACCCTCGAAGCACAATGTTTCACAATTAAAATTTTATAGAAATGGAAAAAAATGTTTCAAAGTCTGTCGAAATTGACAGCAAGGAAGAAGGTAAGAAATTTTTAAAAGATCATGTTATTGTCGCCAAACCTGGCACGACTGTCAAAACTGCTAAGGCAGAGGAACCGAACAGAGCAGAAAAGGCTCAATCAATCAAGGAAATTTTAGAAATTCAACTGAAGGAAATTACTAGAAAAAAACAACTGGCTGACCATCGGGAAGTATTTGTTTCAAAGCGTAACGAACTGAAAGAACTTTTAAAACAGTTGATGCAACAAACGGCATCGGGAACATTCGAAAGTGAAGATTTTAGACTTACGTTTACCACGAAAAGCAACTACAGAGACACGGAAAGTTTCAGGATTTCAAATCCGGAAATGCTGACAAAATTTGTTGTTTTTTTAGAGGATGAAATAGGAAAAGCAATTGAAAAAATTGAAAGGGAACTTTTAAGTGAGGTTGCATAAATAAAAGAGAAAAGCGGGCTAAAGTTTTGAGACCGCCCGCTTTTCGTTTCACAAATTAAATTTTTATAAAACTTAAATGCAGGACAAAGTTATGAAAACTAATTCGAAGATTCAAGATAAAAGAGCGTTTTTGCGTGAATTGTCTAGACCTATTCAGGATCTTGTTAAGATTGGAGCAATAGAAAGCGTAAACGAGGGATTAAAAGATATATATGCCCAGCAAGGACATGAGGAACTTAAAACAATCCACCAATGGAACAGTACAGGGAAGCAGGTGAAAAAAGGAGAAAAAGCGTTATTGTTGTGGGGAAGTCCAAAAAAATATGAAGTTGAGAAAACAGAATCGGAGGAAAAAGACGAGCTGGATTATTACCCAATTTGTTTTGTGTTCTCTAATTTGCAGGTAATTGATGCTAAGAAAGGAGGCACAAAATGATACGAGAAATTAAGGTTTGTGCCAAATGGCAAGGTAACAAGCAAGTACCGAACATAAATTTACAGGGTATTTATTTAAGTGAATTCGGTTTCAATCCCGGGGAACAGGTTCGAGTCGAATTTTTCAGGGATGAAATTAGAATAAAACGCATGAACGCAAAAATGATTTTAAAGGTTTTATCGGAGCAAAACCCTAGTTTGGCAAAACTTATCGCTGAATTTGATTGCGTCTCCTGTGATTGATTTATGAGGCTGTCAAAGGGTGTGAGGTCGCCCTTTGCGGCGCTACTTTCTTGTTGGGCGACGAAGAAAGTAGCAAAGAAACGCCTTTTAAGCATTCTATATCAGAATAGAGAAGAATAAGACTATGATTAACACTTGTTTTAAATGAAAATTAATATTACTGCTATAGCTATTAATACTAAGAAAAGTAATCCATAAAATATTAAATACTTGTGGTTAGAATGAATAGACCATTTCCATAAAAATTTATGAGGACTTGAATTACCAATTCTTTCTGTTAACCTTATTTCCGGAATATATTTTTTCCATCTTTTTTCGATAAAGCTGCCCTGTTCCACAGCTCCTACTAAAAGTCTATGATACCAATATTTGTCCATATAAAAAAAGGCAAACAATATAACACATCCAATAATTGCAACAATTGCAGAATAAGGTATACTTTTTCCAAAAAATGTAATTGTAATTTTATTAGGACCTAACTCTAAATAACCAATGGCACCCAAAATAAATGTAAATGCTGTTAAGGCAAAATTTCTAATTCTCAATTCAATATCATTAAAATGTTGCTGCACTTCAATTGTTTTTTCCCAAATTGGAAGTATATTCTGGAAATTCTTATTTTTGACTACAGTATCAAATTCATAATAATCGAATAAAGTCATAATTTCAGAAAAAGATTTTTTCAATTCATATTTAGCAATTGAATTTTGAGCGTTACTTTTTTTATATTCTTTTTCTCTCTCAACATCCTCTTGGGACCAATGTGTTACATCTCTCAATAGTTGATATTTATCGGTATCTATATTATGACCATATTTAGCATATACACTGGTAACCGCTGCTTCATTGGCCATATATACATCTTTGTCCAATTTATCACCAATATAGATTGTATTTTCTTTGGAGGCATTGAAATCTTTTAAAATGACTTCAAGAATATCAGGGGCTGGTTTTCTAGTATTCTTTGATAAATACCTGAATTCTGTAATTTCGGGTTCCCAGTAATCTTCAGGATAAATCTTGTAAACACTACTTGGTACGCCATAATCGATTGGAGCGTAGACGTAATCAATTAAACCATCTAATTCCAAATGTTTTATTCTATATTTGGTATAAAAGGCATTTGATTCGGTAAAGCCAATTATCATTACACCTTTTTCTTTTAATTTTTTCAACGTCTTCAAAACATCTTTACAAAAATTAAGATTGTTTTTTTTCAGAGAATTATATTCATGAATTATGCTTTTTTTTTCAGGATTATCATTCCTGAATTCTCTCTTTTGATCTTGAGTCAAACAGGTTAAATCTTCATAGACAAAAGATGATTCTGATGAATTATATTTTTGATGAATTCTTTTAAAATCAGCCTTAAGTTCATTTATGTCAATATTAAATTCTTTGCTGATTCTATTTAGATAAGGATTAAATGATTCATACCACATAGTTAACCAATCCCATATAGTATCGTCTAAGTCCGTAACAATGAAATTTATTTTTTGCTTTTTCACCTTTGCCATAATATTCACTATAAAAGATTGTACGCAATTAATGCTGCAAGATATACAAAAAATATGAATCTTAGAAATTGACAATTTATTTCCCCAAAAATACGGCACCGGTAGCAACCTTTGTGGGTTCGGTGTAATAGAAGTTCATTCCGACGAAAAGCGTGTCCCAAGCGTCGGTTATATGCGTTTTGAACTCATCCGGGTTATCGGGTGAATCTGGTTGCCGTTCAGGTGCCTTATCTTTCTCAAAACCGTTGCTGCCTGTCTTAACTCCCGTCTGTTCCATGGCGATCTTCAGGAATTCGTTATTGTACATGTTGAACAAAGGAAATAGCAGATCCTCACCACCTTTAAGCGCGCGGTCTATTTCCTTGTGTCTCCAATCGTGGCGAGGCTGCTGACCGATATACACACCGGTTACGTCCAGACCTCCGTCTGTAAGCTCACGGATGATGGTATCTGCATAGCTCTCATCATCCTTGCCGGTCTCCCAGACAAACGTATGGTCGAAATAAAACACGATGTCGCGATTGATCTTGTTTTGATAATATGTGCAGATCTTCTTGCATAATTCAGGCAGCTTCTCCGGTGTTTTCACAAAAAATGATTTCAGGGTTCGCATCTTGTCTCCATCTTTCTGCCCAACACAAGCTCCACTGATAGCCGCATTCGAATCGAAAGCGATGTGTAATGGCTCCAACGGTTGCAGATCGTCATCCAGGAGACAATCCTCTGCATCGAACTGGAGGCCGTAAACCTCTTTAACATCCTTGGGAATATAGAAGTGCAATTTCTCATCAAGTGCGGAATAAAAGCCGTTGGCTACCCTGAAAAGACGTTCATTCAGGAATGCAGTACGCCAGATCAGTGGAGGGTTGTCCCGTTTCATTTGCCAGATGAAATCCTCACCCAGCACTTCTAGATTATCCAGAACGTCGTACTCTGCATAAAACACGGCGTACTCACGTAATTGTTTGTTAAGGGGATCAGGATGTTTTACCGGCTGAAAAATCCGTGCCCGGTTAATGTCCTCAGTAAGTTCGCGTATTTGCCGCTTCGTCCAGTCGGTGGATGGTTTTGTCAAGTATTCGGCTCTCTCTTTATACAGCGTTTTTATCAGGTTGATGTGAGAGCTGCTCATGTCGTTTTCTTTGTCCAGGATCCACCGGCCGCCTTTTGTGGTTGGCATATCGGTAGTATATAGCTCGGAGTGGTGCCAAGGGCATCCGGGAAAGTCATCCAGGTTTCCGCGGTTTGCCGGATTGACTTCTGATTTTATTTTATTGTAGTCCAAAAACTTTGCCTCTGGGCCGATCACCCAGTCCAGAGACATGGAGTTTGCAGACATGGAATTGGCAAAAGAAAGAATGATCATCACGGTACCATTCCAGAAGTGAATACAATTTTGCCAGGCATCACGCAGCGGTTCCCGCTTGGGTTTTCCGAAGCCTGCTGAGTCGGGTGCACGACGGCCAATGTAATAATGACGATCCGGATAATATCCCCACATCTTCAGTCCATTGATTAGCGCTGGCAACGTGTTTCCCCATGCCTTGGCATAGGATGGAGAAATCATGGCGCCGGTAGATCCCGGCATCGCCCATACGTTGCGTAAAACAAAAGGTGCGTCCACACCTTCCGATTTACCGGTTCCGCGAGCAGCTACGACGTAGGTCTTATTGGCCTGAACCATCATAACCTCACGCTGCATCCGGTTAAAGAATTTTTTCTTCTTTTGCTCTTTTATCTGCTGTATCTCTTCGTGTAGTGTCATTTCATACCTCCTCGGCGTCTGTTGCCCTGCTTTTTAAATCAGACTTAAACAGTGCGCGAAGCTCACGGCGACGTGATTCCACATCTCCAATAGGTTCAATGCTCTCAAGAAGATCAGGATCAGCCGATGGTTCAATATCGAGCGGAATCATCTGGGACCAGTCGAAATCATTGTCCGGCTTGTCTGCCATGGTATATTTGCCGATCTTGTCCAGGGCAGCTGCCATTCCCTTCGCATCCTTTCGGGTATATGCCAAATCGAAAGCTTTTTTTGCTCCCTCGATGATCATGTACCGGTACCAATTCTTCGCCGCCAACTGGATATTGCCTAAAATCTTCTGGACTGCAGCCAGGTCACGGTAAGCTGTTGACTTGGCGACTGGAGAAAACAGGCCTGAGTATCCGGCTTCAAGTGTTTCAACCAGTATTCTATCGGGTAAAAGAGGATCCTCCATCTTCTGATTGATACAATACATCCACCGTTTACGCCGTTCATTCTCAAATGGTGTCAGCTGTTCAGCAGCTTCACTCTCTTTCATGTAGAGAACAGATTCTATTTTCTTAAAGGCCTCGTCTTTCATTTTTCCATTATTTGTTCCTGCAAAAACTGTTCAGCAAGCGGTTCCGCTGCGGGTGATCCGGCGATTGCCAGTTTTACTATATTTTTTCGAAGCTTAAGCTTGGTATCCAATCGCCCGCGATGGTAAGCTTCATATTCAGGCGATTCGTCATGATTACGGCACCGGACACTGAACTTCTTGCGTTCTCTTGGAGGAATTCCTAAAAGTATTGCAATCTCACAAGGATGAAGCAGTGCCGACGCATACTCTTCAATTTTATCAAGTTGATCTTTACTCATATCCAATTAACTGAAACGGCTGTGAATCACCGTAAAAAACATGTTGGAAATAATCTTTATAAAAATTGTACATGGACTTGTTTGTTGTAATTATGCCAGCCTCATGCCTGATATTCTTGTTCATGTTGGCACTTCCAACCAGTGCTAGACAGATTTTTTTATTTTCACACAGAAGAACTTTCATGTGAGTTGATGTGGTGCGTATCTCGTCTGCAATGTTGGATGAAAAAAGTAGCATGTCCAGTTTGTGGCGACGTACATTCGTGTCGAACAGGAACCTTACACTGATTAATTCATTCCGCTCTCTCATGAAGAAAATAGGTCTCAAACTGTCCTCGCTGACATTAAACGTAGCCATCGACAAGTGAAACGGGCCAACCTGGCTAAAGATAAAGGGCAGCACCTCATGTACTGCCCAATCACCTTTATGTGCGAAAGGAATTATTTTCCCGGGCAGTAGGCCTTGAGGAAAATATTTAAAGAACTTATTTTTCATCTTCAGGAAACATCGCTTCCAGCTCTTTCAATTCCTTTGTATACTCTTCAATCTTGATACGGGCATTGTCCGCTTTCTTTTTGTTTCCTACGGCAGAATGCTTTTTCAGGGCATCCTCGTTTCGACGGATATAGCTTCGCAAGGATCCGATCCGTTGTGCGCTCTTTCGCCCTAGCTCAAGCATGTTCTTTTCAACAGTTTTTTCTTCTTCTGATTTCTCCGGTGTGCCTGCCCCAGTATCAATTTTTTGCCAGATTGCCCGTCTTTCATCATCAAGAGTGATCAGGTCTGATCGTAATACGGCACGCTTGTCATCGGCCAGCGAATCAACAGACATATCGGCGTGGATCCTTGCCATAAGCGGAACGATCTCTTTTAAACGTTTTTTCTCGGCATCAAATTGATCGGGAATATCACTAATGGAAGTAGCTTCTTGTCTTTTAACCGGTTGTGGTTTTACCATGGACTCTTTGAAAAGGTCGGGGTTTGTCTTTATCCGCTGAAGCACGAATACAACCTGGTTGATAAGGATTGGGAACTGGCCGGATCCACCAAACTGATGAATGGCATCATTCTTCACTTCATTGAGAAAATTCCCAAATGATTCTTTTTGTTTCTTCGATGCAAACCGGTTGAAATACTCCAATCCATCAGCATACTTGCGCTTTGGATTGCTAAGCCATTTTTGAATTTCTGTCATCATAACGGTAATAGTTTCAAATGAACACAAAATCAGAAGCGGAACGATAATTAATATCGCCCGCCTCTGAGCAGAATAATAGATTAGGGTCCAACAGGAGCCGGGTTTTCCAAAGCATCCATATCGATTGGAGTTCCTAACACGACGAACGGGCAGAATGAATCGGCCTCAAATGTGAACAGGAAACCCTTTCGGTCAGTACGTGCTGCACCACCTGTAAAACTAGGCTTTATTGTACATGGCAATCCTTTGGAACCCACCATGTACTGTATACCGTTGGGATCCTCAAGTATGATGTAACCTGGGGTATTGTTAACTTCACGGGCAAATGCAGCAGCTTCAACCTGGGATCCCGGATGCATGAACTCGCCAAACTGGCGGAAAGACTGTCCATCTGTTTCTCCCTGATTTTCTGCCTGCAATTGAACCGTTTTGTCAGTTGCATATATAAATATTGGTGTGTCTGTAGTTTCCTTGAATGTAAATGCACCGGCTGCAGTAACAAGGTCTGAAGCATCTGCAATTACATCTGGAAGTGCCGGTACATCAGAAACTAGGCATGCAGGTATAAACAATAGCCTATTCTTGTATCCGCCCATATTTTCCGAACCACACTCCCATTTAAGCGGGCCGAAACCAACCGGGAGAGCCATGGCCAATGCCATACCTGATTCAATGTTGATCTGGGCTATTACAATGCTGACAATAACCAGAATGATAAGTCCCGCGAACTTTTGTAAATATTTTTTCATCTTTGAATGATTTTTTATTGTTTAAAATTTATAAGGTGCGGCCCGGAAGCCGCTCCTTATTTATTCAGTTACTCAGCAGTCACTGTTACGGTACAAGTGTCAGTTTTGCTTCCATCTGTAGTTGTAACTGTGATCACTGCCTCACCGGCTGAAACACCGGTTACGGTACCATCGGCTGAAACCGTAGCTACAGCTGGTGTACCGGAAGACCAGGTTACAGCCTTATTGGTTGCATCCTCTGGAGCAACGGTGGCAACTAAAGGAGTGGTAGCTCCAACGACAACACTGGCTGTCTCTTTATCTAGCGTTACACCTGTAACAGAAATAGGATCCTTGTAATCACCGGCCAGATCAATCAATGAGTTGATCTCTTCATTCACCATGAAAACTTTCGGGTGGATATCTATGATACGGGTGTCATAAGCAGCCTGTACCCAGAATTGTACTTCGTTCGGGTCACGTTCGATGTTTCGAACGGAAATGAAGTTACCATCCGTGATATTGCGGGTACCGATGTCAAGCAGTCCCGGCTTGATCAGCATCAGCTGGCTGCCGGTTCCAAACTCAGGTTCGGTTATAATCTGAAGGGCGGGCATGTTTGCATCGTCACGCAGCAGTTTTACTGTATCGGCAAAGGTTGGATCAGTATGAGCAGCCACGCGGGTCTTATATGACTTGCGTACACTATTCATCACGTGTTCAGAACAATAGAGGATTACTTCACCCTGACGTAGGAAGAAATTGGCTTTTCTCATCCAGTCCACCAATTTCTGATAGTCGTCGACCGGATTCTGTGCAGTACCCTGCCCGAATTTCCCTGACTCAACCAGGTTCTTATTGGTGATCGAAATCTCCGCAGCAGTCTTTAAAACGCTCAACTTGTAGTTGAATCCGTTGAATGATGTGGCAGGGGAGAGAACTTCTTCATCGCGCTGGGCGCTGAACAGGTTAAAAGCAACATCTTCGCTGAAGCTAGTAACAATATCTTTCAGGATAAGGTACTCCAGCGGGTGTTTCTTCGATTTATTGTCAACCGGGTTACCCTGGTTGCTGATGATGTTGATATCCTCATAGTTGGTTACGTTGTCCGGCACGTAGGCGAACACGATCTCAGGCTTCAGTGAAGCTTCGAGGAACTTCATCAACTCCTTCGACTGATTGAGCGTAAGCCCGGCGCTGTAAGGAGCAATGATACCAGCCTTGCGGCGTTTGTTTTTGATGATGTGCTCACCGCTCTCAACGTTCACGATGTTCAGGCGCATGCGCTTGGCCGTTTCGTTAAGGGTGCGGAAAGGCAGCGTGCGAAGCACTGGATCCCACTGTTTCGCGGCTGATGTCAGAGATTCGAAATTGATTACTTTTGGCATGATGTGTATTTTTTGAGTTATTACAAATATCCTTGCTTTTCCGCTTCCGCCAGAACAGCGAAAGGATCCCCTGCGTTTTTCTTTGCGAAGTCTAGGATATCCTGCTTTTCAGCATTCGGTTCCCCTTTCGAAGTTATGGTTGCTGGTGCAGCACCCGGAGTTTCGTCAAGCTCTTTTTCAAGCTCGGCAATACGGGAGTTGGCGGTTGTGATCTCGCCTTCCAGTTCAGTAATGCGGGCATTGGCTACATCAAGATCCTGTTGCAGATCATCACTGCCAGCCACGCCATTTTCGGCAGCTTGTTGCAATGCCTGGATAACAACGTCGGATGTGATCTCTTCCGCCTTGATATCCTCTCCGGATTCAACCATTGCAGAAACGATCGCCAAAAAAGCATTGGCACGCGCCATCAGCTCTTCGAATTGATTGTCTTTAAGTAATTTCATACGATAATATTTAGGGTGTTACTAAATGAATTAATCTCGTCAATAAGTCCAAGCTTCAAGGCTTCTTCGGCAAAATATACCTTGCCTGTTCCCCACACTTCACGGCTTGCCGTCAGTTTTCCATCCCTGTTTTTTTCGATGGATGAGATAAACATTTCATTGAATTTATCTGCCACCTTACGAAGTGGTTCAAGGTTGCCATTCAGTGCTTCGAAATAATCCTTGTTCTTATCCTTGGAAAGTGATGCATAAATTTCAACCAGCCGGATGCCTTTCTGCTCATAATACTTTTCATAATCGGCAATGGTTAGATAGGTGCCTATACTCCCCACCTGGGCAACTTCACTGTTGGCAACAATATAATCACAACCGGAAGCTATACCATAGGCGGCGGAACAGGAAAAATCATCGATGAATGCAACTACCGGTTTATTTCGATCTGAAATAGCTTCACTCATCAACCGCATGGCGGTACCTTCACCCCCGCCACTATCTATTTTGAGGACCATTCCCTTTATGTTGTCAAGCGAGAAACATTCTCTCATGATTGCCGCTTTGCTCTGCATGCCATCAGGTCCGCATTCCTGATCGTGCTTTGTTATGGCACCGGATATGGATACGACAGCGATGGAACCGCTAGGTGCATCCCTGAGCTCTTTGATTATATTGCGGCTGTCAGATCCATTGTGTATTGATAGAAAGTTTTCAGGTTCACGCGGTGAACTCTGTCGTTTTGGATCGGTAAGGAATGATGTTACCAATGGCAGGTAGTTAAGGGCGAACGATTCTTCAATCATCCACACTCCGTTGAGTATTTTATGTAGTAGAAGCATGCTCAATAATTTAATGTACCGGTAATTGATTGTGATGTAAAATTATAAGCAATGTATTATTGAATAAAGGACTACCACCCCGGGAGGAAACAGGGTGATAGTCCAGACATAATAAATGCTAATTCAGGTAAAGCAAGTATTGTCAAATGGTTATGTATCTAATGTTAAAGGATAATTGGGCTGTTTTCCCCTAAATGTGAGGATCTCTCCCGTATCTCCCTCTGCACGGTCGCTGAATGCAGGAGACTTAAAACCGGTTAGAGGAAAGTCGTGGGTTCCGAAAACGAACTGTTCTCCCATTGGATTTTTGCAGATAGCAATCATTTTGTTGAATGGAAGCATTTTCAATGCGATGGGTGTTTTTACATTAATCGTGAGGTCTATCTGAAAAATTTGTCCCGATTTTTCATTTGAAACGGATACAACGGGAGAAATTCCCTCTTTTTTTGCAGAAACATCAAAAAATGATTTTCCCGGCTTCAGGGTAATTTTAACCTTGCCTCCAGTGGAAGTGAATCCGGATATGTCCCTGGTGTCAATAATTTGGGCCTGGATAAATCCGCCCATCCTGTCTGTTGTATTCATCTTTTTTTATTTGTAAGTTATTGTATATTAGTCATTAGTAAATTTAATGCATGTTTTGCGTAATAAAATGGACATTTCAGGCACTTTGATTGACAGTAATTTAACGTTATTTAACGTGTTTTTTTCGATTGTATTCATTTCTACGCAGCCTGTAATATCCTTTGATGAATGCATCTTCCGAAATTGCTGAGATTCCATAACTGAGCATAAAATAACACACCGTATCCAGGTAGGTGATGCCTCTCCTCTTATTTGCTCGCATCAGGTGATACAATTCCTCATACATGATCTCTTCAATCTTTTTCTGAAATATATCGCGGGCCCTTGCAGATAGGTAATTGTACCTTTCCGGACGTTTGCCGATGGATCTGCTGGGCAAAACTATTTCAAGATTTCCCTCGTCACTCCTTGCATTTATTGGACGTCTCGCCATCAAGTCCCAAAGCACTACATATAAATCACTGTCATGTGGTAGTTTGACCGGTGAATTTTCACACTCGTTGAATCTCCCCTGAATGTATTCGGCGAGGTGTGGTTTGATATTGATTTTTGTGGTAACCATTTTTTAAACAGTTTATATTTAGATACTTAATTTTATTAAGTTACAAATTTTCCCGCAAATATCCAACTGTTTAAATTACTTTTTTTTCCATGTTAGCCAACAAATAAAATGTTGTATAACCCCCCTTGGCTAAAACATACCTTTTTAAGAGTGCTTTCGTGCTGTATATTTGACTGTATATTCTAAATATATGAATATCAATGTAATAACATGCTTTTTTTGCAGCACTAAAAAGCACTGTTCAAGCACTTCGAGCACTTTTTTTATTTTTGTGCTGGTTCGTGCTAAATCGTGCTAAATCGTGCTAAATTCGTGCTGATACTATTTTTTGATTATCAGCCTATTAACTGTTTAAAATTTCATTTAGCACGAAAGCACACTTTTTTTATTGTATTTTCTATAAGTCATTTTTATAAAAGAAGTATTATAAAAAAAGAGTATATATATGTCTGTAGTGTTTATTTTTTTATTTTCACCGATGGTATTTCTCCGCTGATCTGCGCTCTCCCCCGGCCGTTGTTTTTTCCGTACAGTACTTCAGTTCTATTTTATATCAAACCCGGAAAATGGATGCAAAGGAAAAACCATCCGAAAGAAAACACAGCTAAAGGAATTCGCGCCGGTGGCGCTCATGTAATAATAAACAAGCCCACGCTTACAGCGCAGGCTTGTCCCGTGTTATTATCCTGTTCCCGACTAATCGTATACAGCCTCACAGATGAACTCATATTCTGCCTGTAAACGCTTTACTCCGATCACAACGGCAATGCCCCTGGCTGCCAACTCATAAAGCCGCTGCCTTGTTATTGGACTGTCCCTGAGATTGTGGGTCATGGCACATACAAAATAGGAATCCCCCAGATCGAAATCAAATACCGTGGGTCGGATCAGCTTGGATGCTTCCCCCAGTGTGGATGCAAAACCCAGGCGAACCATCGTGCGCTGGATGATCCGGCGACGCTCCCCCTCATCGGGATTGACCGCTACAATGATCTTATTCTGTTTCATCGGTGTGATCTATTGGTACAAGTATCTCCGTCCGGTCATTTATACGCAACTTGCGCATCATGGACAGGTTTTTGAACGCTCTACGGCGTACCGGTTCAAGTTTCCTGAGTTGGCTTTCCTTTTCCAGCTCCCTGTAATAGTTGAATGTCATTGCTGTTATTTGTTTAAAGGTTTATCTTGTTAATGGTAACTCGAATTGTCTATCCGGATATAATTGAAGATCTTCTTCAAACTCGTTTTTCATCCTCTTTTCATCCTCATTGCATATCCGGTTAATTGTTTCATGTTCTTCAGGGTGAATCCTACTTATCGACACTATAATTAATACCAGGACGATGGAAATCAAAAAGATTTGAACTATTTGGAGTAGCATACAAGTATTGTCTTTCATTATTTTTCAATTTTTATATGGTCGTAGTTGCTTGGTATTCCGCAACCCATCCTCCAATCATTACACACATAGTCTGATAATAATATATCTCCACCTGTTCTTTTGCATCTATGCCTGCGCATGTTAGATTCTTCACCGTTCTTCTTGATCGGGTAATAGTAACCGCAATAGATGCAATCCTTACATCTTGCTTTTCGTGATGGATATTCTATAATCATTGATTTTGTGTTTTTTATTTTAGCAGTTCTCGTATTCCTCCGGTAATTCGTAATTCCAAAAACCCAATTTGCCTTTTACATTTAGAATAGGTTTATCAAATAAAATCGGATCGGCTACTACCCAATTGTATGTCTTCTTGCCATACGCAGGAAGAAATGTAAATTCGGGGTCATTAATTACTTCTGTCTTTTCCGCCCAAATACTCGGGTGATTAATCGTACAATCCACAAATCGGACAGAGCCGATGATAGCGGAACGATCCCATCTGTCAACAGGCTTTACAGTCGTTGAATTCCAATCAAACTTATCGCATGCGTCATTGTATTGCTCTCTTGTCAAATTCGAAAGATTGAGTTTCTTATCGCCACTCGCATGAATCAACACCCTTTCCCCGATGTACTTCTGCGGGCATTTCCAACTTCTGTTTTCGATTGGTTTAATGCCTGAGCATATTAAAAAGCTCCAAGGTTGTTTCACTGACAAAACTTTTTGTTTCATAATTTTACTTTTATTTTTCATTCCAAATACTCCTTTCCTTTTTCTAAAAAAACTGCTTGTGCTGCGGCTTTGGCTGCGTCTAATGTCTTAAGTGAGTGCCTTATTCCATTTATATATAACTTATTCGTTTTAACATCAATTTGATAAAAATCTCCGGACGGGCTTTTAGCAATCAATATCTCTTTCCACTCCAGCTGTTTTATCTTCTGGGAGGAGCCCTCTTTGAATGCTTCTTTTTGTGCATCCTCTATTGCTTTTACAACATCAGCATAACGATAATAGTAGTTCTCTTTCACATCTTCTGCATCCTCTTCAATAGTGCAGCACATTACGTTATCAAGTATTTGATCTGCTGTTTTCATAACTCCTTAATTTTTTCCTTTAATATATTTTTGAATTACTGATTTCATCTTCGAATAAATCGCACTCATTGCCGGGAGAGAAAGACACAACATAAATCCAATATCCCTGTCTGAGCAGGTACCTGCAATTAAGGACTACTCCCTGATCACTTTCTTTTGTCACGTGATATACACGCTGGCCAATGCCGTATAATGGATCCGGTATCTTCATTGTTGTAATACATCTGAGCTGATTCCTGCGAACCGGTTAAACATGTCCTTGAAGTATTCGTAATCGTTGGCCCAGTTCTCGGTCTGTTCCCATCCAATCTCCTTTGAGTATGTGCGGAAATAAGAATCCAGCGCTTGCCCAACCTTCTCCCCTTTATACTTTATTGCCCCCAGTTCTAGGCCCTGTTCTTTCAGTATGTCTTCGGCATCGCCGTAAAGTACGGCTACGTGCGAATTAAGCAGGTAAATTGCCGATAAAAGTTTATTTACCTTGTCAACTACTCCAGACTCAACTGCCTGACTGATCAGCTCCTGTTTGCGGAGTGACTGCAGTCTTTGTTGTTGCTTGATCGTTTTCATCAGTCTTTCTTATTAAATGGCTTTACACCTTTGAGTGCCCTGGAAGCATCTGTCCTCATGTTTTCATATGCCATCTCGATTGCTTCTTCCGGATCCAGGCCGTATTTTTCTTCTGAAATCATACGTAGGGAAACGACCGGGTAATAATTGTGAGCAATGTTTGCAAGCGCTTCATACATACGGTTGAATTGATCCCGTTTCTTTTCATTGATATCTATTCTCTTACACATAATGCTCCTCAATTACATTTACAAAATTGTTCATCTTATACTCCCTGGGAGCAATAGGTGGGCAATCCGGCCGGAACGATATTTTTCTTTGGCCATCAAAGTAAACCCAGCGGCTTTCGTACCGGTAATGGTAGAAAGGTTCCGTTTGTGTTATCGCTGAAACCACCCTGGCGGATTCTCTCATGCGCATCACAGCGCAGCGTGAACATACCTGATATGTTTTGCTGCCATCCTGTTTTTCAATCCATCTGTGCCTCATATTAAAACTCCTTTTTATTGTTTGGTGTAAATGGTAAATTATCTTTTTCAACATCATTAATCTCATTGTCATCGTGCTTTTCCCGCCACTTTTCGGCATCCCCGATCATGAAGTATTCAACCCCGTTTGTCTTGTCGCTGTCATCCGGCCGTCCATCCGCATCGAAGAACATGCAAATACCTGTTTTCACGTCATACTTATGCGGGTTGAACAGGTACCCTTTCCATTCGCAATACTTGCGGATCTTCACCTTGAAGTTCGATGGGGTAGTGAACTTCCGCTGGTCAGGAGCATATTCAATGAAGTTCTCATATATATCGCGGCGAGCGAGACGTTCGTTACGGCGGGATTCATCAGAGAAATATTCGTCTGCCCAGGAAAGGAAGTTCTCTCCCATGAACTGTCGGAGCTGCCGCTGCTCGATGCGGTCGGATGGAGCCTGAACGACACCAAAACGCAGGTATAGCTGTACACATTCCGCCAACAGGTTCCATAACAGGTTCCACTGATCAAAATCCCACTCGTCGAAGAAAAGCACTCCAAAATCATCGATCGGCTTATGGCTGTCATTGTAAAAATCGGAAAATGCAATTTTCCACTGTCGGTCATGGAACGATGAACCCTCCCCATTGAGAGCGTGGTTGGTGGTGATATAGATCTTTGGTGATCTGTGAAACGGAAATGTAGCACGGCGGTTTCCCTTGTAGTTCACGCTCCAGTCGCCGGTGATGTTGGCAAAGAGAAATTCAAACGGAAAGTTGGTGCGAACGTCATCGATGAAGACGATCTTCGTTTTCACCGTCATTTCGTCCCACAGGAAATTATCTCCGTCAATATCCTTGTACTTACCGTTGATGCTTATTGTTGGCAGCACGTGTTTGAACATCTCGCCCAGGATTGATTTACCGGAACGGCCATTCGATAACCCCACCTCCGACTGTTTCCCGTCCATGGCCACCACGGCACGGCTCACGCTCCTGTCCTTGGCAGTCATGAGCATGTAACCTATGGAGCATAACTTTGAGATAAGGTGGGCAGCATTCTCCTTTTTCTCGTCTTGACTGATCTCTTCCCCCTTTTCCTCGAGTCGCCAGGTGAAGTTGGACGTATTGATCAGGAATTGCAGGAAATGACTCTTCTCTCCCTCACCGGATAACTTGTAACTGAAGTCTCCATCTTCGTTTTTCTCAACATGGATAAGCCTATCTGTCCTCTTTGCTGAAAAATCAATCACCTGATCTTCCCAGATCTGATGCGTTACTGAAGAGTAATCAATCTCTTTGATCCCATCCTCTTTGACTTCCCAAAAATTATCGCGATAATAAAATAGTTGGCGGTCCCGGCGTGGATCTTCGAAGTTTGGTTTGTAAAATATAAGGTTTGACAATTTCTCAGGACCTAGAAACTGCGGGCCACCCCGGTGAAGCATTTCCAAAACCTCCTCGTTGGCTATTTCACGGGTGAAATCCTTGACGAAGTCGCGGATCTTGTCCGTACCCTCGATTGTGTCAATAAAAGGAGGTTCAATCCTGATGTAGTCATAAGTGCCGTCGGGTTTTTCAAACCGGTAAAACCCCCTGTTCTGCAAGAACCGGAAACAACGCTCATAACGGAAGCGGTAGTCTGTTCTCACATACTCACCGGATCGGTCGAGCTTATCAACTTCATCCCAGTATTTCTCTTCCGGCTCGATGGGCTGCGCGCTCTCAATCTCTCCCTTGTCATTGAACCGCCAACGGTACTTGCCAATCCTGAATTCCGGAAGCTCTTTTAAAATGGCCCTGTGAAGCTTGGCAAAATCAGTCGCATTATTCAATGACCATATGTCGGCCAGCTTGGCGTCATTCCAGGTGGTTACCTTATACAACCTCAGGTATTTTCCTGTAAGACTGCGCTCGTTGATAAGGTAGTCGATATCCTCTTTCAGTTCATCCTCTTTGCCCTTTAGGCTGTTGGCCAGCAGATCATCCACACCCTTGTCGCCTGCCTCGTTCTCATTCACGTGACCGATCAGGATCTCCAGGTAGATGGAGCGAGAATTGCGCAACTGGACACAGTATTCCTTGAAATTGCGGGCAGCTGTGAAGAATGAGCGGGGACGCTGGTCGGCAAAATCGTTTATGCCGATGTTGTTCGAGATATTGTTCCAGTCCGAATCGAACAGCAATACCAGTTCTTTCACTTCGCAAGCCTGAATGAGTCGGACAAGATCTTCATGCAGGACCCCGTTACGCCCCAGGTTGTGAATGCCCGAGATGGCAACCGACGGGATTCCGTGTTTACAGGCTTTCTCCGCTTTCTTTTCCCCCTCCTGGATAAAGAGCCGGTGGATCTTCTCTCCTGACTTGTAGATCTCCCGGATCTTGTGAGGGATGTACAAAAAGGAGCCGCTCCCGGTCGGCGATTTATACTTGTAAGGTTTCCCGTTTTTGTCCAGATGCTCGTTCGGATATTGCCAGCGGACACGGAAATATTCCTTGACCTTGCCGGTGTTCTTTCCCTTGAGTACCTGCTCATAGGTTACCGGATTACCTTCAAGATCGTAGTACTCGATGATGACATCATCGCCATCGACGACTTCATTCCTCGAATTGATTGTGCCGGCACGGAATACCGGTGATACGGTGGTTGTCTTGAATTCTGTAGGATGGAATACCTTTGCCTGGACATCGGAGGCAGTAAGCCCGGAATCGGCGAGCATGCGTGAACAATAACTCTTTCCAGGCTTTTTCGGCTTGGGATCATCGGGCATCTCTATAGTAATGTTAAATTGACGGGCCAGTTCCTGAAGCGCTTCGGGATAGGTGCGTCCCAGCTCCATGTAGAAGCTTATGGGCGAGTTCCCTCCGAAGCCACACTTGAAGCACTTGAAGATGTTTTTCTTGGGTGAAAACTCAAAGCCCTTTACTTCCTGGCATTTCGGACATTGTCCATGATACGATTGCCCTTTGCGGGCCAACTTCGTGTTTTCCTGAATCACATCGAGCAAACGTCCTTCCACCACCTGCAGGATGCGGTCTTTATCTTTTTCGGAGATACTCATAGTGTAACTTCTGTTATTCATATATGATTAATTTCTCCTTCAAATACTTTAAATACTGTTTCCCCTGAAAAATCTTTCTCCAACTCGATTATACATGTTTGTATTCTTGCATATTTAAATGTTTTCCTTGGTAATGCCGTGATTGATTTTATTCCATAAGATTTTATATACCTTAATCTGATATCTGAGTCAGATAATGTAAACCATGGCATTAATGCAATTATATGATTGCTAATTTTCATACATTCAGTTAAAATATAATACCCTAATCTCATTCCAGATTCTGAGATATGATCTGGCACCCCATATGCATATTTTGATGAAAACGGTGGATTCATTACGATACACTCAATGGCATCTTTTTTATAATTAAAATAATCCTCGGGAGCCTCTACTTCATATCCGGCAGATTCTAAAACAGAAACTAAGTTGCCAATTCCTGGAGTTGGTTCTAAAACGCGTTTAACACCATCAGGAACCATGGATACCATATATTTACATACTTCAACAGGTGTTTGAAAATTTGTGTCGATTAAATTCATATTTGTTAGTCTTCTACTGATATTAATTCTAATTGTCTTGCTTCGATCGCCTCCTCAAGCGTAACGCCGAGATGTGTGCTTATCCGTTTGTATTGTTCATCGGTGAGCTTTGTTTCTCCCCGGTAGGCCGACCACCACTGGCGCTGCGTCATTCCCGTGGCCTTATAAAACTTCTTTGTCGGGCGGAAGTATTCCGGATGGATGAATTTCAACTTCACAATTTCATAGGCCAGGTTGCGGTGATCGGTTTTAATCGGGAAGATCCGCTCGCGGTGGATGTAGAGCTTCAGGTCGTATTCCGTCACCTCAAGCCTCCGCGCTATTTCCTTCAGAGGAAGTTTTCCGACCCAGTTTCTCACGAATCTTTCGTGCTTCCTCCAGTCTGTCTGCTTGTTGTTTGATAAATTTTGCATAGTCATTGCTAAAAAGGTATTCTCCCGGATGCATGTAAATGAAGTTCTTCAGGAGTTCAGTAAATAATTCTTTATTCTCTTCGGAGACGGTATCGTCGATGACGAGTGATTCTCCCGGATGCATGAGCTGTATCTTCCTGTAAAGCCGTTCCACATATTTCCAGAAAGGCTTCATGCCCATTCTTTGGCGGTTTTCCTGTAATATCGACGACATGTTTACCCCTCTATTATCCAGGCAAGTAAAAATAATGATCCGGCAAAAAGGATGAAGACAAACAGGAATGCAACGTTCAGCATGAAATCGATAAGTGGATTATAATCCTGATCTTCCTCTTCGCGGGTTGGATCGTCAATGGCATTAATTTTTTCCGTTTTCATAATACTTCCTATTTGTAGGTTATTCCTGTGCTTCTGTAATACTATCGATAGCTTCTTCAATGTTACTTACAGCATCCATTAGGGTACTGATAATTTCTTCCATCCGATCACCCTTTTCACTGTACTGTAATGATTCAGGCATATTGTCATATGCTTCCTGTTCTGCATCGATAATGTCAAGCTGAAGTTGTTCTTTCAGCGTTTCAAGTTGATCATTAATTTTTGACAGTCGTTTTCGGCGTTGATTGTTCATAGTTGCTAATGTTTATTGATTTGTGATTTAATAAGTCGGCAAGGATAAGGTAAAGCATTTCCGTACTGTGGAACCGGCGTGTTTCAATGAAGAGCATGCGTTCCTCGATATTGATGATCTCTATTACTCCGGTATCTACCAGTCGGCGGATATCCGTTTCAATGATAAGATCACTGAACTCGGCGACATAGCTGTTTTCCTTTAATTTACGTAGCAGTATATACTGTCCTCCTGTTTTGGTGATCTCGATTTGTTGAGATTTAATCTCGATTTTTACATTGTTGTACATGGCTGAGTTAATTGGCGATGCTATATTCTTCACGTGCCTGCCGGCGTGCACGGTTGTAAACTCTTTCTGTCTGGGCTCTCTCCCTATTCCTTGGTTGAGTGATCTGCGATGTCTCCCGGATCTCTCCATACGCGAAAATAACGAGTAGGGAAATGGCGATTAGCCGGCCGGCAAGTGGGGAGAGTGTGAAACTTATGTTGAATCGGGTGCAGAACCACCAGGCTGAAAGTTCGTTTGCCTTCTGGCAACCTACTTTTTCATAGATATTACGGACATGGTTTTCAACGGTTCGCTCGGAGATGAAGAGATGCGAAGCGATCTCTTTCTTCGCGGCTCCCCAGGCGTAGAGTTCCGCGATCTCGCACTCCCTGCTAGTTAACCGGGCTTGTTGGTTCATAAGACTCTTCTCCCCAAACTTCAGTGATACCGTATTCTGAAAAAATAGACTCTATAACTTCAGCCTCGGTAACCTTCGGCTCTACAGTTCCATCAATCCTGTACTTCCAACCTGCCCTGGTTTTAATGCCAAGGGCTTTCATGATTTTTGCTTTTGCCACCCCAACATCTTTGAATTGGAGTTGACTGAATCCTTTTTTGAATGAAAAACTTCTCATATTGATACAATTATTTATAAAAATGACGTATTTTTGCTATTTACGGGCGGTTGTATTTCCGTTACCTTTGCGTTATCTTATTTAACGTTGCAAATATCACGCATATATTTGATAAAACCAAATAAATGCGCAATTATTTTTATGGAAAACGAAAATATTTTTGATAGAATATCGTATTTAGTTGACAATTACGCAGATGGTAAGATAGCTAAATTTGCAAGGATGGTTAAATCAGGTGACCAAACTATCAGAAGTATTATAAAATACAGAAGAAATTACCCCGGTTATGAACTATTATTGAATATACTCCACGCATTTGAGTGGTTAAATTCTGAATGGTTGATTACCGGAAAAGGATCAATGAAAAAAGAAAATGATGACGATCCCGGAGACGACGGGAGTAAAAAAACGAAAACCACCTCTACCATGGAAGACAGATTACTCACAATTATTGAGTCGCAACAGCGAACGATTGAAAATTTGTCTAAAAAAGGGGGAGGTATTGCGGAGGATGCGCTAACTGCGCATGCAAAAAAGACAAGCTAGTTCCACTGTTCCCAAAAGAAATTCACGTTGCAGACATCGTGTAATTTTTGTCTGCAGTCAAATAAAACATGAAGTTTAACCCTTGAATAGTTTTTTTTACAATGAAAAATGAACCCTTATCAATTGATGATTTTGGAGTAAAGGATTTCTCTTCTCTGGATAATTCCAGAATAGACAATGCTGTTGCAGAAATGGTAAAACGATTGGATTTAGGTAGCGGATCTACAAATACAATAAATCTGTATGTTCTGATTAAGGCCTATCTGAAAAATCTTGATTCAAGAAGTATGATAAATGAGGTTTTAAAACACGCTGATTTGAATTTGGATGGCTCATTTAGTATAGCATATAAAAGGCAATCAATAAAGTTCTGGTCCGATAGCATGAAACAATTTATTCAGGAATTTGACCAACGGTTCTACCCTGAGGTAGAGGAAGAATTAAATCCATTGAGGAGTAAATCTGAAATGAAAAAATTTCTGGATAGACTTTTCCACCTGCATTCAATGATGGTGGATGATTTAATGAAATAGTAATAATCATTTTAATTAAAATCAATTTAAGTAATAACATAAGAGGTTTTATTGACGATGACTATGAGTTTTCGGCCCATTTTTTAGTTGAAATTATGGAATAAATACTGTTTAATTTAAAATTAAAATCCAATGATGTTGATAGACAGCACTTTTTTGGTCGGGGGTTTGGTCGGGGCCGGGACTACAAACGGGACTAAAAAGTACAAATATGCAACTGTAACAAATTGATATATAAATAAATAAATCCCAAAAAGTTGAAAAATAGAATCACCTCATCCCGACAAAGATAAAAAGACGAAAGTTTCAGGCTTTCGTCTTTTT